>Ga0364859_10438_pt1 | contig 21494 bp, 20 predicted proteins | sample ExccelAu500001D3_FD_206911 | JGI IMG/M metagenome (GOLD analysis project Ga0364859, IMG submission 206911) | Enriched cells from Trout Bog Lake Hypolimnion, Wisconsin, USA - BchlTB.Aug20.5000.01 .D3 | ecosystem: Environmental > Aquatic > Freshwater > Lake > Hypolimnion/Profundal zone | place: USA... | reverse complement strand
GAAATTACAGAAAGGGCTACCATGCTTAAGAAAGGTAAACTTACAGAAAGGTTTGAATATTTAAAGGAGTATGCTACCCACTAAAACCAGCTGAATAATGAAGTTAGAATGCCAGGTAATACGCTCTTAATAATCTTATAAATTCAGGTGAGTAAATGCCTGGGCTGTTTTGAATAATAATTTCAGAATCCTGTACCTCATTTTCTTTTGCACTGAACAATAACATTGTTCTGAAAAAAGCATGCCTGGGTGTTTGCTTTACGGATACTCTTTCTAAAAGATAAAATCCCTTTTTAAGGCAAAGGCTTTCGAAATAAGCGCTACGCTGCCAGGGGAGGAGGATGGCAAATCTGCCTTTTGGACTGATTTGCCGGCTGATGATATTTAATAAGTCTTCCAGGGTTAAAGCTTCACTGTGCAAAGCAAGGTTTCTTTCTGCCTTTTTACTTTTTAAATCATTTTCAAAAAAGGGAGGATTGGATAGTATAAAGTCATAGCTATGCGAAAATGCATAGCTGGTGGCATCGGCCAGTATCATATTTAATCTATCTTTCCAGGGGGAGGATAGAAAATTCTCGCTTGCCTGGACTGCTGCTGCAGGGTCTATTTCAATGGCATCAATTTGCGATGTACTGCTTTTCTGTGCATACATCAGTGAAAGTAATCCGGTTCCGGTACCCAGGTCTAAAATACGGGCAGCTGGCTTTTCTGTTGCTTTATTGCTTACCCATGCCCCAAATAAACAGGCATCCGTACAGACTTTCATGGCAGACTTATCCTGCTGTACGGTAAACTGTTTAAATGAAAAGTAGTTGTTAGACATAGGGGATGAGGTGTAAAAATAAAAAAACTGCTTCAGGAGAAGCAGTTTTTAGAAAGTAGTATTGGTATAATTATTTATCCAATGTGATGCTGGCAAATAAATATTCTTTATTTAACCGGGCAATATTGGTAATGGAGATTTCTTTAGGGCAGGCAGCTTCACAAGCACCGGTATTGGTACAGGCACCAAAACCTTCTTTATCCATTTGGGCAACCATACTAATCACCCGGCTCTTACGTTCCGGATCACCCTGTGGTAATAATGACAAATGAGAAACCTTGGCACTTAAAAAGAGCATGGCGCTGCTGTTTTTACAGGCAGCTACACAAGCGCCACAACCTATACACATGGCAGCAGCAAAAGCTGCATCTGCATCATCTTTATTAATGGGAAGGGAATTGCCATCCACAGCATTTCCGGTATTTACAGAAATATAACCGCCGGCCTGAATAATCCTGTCAAAAGAGGTTCTGTCCACCACCAGGTCCTTCACTACCGGAAAAGCACCGGCACGCCAGGGTTCAATTACAATGGTTTCGCCATCTTTAAAAGCACGCATATGCAACTGGCAGGTGGTATTACCTTTCCATTCACCATGTGGCTTACCATTGATATACAAAGAACACATGCCACAGATACCTTCACGGCAATCATGATCAAAAGCAATAGGGTCACTGCCTGCATGGATCAGTTGTTCGTTCAGAACATCCAGCATTTCAAGAAAAGACATTTCAGAAGAGATATCTTTTACCTGGTAGGTTTCAAATCCACCTTTGTCGTTCTTGTTTTTCTGGCGCCAAACTTTCAGCGTCAAATTCATATTGTAATGCTCCATATTATACCCTTATCCCCTCAGGGGGAATTTTAACGGTTAATAATTTTTTGAATACCTTCCATTTTATCTGCTTCCTCCGTTCCCATTGCAGGGTAGGGGGTTATTTATAATTTCTCTGAGTGGGTTTAATCACTTCATAATTCAGTGCTTCTTTGTGTAATGCCCATTCATGGTCAGCTTTATATTCCCAGGCTGCAACATACATGTAATTGGCATCATCACGCAATGCTTCTCCTTCCGGAGTCTGGTACTCTTCACGGAAATGGCCTCCGCAGCTTTCATTTCTGTTTAAAGCATCAATACACATCAATTCTCCCAGTTCAATAAAATCAGCCACACGTCCTGCTTTATCCAGTTCGGGGTTAAATTCCTGAATGGTACCTGGTATCTTAACATCACTCCAGAATTCTTTTTTCAGTTGCTGTATTTCAGTAATAGCTTTTTTAAGTCCTTCAGCATTACGCGCCATACCGCATTTATCCCACATGATCTTACCCAGGCGTTTGTGGAAGGTTTCCACGGATGTTTTACCCTTAATATTCATCAGGGTTTCAATCCTGTCACTTACTTCTTTTTCCGTGGCCACAAATGCTTCATGATCGGTAGAAATAGGTTTGTTATAAATTTCATCGGCCAGGAAATTGCCCAATGTATAAGGAATAACAAAATATCCATCAGCCAGCCCCTGCATTAATGCACTTGCACCTAAACGGTTGGCACCATGGTCGCTGAAATTAGCTTCACCCAATGCATATAAACCTTTTACAGTGGTTTGTAATTCATAATCCACCCATAATCCACCCATGGTATAGTGTACTGCAGGGTAAATGCGCATCGGTACTTCATAAGGGTTTTCTCCGGTGATCTTTTCATACATATCGAAAAGGTTACCGTATTTTTCTTTCACCACTTCTTTTCCTAATGCTATAATTTCTTCGGCAGAAGCAGTTTCCCTGCCATGTTTGGATATTTCTATTTTTCCGTAACGTTCAATTGCTTCTGTATAATCTAAAAATACCGCCTGTTTGGAAGAACCTACTCCATAACCTGCATCACATCTCTCTTTGGCAGCACGGCTGGCCACATCGCGTGGAACCAGGTTACCAAAGGCAGGGTACCTTCTTTCCAGGTAATAATCCCTTTCTTCTTCAGGTATATCTGTTGCTTTACGGGTATCGTTTTGTTTTTTGGGAACCCAGATTCTTCCATCATTTCTTAAAGATTCAGACATCAGGGTCAGTTTTGACTGATGGTCTCCACTTACCGGAATACAGGTTGGGTGAATCTGCGTAAAGCAGGGATTTGCAAAAGCAGCACCTTTTTTATGGGCTTTCCAGGCTGCTGTTACATTACTGCCCATGGCATTGGTAGATAAATAGAACACATTACCATAACCACCGGAACATAATAAAACTGCATGGCCAAAATGGCGTTCCAGTTTACCGGAAACCAGGTCCCTGGCAATAATTCCGCGTGTTTTACCATCAATAATTACCACTTCCAGCATTTCGTGGCGGTTATACATTTTTACATTACCCAGCGATACCTGGCGTTCCAATGCCTGGTAAGCACCAATGAGTAATTGCTGGCCGGTTTGTCCGGCAGCATAAAATGTTCGCTGTACCTGAGTACCTCCAAAAGAGCGGTTGCTTAATAAGCCACCATATTCACGGGCAAAGGGAACACCCTGTGCCACGCATTGATCAATGATACTTCCACTCACTTCAGACAAACGGTGAACGTTTGCTTCCCTTGCACGGTAATCACCACCTTTAATAGTATCGTAAAATAAACGGAAAACAGAATCACCGTCATTCTGATAATTCTTTGCAGCATTAATTCCACCCTGTGCAGCAATACTATGTGCACGGCGGGGAGAATCCTGAAAACAAAATGCTTTTACTTTATAACCCAGTTCGCCCAGACTGGCAGCAGCACTGGCACCGGCCAACCCTGTTCCTATCACAATTACTTCCAGCTTTCTTTTATTGGCGGGGTTCACCAATTTACAATGGCCTTTATAATCTGTCCATTTTTCATCTAATACACCGGCAGGAATTTTAGCATCTAACATTTTATTCAATTAAGAATTAAGAATTATAAGTTTTATAAGTTTCAGCGGTATTGATATTAGCTGATCCATCCAAAATAAAAACTCAATGGCATTAAAGCAAACAGTAAGGGAACAATTATTGCAAATGAATATCCCACACAACTGATCAGTACAATCCATCTTTTATTATGAACCCCAAGGGTTTTAAAGGCACTCTGAAAACCATGTGCCAGATGATATGCCAGGGAAATACAACCCAATACATATACTATTACAACCAGCAGGTTGCTGAATACTTCCTGCATTTTCTGGTAAAGATTAATTTCCTCACCCAGTAAAAAGCCCTGGTGAGAGCGGTTGGGTAACCAGAAATTATATAAATGAAGAATCAGGAACAGGAGAATCAGGGTCCCTAATAAACCCATACTTCTGCTGTACCATTTACTGCCCAGGTTTCCATAATCAACTGCGTATTTTACAGATCTTTTACTGCGGTTGGTAAGTTCCAGTGCCAATCCCTGTATAATATGTATGATCAGCCCAAGGAAAAGGCCTATTTCCAATAATCGGGGTACCCAGTTAGCACCCATGAAATGCGCGCCTTTATTGAACATTTCACCACTGTCATTAGCCCAAATACAGGCGTTTAAGCCAACATGTACTGTTAAGAAAAGAATTAGAAATATTCCGGTAAAACCCATAACTAATTTCTTACCGACTGAAGATGTGAACACTTGTTTCCAGGTCATAAGACAAGAATTGAATATTTATTAAATCGCTGCAAAAGTAATTCATGAACCAATGCTAACCGTAAATTCAGTAAAACTTTTGGATGATTTATCTCATAACTAAATATTTGCCACTTTTGTTTTCCTTCTTTACATTAGGGGAAAAATGTTTAAACACTTATACAGCTTGCAATGCAGCCCAACCTGCTGAAAATGCCGTTCATATAAATTAGCATTTTCAGCGGTCCGCTTCTTTTTACTTTAGATTCATGATAAAGCTGCTAAGCATTTTATGGAACAGTTTTAAGTTAGCACTTCAGGAATTGCGGGTGAATAAACTCAGGACTTTTCTGTCTCTTTTCGGGATAACCATTGGTATTTTTTGTATTATCGGTGTTCTGGCTACTGTTGACAGCCTCCAACGGAAAATTAAAACAGATATACAAGCCTTTGGAAAAAACACCATATATATAGATAAATGGCAGTATAGTGGAGGCCCGGATTATCCCTGGTGGAAATTTGTAAAAAGGCCAGCTCCAACAAATAATGAAATGAAATTCATTAAAACCCGTTCCGAACTGGCTTCTGCAGTGTGTTTATTTGCAAATTCCAATGTGAACATTAGCTACAATGATCTTACCATTAACAGAGCAAATATTTATGGAATTACAGAAGAGTTTAACAGGATTCAGGATGTGGAAATAGCTGAGGGCCGGTATTTTTCAGAATCTGATTTTGAAAGAGGTACCCCATTAGTAGTAATAGGAAATAAGTATGCGGAAGATATGTTTGGAAGTGCGGAAAGAGCTGTTGGTAAAGAATTGAACTTTTCAAATAAACAGACCCTGATTATCGGGGTAATAAAAAAACAGGGCAGTAACCTGTTGGATGGGTTTGACTATGACCATTGTGTACTTACCAACTATAATTTCTATGCTGGGGTCTATAATGTTAAATACAGCAGCCCGGCAATTATGGTTAGCGCAAAAAATAATATAAGCACAGAAGAATTATCAGCTGAACTGGAAGGTATTATGCGTCAGATGAGAAGGTTGGGGCCCAGTCAGGAGGACAATTTTTCTCTGAATGATGTGAACTTACTGGCAGATTCCCTTAATGGGATTTTTACCAGCATGAATGTGGGTGGATGGGCAATTGCAGGGTTGAGTTTACTGGTGGGTGCTTTTGGCGTAGCCAATATCATGTTTGTTACTGTAAGGGAAAGAACCAGCCAGATTGGATTGAAAAAAGCACTCGGTGCTAAAAAATCAACTATTCTGGGCGAGTTCCTGATAGAAAGTTCTTTTCTCTGTATCCTGGGAGGATTGGCAGGATTATTCCTGGTCTGGATACTGGCACTGGCTTTAACTTCCGTTTTACCTTTTCCTATCTATATAGCACCCAATATTATCTTGCTCGCTTTTGGTATTTGTATAGGTGTGGGCGTATTAGCCGGAATTATACCTGCCTCTCAGGCCGCTAAAATGGATCCTGTTGTGGCTATACGGACTAAATAATTAGTACCTGTTTTACATTGCTTTATAGTTGTAATACAATCGTTAAATGCATTATAACACAACTGATATATTCAAGTTCCGCTTATCTTAGCATCAAAGAAATAATCTATGGCCAATATTTTAGTAATAGATGATGAACGGGCAATCAGAAATGTACTGAAAGATATACTGAGTAATGAGGGCTACAAAACAGATGAAGCAGCGGATGGTGAAGAAGGATTGAAAAAGTTCCTGGCTGGCAGTTTTGATGTGGTATTATGCGATATTAAAATGCCCAAAATGGATGGTTTGGAGTTTTTGATGAAAGCTTCAGAATCCAACCCGGATACTCCTATTATAATGATCAGTGGCCATGGAAATATCGAAACAGCAGTAGAAGCAGTAAAAAAAGGAGCATTTGATTATATAGCCAAACCTCCTGATTTAAACCGGTTACTGATTACCATCCGTAATGCGATGGACAAAACAGTGCTGGTGAAAGAAACCAAAACCTTAAAGCGGAAAGTAAGTAAGGTACAGGAGATTATAGGAGAAAGTGAAGCGATTCTGAAGATTAAGGAAACCATTGAAAAAGTAGCACCTACCGATGCCAGGGTATTGGTTACCGGAGAAAACGGAAGCGGTAAAGAACTGGTTGCCCGCTGGTTACATGAAAAAAGTAATCGTTCTGCTGGCCAGCTTGTGGAGGTGAATTGTGCAGCTATTCCCGGAGAACTGATTGAAAGTGAACTGTTTGGCCATGAAAAAGGTTCTTTTACTTCGGCTATCAAACAAAGGATTGGGAAATTTGAACAGGCCAGTGGCGGTACTTTGTTCCTGGATGAAATAGGGGATATGAGCCTGAGTGCGCAGGCAAAAGTATTACGTGCACTGCAGGAAGGCCGGATTACCAGGGTTGGGGGTGATAAGGAAATTGCTGTAGATGTTCGTATAGTAGCCGCTACCAATAAAGATTTATTAAAAGAAGTAGAAGAGAAAAACTTCCGGTTGGATCTGTATCACCGTATTGGCGTGATACTAATCCATGTACCTTCACTGAACGACCGAAAGGATGATATTCCTTTACTGGTAGACAAGTTTCTGAAAGATATAGCTGATGAATACGGACAGCCTGTAAAAGCAATTGACAAAAAAGCCCTGGAGGCGCTGAAAAAGCATAACTGGACTGGCAATATCCGGGAACTCAGGAATGTGGTGGAAAGGCTGATTATTCTATCCGGGAAAACCATAACGGATACGGATGTCAGTGCCTATGTAATGCCTGATTAAGGACTGTATTTACAATAGTTTAACATTGTAACTGTAATATTTTAGAATCAGCTCATACTGATACTGTAGTTTCGTGCAAATTGAAAATAATGGTTTCAATTGCAGATACTATTATTTTTGCTTCCTTTTAAATTACAACTATGGGATTAATTATTTTCATTATCGGAGTGATTGGCTGGCATGCTGGTATGTATGGAATGTTTAAAAAAGCAGGGATTGAACCCTGGAAAGCTTTGATTCCTTTTTACAATACCTGGCTGATTGTAGAAAAGACAGGTATTAAAAAATTGTGGTTCTGGTTACAGCTGATTCCCATTGCTGGTCAATTTATTACTATCTGGATTACCATCATTTTTGTGATGCATTTTGGCAAAATGGATATGATTGCCCATACTTTAACTGTATTTTTTCCTTTTGTATATTTTCCTTACCTGGGTTTCTCTGAAAAAATCAGGTACGGGGGAGAAAAAGTATTTAAACTGTATAAAAAACCAGTATCCCGGGAATGGATTGATGCAGGTGTTTTTGCTGTAGTGGCGGCAACCATTATCCGCACTTTTGTCTTTGAAGCCTATGTTATTCCAACGGGTAGTATGGAAAAGACCTTACTGGTGAATGATTTTCTTTTTGTAAGTAAAATGAGCTATGGCCCCAGAATACCTTCCACCCCTTTATCTTTTCCATTTGTGCATAATACCATGCCTTTTTCCCAAACAACCCCTTCTTATATCAAAGCTGTACAGCTGCCTTATAAAAGGATACAGGGTTGGGAAGTAGTGAAGAGAAATGATGTGGTGGTGTTTAATTTTCCAGCCGGGGATACAATAATTAATTTACCCAATTATGGTTCTGCCCATCCTTATTATGATGTACTGGCAGACAGGGACCAGACCGCTATTTCCTGGCAATCAGGTGAAAAGTTTCATGGCGACAGGGCCAAGCTGAATGAATATTATGAAAACCAGTTACTCGTGCATCCCTGGGATAAAACAGACAATTATATTAAAAGATGTGTGGCTGTAGGCGGAGATACTATACAGGTTAAAAACGGAGTTTTATTTATAGATAGTAAAGAAGCTTATATTGCCCCTAACTCCCAGACAGATTATGTGATCAAGACCAATGGAACATCCATCGATTTTGGTGCTATTCAAAAGCAGATCAATGTAACAGATGAAGAACTGGAAGCAATTGGCCAGTTACAAAAGGACAGTTCTTATACCATTAATTTAACCCATGAAGCTAAATTGATAATTGAAAAATTACCCAATGTTATCAGTGTTAAGAATTATGTATTCCCCGAAATGCCGGGACTGATGTTTCCATTTAACAGTACCAGCGCTTCCTGGAGCCCGGATAATTACGGACCACTCTATATTCCTAAAAAGGGGGCAACAGTTACCTTATCCAAAGATAATATTGATATCTACAGAAGGCTGATTTCTGTATACGAAGGTCATCAGCTGGATGAAACAGGGGGTGCTTTTAAAATAGATGGACAACCTGTATCCACTTATACGTTTAAATACAATTATTACTGGATGATGGGGGATAACCGCCATAACAGTCAGGATTGCCGTTTCTGGGGATTTGTACCCGAAACCCATGTGGTGGGTAAAGCTTCTATGATTTGGTTTAGCTGGGAAAAAGGAGTTCCCAGGTGGAAACGCTTATTTAATATTATCCGCTAAGAAGCTACCGTCAGTAAAATTTAAAATACTAAAGCTGTTCTTCTCTTCGTTCTAATGGATTAATCTATTATTATGCAGGAAGAACAGTTTCAATTTAATTTCGGGGTTTATACTTCTATTCTGGAACTGGATTTAGCAGACAGAGAGCTGTTACTGCAGGCAAAAGCCATAGTGGAACATGCTTATGCACCCTATTCTCATTTTCTGGTAGGTGCAGCAGCCATTCTTTCCAACGGAGAAATATTAAAAGGTACCAATCAGGAAAATGCCAGTTATCCCGTGGGCATTTGTGCAGAACGTGCATTATTGGCTGCAGCAGGTACTTTATTCCCGGATGCCTATATTGTTACCATGGCCATCAGTTACCATAATCTGAAGGGTCAGAGCCATACACCGGTATCTCCCTGTGGTATGTGCAGACAGGCACTGGTTGAACATGAAACCCGTTACCAGCATCCTGTACGGCTTATTTTAAGCGGCACAGATGGTCCGGTTTATATCATCCCTACATCCGGTTCTTTACTCCCGCTAAGTTTTACAGTGAAAGACCTGAAAGGATAATTTTATAATATTCTCCTATACTGCATGATATAGTAAGTTCTTTAACAAAGACTCATCACATTTTTTTTATCTTGCAGTTTCTAAAAAATATGTATGAAATATCTTCCATTGAATCCTGCCCTGTTTATCAATAACAGGAAACGGTTTGTTAAGCAGCTATTACCCAACAGTATTGCAATTTTTGTAAGTAACGATGAATGGCCTTCCAATGGGGATGCAATTCACCGGTTTAAACAAAATAGTGATCTGTACTGGTTGAGTGGCATTGAGCAGGAAGACAGTATGGTGATTTTATACCCCGATAATACAGAGAAGAAATACCGGGAAGTTTTGGTACTGGTGCGCCCCAACGAATTAAAAGAAAAATGGAATGGAAAAAGATTAAGAGAAGAGGAAGCGCGAAAAATATCCGGGATAGAAACTATACTTTGGCTGGATAGTCTGGATGCTTTATTACAGGTATGGGTGCACCTGGCAGACCATATTTACCTGGATACCAATGAAAATGACCGCAAAGCAGTAGCCGTAAGAACCCGTGAATACCGTTTTGTGGATGAGATGAAAGCCCAATACCCGCTGCATCAGTTTCACCGCGCTGCCAAAATATTGAAAGAACTGAGAGGGGTAAAAACAAAAGAAGAAGTGGAAGTGATTCAGAAAGCAATTGATATCACTGAAAATACATTCAGGCGTTTATTGAAATTTATAAAACCCGGGGTATTTGAATATGAAATAGAAGCTGAAATTTTTCATAGTTTTTTAAGTCAGCGTGCTACAGGAGAAGCCTATGGCAGTATCATTGCCAGCGGAGACAGGGCCCGTACCTTACACTATGTGAGCAATAACCAGGAATGTAAAGACGGGGAACTGATTTTAATGGACTTTGGTGCAGAATACGGTGGATATAATGCAGATTTAACCCGTACGGTTCCTGTAAATGGTAAGTTTAGTAAACGACAGAAAGAAGTATACAATGCCTGCCTGCATTTGCATAATTATGCGAAGGGCTTGCTGAAACCCGGTATTACCATTGCAGATTATTCTGAAATGGTAGGGGAGGAAGCTACTCAGCAATTTATCAAAATTGGTTTATTGACCAAGGCGGATGTAAAGAATGAAGACTCTGAAAACAGGGCCTACCGCAAATATTTATACCATGGTATTTCTCATCACCTGGGTGTTGATGTACATGACCTGGGTACCCGTACCGCACCTATAACAGCTGGTATGGTGTTTACTGTTGAACCCGGTATCTATATTGAAGAAGAACAAATGGGGGTTAGAATTGAAAACAATATCTGGATTACTAAAAACGGGAATATTGACCTGATGAAAAATATTCCGATGACAGTGACTGAAATTGAGTCCCTGATGAAAAAATAATTTATCTTTTCAACCCCAGAATACAATAAAATGATCAAACAAATTCCCAATCTTTTTACGTTGCTGAACCTCTTTTTCGGATGTCTGGCAATCCTGGTAACGGTACAGACAGGGTTAACCGTAAGTATCGATCCAACTGGGCAGCAGACCGTGGAGATTCCGGAGAAAATTTACTGGGCCAGTATTTTTATAGGGATTGCAGCTGTAGTAGACTTCCTGGATGGATTTGTGGCCAGGGCATTAAAAGCATCTTCAGAAATGGGTAAGCAACTGGATTCTCTGGCTGATGTAGTGAGCTTTGGTGTGGCACCGGGCATGATTGTATTTGAGTTCTTACGCAGATCTTTTGCAGGTCAGGAAAACGGACTGGATATTAGCCTGATTTGGATTATACCGGCATTTATTATTCCCTGTGCAGGTGCTTACCGCCTGGCCAGGTTTAATATAGATACTTCGCAATCCACTGGATTTAAAGGGGTGCCTATCCCGGCGGCAGGCCTGCTGATTGCATCATTTCCGCTGATTTACTGGTTTTCAAATTCAGAATGGCAGATATCCTTATTACAGAATAAATGGTTCTGGTATGCTGTAATTCTAATTACCAGCTATTTAATGGTGTCTACCCTCCCAATGCTGGCTTTAAAGTTCAAAGGGTTTTCTGTAAAAAAACTAATGCCCTTCCTGATTTTGCTGTTGATTATAGTAGTCGCCGCATTTGTTTTAGGATGGATGGCAGTTCCGGTGAGCTTTATAGCTTATGTAATATTATCTTTGGCGTTTAATAAAAAGGAATCATCATTATAAAAATTATATCATGACATTCAATGTTCAAATTAAAGTAATGCCATTAAAGGATTTATTAGACCCTCAGGGAAAAGCGGTATTAGGCAGTTTAAAAAACCTGGGCATTCTTACAGTGGAAGATGTACGTGTGGGTAAACATATCACTTTACAGATCGAAGCAGCTTCAGAAACCGAAGCTAAAGCCATTGCAGAAGAAGCCAGCAAAAAATTACTGGCAAACCCGGTAATGGAGTTCTATGAAATTGAAATGATTAACTAAGCAAATCTATACGATGCATGTGCCATATACCACATGCATCGTATTTTTTTAAAAATGTATGCTATATCTTGTACCCACTCCACTTGGAAATTTAAAAGACATCACAATCCGTTCTTTGGAAATACTGCAACTGGTGGATGTGATCTTATGCGAGGATACAAGAACTTCTTCCAAACTGCTGCATCATTATAATATCCAGAAACCAATTTCTCCTTATCATCAGCACAATGAACATAAAATTGCTGCTCACCTGGTAGACCAGATGCTTGCAGGTAAAAACTTTGCATTGATAACAGATGCAGGTACCCCCGGTATTTCTGATCCCGCTTTTTTACTGGTAAGGGAATGTATTAAACGGGAAGTAAAAGTAGAATGCCTGCCCGGGGCCACAGCATTTGTTCCGGCACTGGTGAATAGTGGCATACCCACTAACCGCTTTGTATTTGAAGGTTTCCTGCCGCTGAAAAAGGGAAGGCAAACACTGCTGAAACAACTGGTTACAGAAGAAAGAACCATGGTATTCTATGAAAGCCCAATGCGGCTGGTAAAAACACTGGAAGAACTGATTCAGTATTTCGGAGCCGACAGGCAGGCCTGTGTTACCAGGGAACTGACTAAAATGTTTGAAGAAAATTACAGGGGTACTTTACAGGATGTATGTACACATTTTAAATCTAAAACGGTAAAAGGGGAGATCGTTATAGTATTGGCCGGTTTAAGTAATTAGACCTATTTTAAAGGATGTTAATCTGTCAATACCAGATAAATCTAAGGACAAAGCCAATAAAGAATATTCTAAAACACCATGATATGAATAGAAAAATTACACTGTTATTATGGATAGCTTGTTTTACAACAAGCTTTTCTGTTGTATCTGCACAGCCGGACCGCTGGCAGCAGCACATCAAATATACCATTGATGTAAAAATGAATGTGGTGAATAACCGCTTTACCGGCACTGAAAAGATAGAATACATCAATAATTCTCCGGATACTTTGGATAAGATCTTTATTCATTTATACTGGAATGCTTTTCAACCCAATAGTGAAATGGATATCCGGAGCAGGGAATTGGGTAAAACTATTCTAACCAGTCGCAGGGGCCAGGAATATCAGGATTGGGATTCCCGGGTAAGGGACAGGATTAGTAAATTAACAGATGCTGAAATAGGATACGATAGTGTGGAGTATGTAAAAATCAATGGAATAGCCCAGCATTTGGAATATCATGAAACGATACTGGAAGTGAAACTGGTAAAACCCATATTGCCTAAAACCAAAACCTTACTGGATATTGCATTCCGTTGCCAGGTACCATTGCAGGTTAGAAGAAGCGGAAGGGATAATGCTGAAGGAGTAAGGTACAGTATGAGTCAATGGTACCCTAAAATATCAGAATACGATTACCAGGGTTGGAACCCCAATCCCTATATTGCCAGAGAGTTTTATGGTGTTTGGGGCGATTATGATGTAAAGATTGCCATAGACAAAGCGTATATGGTAGCTGCAACTGGTGTGTTGCAGAATCCTAATCAGCTGGGATTTGGGTATGAACTGCCTGGAACCAAACTGCTGCCAACCACATCATTAGTGAATACCTGGAATTTTAAAGGGGAAAATATTCATGATTTTGTATGGGCTGCAGATCCACAGTTTAAACATATCTCCGTTAAAGTGCGTAATGATTTAACCCTGCATGCATTTTATAAAGCCGGTGATGCACATACTGATAGTGCCTGGAACAATATATTATGGTCCGCTACTCAGGCATTGCCCTTTATGGAAAAAAAGTTTGGGAAATATCCATATCCCCAATATTCTTTTATTCAGGGGGGCGATGGAGGGATGGAATATGCCATGGCAACCCTGATCAAATCAGCCAGCCTGGGTACAGTATTTCATGAATGGATGCATAGCTGGTATCAGCATATGTTAGGTACCAATGAAAGCCTGTTTCCCTGGATGGATGAAGGATTTGCCACTTTTGCAGAAGGGCAGGTCAGTGCATATTATTATGATAGCCTGATCATGCATTCTCCTTATCTGAGTGATAAAAGTAAATTAACCTCCAGGGCTTATGCACTTAATCAGGAAACACAGTTGCCCCTGCACCAGTCGGGCAGTTATGATGGCTATTTTGCATTGGCCAAAAGTGGGTTTGAAGAACCCATGACCACCCATGCCGATCATTATAATACCAATTATGCGTACGGAAATGCGGCTTATTCCAAAGGAGCAGTTTTTGTAGATCAGCTTGGATATATTGTAGGGGATAGTGTACGGGATAAAATACTATTGGAATATTACAAACAATGGCGTTTCAAACACCCCAATGTGAATGATTTTATACGGGTGGCTGAAAAAGTAAGTGGTTTACAATTACAATGGTATAAGGAATATTGGGTGTATACGACCAAAACTATCGATTATGCAATCGGGGCTATTGATGTTGTAGACGGAAAAACCCAGATATCCATCAAAAGGTTAGGTAAAATGCCCATGCCGGTAGATGTATTGCTGACTTTTAAAGATGGTACCAAAGAATTGCATTCCATTCCGCTCGATTTAATGTTTGGCCATAAGCCAAAAGAAACAGCAGCCGTAATTGAAGAAAAAGAATGGAGATGGGTAGTACCGGAATACCAGTTCACATCATCACATAGCCTGAAAGATTTAAAAACTGTTGAAATTGATCCCACTCAAAGAATGGCAGATACCAACAGAGCCAATAATAAACTAGTTATACCGGATTAATATACCTGCATAAAAGGGTAACCAATAAAAAAAAGATCCTGGAGAAGGGATCTTTTTTTTATTAAAGTAAGTTATTCTAATCCTTGTCCTTTTTAGGCGGTTTCACTGCTTCCACATACCCGTAAAAAGAAATGGGTTGTCTGTTATTGCTCATCACCTGCAATGTTGCACTTCCCGAATCAAATACGGTTAGCATCATTTTTACCGCATCTTTAGTATCCTTATATTCTATTTTAATATCCCAGCCTCCTTTATTCTTCTCAGTGAGGGTGTAGGTAAAATCAGTTGAATTAAATTCCAGCGGGCTTTGTGTAGATCCGTAATCAGCAGTATAAGCTCTGCCAAAATAAGGTAAATAACTTTCAATTTTATTTTTAGAAACCAGAAGCTGGTAGCCATAAGATAAACTTCTGGAACCTCCGGTTGTTGGTAAAGCAGTTTGGGGTTCAAAAACATAGTGCTGGGAATCTACCACAATGCTTTTGATAAGTGCTGCTTTTTCCTTTTTCTTATCAGCTTTTGAAGTTTGCGAAAAACAAGGGTTTGCATCAGAAATTGCCATAAGGGCAAATGCCGCAATAAGTATTGTTTTCATTCCTTTAATTTTTAATAAAATAAATTCAGCTATTAAAATTACGGATTGAAATTAAACTTAATTACTTTTTACAGAGAAAGGAACTATTTTTTTACATGAATGATGAATTTCTCCCGGAAATATTCTTCTTCAAAAATTTTATAAATGCTCATCATTTTAGGCCGCACATTGCTTTCAAATATTTCCTGGTGAAGGTCCCCCCCCTTCAGGCAAATCAGCCCGTTGGGAATCTCCCTTTCTGCTAGTGTAGGGTTTTGTTTTTTTAGTAAGGGGCTGCTCCATTTCCATAAATCAAGGAGGGGAGCCACTGCGCGGCTTACTGCAAAATCAAATTTCCTGTTTTTAATTTCTTCCACTCTGGTATGCTGTATGGTAATATTCTGGATATTTAGTTCCAAACATACCGCTTCCACCACTTTCAGCTTTTTGGCAATACTATCTACCAGGTGAAATTTTACATTGGGAAAGAAAATAGCCAGTGGAACGCCGGGGAAACCGCCACCACAACCAATATCTATGATCTGGGTACCTTCATCAAAAGGGGCAATGGCCGCAATACTCAATGAATGCAGCACATGGTGCAGGTAAATACTGTCAATATCTTTTCTGGAAATCACATTAATCTTACTGTTCCAATCCTTATATACATTTTCCAATGCAAGGAACTGGCTGGTTTGTAATGCTGAAAAGTCATTAAAGTATTTCAGTATCAGTTCCAGTTTTTGCGGGGTCGTTTCCATAGGGCAGGTAAAAAGAAAATGTAATAAAAAAACATCCAGATATCAAAAATTAGAAAATAAGGTTTCAGGTCTTTTTCATTCAGTTTATTCATACTGATGAAATAAACAATCATTTGCAAAATAAAACGGGCACCATACACAATCAACACCAGCCACCAGGTATAAAAAATTAAACTGACAATGAATAACGGATACACCAGAAACTGAGTAAAGGAATATAAACCCAGCAGTATTTTATGTTTAAACTTATAAAATTTGGACGCTGAATAATGACGGTATTTTTGACGCATCCATTCCTTAAAGTTCCGTTTAGGTTCACTTAAAGTAAACGCATCCGGGTCAATTACAATGGTGGTATTGTTTTTATTAGCTACTTTATTAATAAAAAGATCGTCATCCCCACTGGGTATATGATTAATACTGGCAAATCCTTTATTGCGGATAAAAACCTCTTTTTTATAACTGAGATTACGGCCAACACCCATATAGGGCAATCCTGCCAGCGCATAGGAAAAATACTGCAGGGCTGTATGAAAGGTCTCAAACCGGATCAGTTTATTTAAAAAACCCGGCCTTTTCTGATAAGCACCATAACCCAACACAATTTCTATATTGTCCCGGTAAGCTTCCTGCATTTTCTGAATCCAGTGTTCTGAAGCGGGCACACAATCTGCATCCGTTAATAAAATGATTTCATGTTTGGCACTTTTGATACCAATAGAAAGCGGGAATTTTTTCCCGATTATTAATTTTGCTTCCTGGGTCAGTTGTATATGGTTCAGGTTTTTAAAAGTCTTTTTTAGTTCATCCAGCAAATATTCACTTTCATCCAGCGAATTATCATTTACCACAATAATTTCATGGGTGGTTTTATAATCCTGTACCAGTATGCCCGGTAAGTTTTTAACAATATTATCAGCTTCATCCCTGGCACATACCACTACAGTAACAGGATGGTCCTGACTTTCCTGTTTGGGAAGGGGCCTGAAATAAAGAAACTTAAGAAAGATAAATAAGTAGTAGCAAACCTGTATCGTAATTACTACACAAAAGGCAATAAATACAAAGGTCCAGGTAATGGGTGGAATACTCATATTACAAAAGTAGGGTTTGGGTTGCTTTCGGCCTTCCGGTTTATGGAAATGTGGAAAATATATCCTGTTTAGACATCCTTCTGTTGAAAAACAAATCCTTTTTTCGGGAATAAAAATAAGCCACTGCTTACATTTGCAGACTTATGCCAGCACTTACCTTTCAGTTAGCAGCCAAAGACCCGGGGTCTAAAGCCAGAGCCGGGACGATACAAACAGATCACGGAACTATTGAAACCCCTATTTTCATGCCGGTTGGTACCGTAGGCTCGGTAAAGGCGGTTACACAACAACAATTGTATCAGGATATACAGGCACAAATTATTTTAGGCAATACTTATCACCTGTATTTACGGCCGGGTACAGAAGTTTTGGAAGTTGCCGGGGGCCTGCATTGTTTTAATGGATGGCATAAACCCATTTTAACTGATAGTGGCGGCTACCAGGTATTTTCACTGGCAGCCAACAGAAAAATAAAAGAAGAAGGAGTATGGTTTCAATCGCATATAGATGGCAGTAAACATTTATTTTCCCCGGAGAAAGTGATTGATATTGAACGAAGTATTGGAGCAGATATCATTATGGCATTTGATGAATGCCCACCTGCAAACAGTGAATACCAGTATGTGGCCAAAAGCATGGATCTCACACACCGCTGGCTGGACCGCTGCTTTACTCAAATGGATGCTACTCCGGATAAATACGGATATACCCAGAACCTTTTTCCGATTGTTCAGGGAGGTACATTTACTGACCTCCGGACGGCTTCTGCCGCTTATATTGCTTCTAAGGGTGCAGTGGGTAATGCAATTGGGGGTTTGAGTGTGGGAGAACCGGAAGCACAGTTGTATGAATTTACTGAACTCTGTTGCGATATACTGCCTGCAGATAAACCCAGATACCTGATGGGAGTGGGCACACCCTGGAATATACTGGAAGGAATTGCATTAGGTGTGGATATGTTTGATTGTGTAATGCCTACCCGTAATGGCAGGAACGGTATGTTGTTTACAACCAAAGGTGTAATTAATATCAGGAATAAAAAATGGGCCACAGACTTTTCTGTAATTGATGATGGCTTGTCCAACGAGATCAGCACTTATTATACTAAAGCATACCTGCGCCACTTATTTATTGCCAATGAAATACTGGCTTTACAGCTGGCCAGTATACAGAACTTATCCTTTTATTTATGGCTGGTAAGGGAGGCAAGGAAGCAGATTATAAACGGAACTTTCGCTTCCTGGAAAAATGAAATGACTGCAATATGTAAGCAGCGCCTATAAGTTATAAAGTAATACATGTTTTGATTTATGTGGATAATGCAAAACTTGCATATATATTTATTCACTTTGGCAATAAAAGTATTTCCAACTAAAGACTAAACATTAGTTTCACAGTACTTACTAATCCGTTACCTATGAAATACGTAAGTAGTACATCCCTTTTTATGGATGTACTTTTTTTTGCCCTTATTAAAATTGGATTGAAATTTACTGAATCAGCTCCTCATTTAACATCCTTTATTGTACTTAGTGCGATAGTGCCATTATATTTGCAATTACTATAACGAATGAAAAAGATAGATTGGTACATACTTAAAAACTTTTTAACCACTTTTTTCTTTGCCATCTTTTTATTTACGGTAATAGCCGTAGTAGTGGATGTAAGTGAAAAGGCCGATGATTTTGTTAAATCCAACCTGGGGTTTAAGAATATCGTAATGGAATATTATATCGGTTTTGTACCGCATATTGTGGCACTCTTATTTCCATTATTCGTATTTATTGCCGTTATCTTTTTTACCTCTAAAATGGCAGGTAGAAGCGAAATTATTGCCATTCTGGCGAGCGGAACATCCTATTGGCGCTGGTTAAGGCCTTATTGGTTTGGCGGTTTAATACTGGCGGGCTTATTATGGTATGCCAATCATTACCTGGTTCCCAGTGCCAATAAGATCAGGGGTGCATTTGAAGCTAAATATTTTGACCCCAATTCCTCCTACGAAACATTAACCAAGAGCAGATCCGGCACAGGGAGCGACTTTTATTTAAGGATAGACAGTAATACCTACGCTGGTGTATACAATTATGATACTGCTACCAAAAGGGGTGGCCCTATTTTTCTGCATAAACTCAGAAATGATGTACTGATCGAAAACATCAGGGCAGAAACCGTGCATTGGGATACTGTTAGAAAGAGCTGGAAGATGGAGTATGTGTTAAAAAGAAACATGGATGGGATTAATGAAACCCTGATTGAACTTCCTTCCCTATCCCTGAATTTTAATTTTTCACCTTCAGATTTACGGAGGGATAAATACACAAAGGATAAACTAACATCCGATGAACTGAACAGCCTGATCAGTATGGAGGAAATAAGAGGTACAGAAGGTTTAAATGAATTGAAGGTGGAATCTGCCCGAAGAGATGCCACACCTGTTACCGTGATACTGCTCACCATTATAGGTGCAGTGGTTGCCGGCCGTAAAGTAAGGGGCGGCAGCGGTGTGCACCTTGCCATCGGATTCATTACTGCGGCTTTGTTTATCCTGGCAGATAAGTTTTCAACAATATTCTCTACCAAAGGGAACCTTCCTCCGGATATTGCTGCCTGGATTCCTAATTTTATTTTCTTTTTTGTAGCAATTGGTATCTATAGAAATGCACCTAAATAATTTTGTTTTATGCAAGTGTAAATCTTTTGTTGTAACACTTAACTTGCTTTATCTTTAGCGCTGTAATTATTTAGATCTTTTGAAGTAAATCATTGATCATTCATTTTACTTTTTAATTTGTAAATACAGTCTATACTTACTATAAATTTTCAAAAATGGGTATCCTTAAGGACAGGTTCAAAGCTAAATCTGAAGCTGCAAATGCTGAGATCAAAGAAATCGTTAAACAACACGGAAACAAAAAAATAGGAGAAGTAACCCTTGCCCAGGTTTATCAGGGAATGAGGGGTATTACAGGCCTTGTTACCGAAACCAGTTTACTGGATGCACAGGAAGGTATTCGTTTCAGGGGATATTCCATACCTGAATTACAGGAAAAACTCCCCAAAGCACCCAAGGGAAGTGAACCATTACCGGAAGGCCTTTTTTATCTGATGATGCTGGGAGAATTACCCAATGATGAAGAAGTAGCGCATGTTACTGATATTTTACAACGCCGCAGCCATGTTCCCAACCATGTATTTGCTGTGATTGATGCATTGCCGCTGTCCACACACCCAATGACTATGTATGTGGTGGGGGTAATGGCATTACAAACAGAAAGTTATTTCTCAAAAGCATATTCCGAAGGGATGAATAAGAAGGATTACTGGGAAGCTGCTTTTGATGATGCAATATTGTTAATAGCTCGTCTGCCCCGTATTGCTGCCTATATCTATCGTAGAAAATATAAGAACAACGAACATATTAATCCCAACGGTTTGCTGGACTGGGCAGGTAATTTTGCGCATATGCTGGGTTATGACGACCATAGCTTCCGCGAACTGATGCGCTTATACATGACCATTCATGCAGACCATGAAGGAGGGAATGTATCTGCACATACCACCCACCTGGTAGGTTCTGCTCTGAGTGATCCATACCTGGCTTATGCTGCCGGTATGAATGGGTTGGCCGGCCCTTTACACGGTTTGGCTAATCAGGAAGTGATTAAATGGATTTTCGAAATGCAGGAAAAGCTGGGTACTGATCTTCCTGCCAGGGAACAAATTGCAGACTATGTAAAAGAAACCCTGAGTGCCGGTAAAGTGGTTCCGGGTTATGGACATGCTGTATTGCGTAAAACAGACCCCCGCTATACTGCACAATTGGAATTTGGAAAAAAACATATGCCGGAAGATAAATTATGCCGCACGGTATGGAATATCTATGAAGTGGTTCCTCCCATCCTGCAGTCATTAGGCAAAATCAAAAACCCATGGCCCAATGTAGATGCACACAGCGGTGCATTGCTGGTACATTACGGATTGGTAGAATATGAATTTTATACAGTTTTATTTGCAGTAAGCCGTTCTTTAGGGGTAATGGCCAGTTTAATCTGGGACAGGGCTCTTGCTATGCCTTTGGAACGTCCGAAGAGTGTAACCACCGAATCGGTTAAACTGTGGCTGGAAGGAAAAGACCAGATCTGGGAATAAATAAAATCTTTGCATAAATCAGTAAAATGCTTCGCAATCTGCGGGGCATTTTTTATTTTGGGGTATTAATTATGGCAAAATCAACTACAACTAAAAAAAAGACACTTACATCTACTGATAGCTCGAAAGAAATACCCCTCATTAAATATGAGGATAAATCTGCCGGACAGCCCGAGTTGGTTATCATCTTTAACCGTTTGAAAGCTTTGTTACTGCCTTATGTAAAAGGGAGTATC
>Ga0364859_10437_pt1 | contig 21558 bp, 17 predicted proteins | sample ExccelAu500001D3_FD_206911 | JGI IMG/M metagenome (GOLD analysis project Ga0364859, IMG submission 206911) | Enriched cells from Trout Bog Lake Hypolimnion, Wisconsin, USA - BchlTB.Aug20.5000.01 .D3 | ecosystem: Environmental > Aquatic > Freshwater > Lake > Hypolimnion/Profundal zone | place: USA... | reverse complement strand
CGTCGAACTGCCGGAGGACGGAATGGCCGACGGAATACTTTTTGTCTGTGACAGAGCTGTCCCGCCACAGGACAGCGCCACCGACGAAATCACCGCCATATAAAAACCGCGATTTTTCTCACGACTGTTGATTTTCTCTGCAAATTTCTTCATAAAATTTTCTCTGGTTAAATTGATCAAACAAACTTCCGCAATGCCTTTGGGGATTTGCGCTATGCACAACGCCACACGGCATCGCACAAAGTTATATTGCTATTGGAAAAAATCAGACAAAGCGGAGGGCCACGCCTGAATCGGATGAATTAGGAAACGGCAGAGAAGACGGGCGGGGCGCGACCATTGGGGAGCAAGTTAATGACCGCGCTGTTAAAGAAAAATTCAATGCGAGGAGCAACTTCAACCCCGGTCATCGGCTTCGAGACGGGAGCCGCACAAGGCGCGGAGTCGATTTTGCCATGGGCGACAAGGACGATGGCGCAATCGTCGTCGTCCTTGGGAATGGTGCCACCGTGAAGCCACGCATGAAGCGGCGTGCAAAGTTCTGCCGCCGCCATGAACAGCCACAGCGCCAGCGACAATACCCCCACGGCCCGGTAAAGCATCAGGCGCAGACGGCGATTGAAATGGCGCTTTTCGTATTGCAACTCGTTTGCAACTTAGCAAAGACCGCGCCGGATGCAATTGGATTATGATTTATCATAGTCATCATCAGTCACAATTTAGTTGCTCAATAAATTGTTTCATTAAGAGTAAATCTAACCGGCTGGATTTCACTTAACTTGCCGGTTGCTGAATACCTGAAAGCACGCCGTCCATTCAAAGCGCTGATTTTTACCATTCCAATTTTTCCAAGGGCTTGGATATTTTAGATTGCATCCGAGTTCTGGATTTGTTCAATCGGTTGTGAGAAAACGATAGCCCACGCCCAATTCGGTGAGGATAAACTCCGGTGATTCCGGATTGGTTTCGAGTTTCTCGCGCAAATGGGCGATGTAAACCCGCAAGTAATGGGTGTCGTTCTCATGGCCCGGCCCCCATACTTCTTGAAGAATCTGCCGGTGGGTCAAAACTTTGCCCGCATGACGCGCCAACAGCCGGAGCAATTCATACTCTATTTTAGAAAGCTTCACTTCTTTACCGCCAACGGTGACGCGTCGCGTCGCCATATCCACTACCAGATTTTTGGCGTGAACTACGGCAGCTTCCTCTGTCTTTGACGAGCGCCGCAGGGCCACGCGCAAGCGCGCAAGCAGTTCGTCGGTGTTGAACGGCTTGGTCACATAATCATCCGCCCCGGCATCCAGCGCCGCGACCTTGCCTTTCTCGTCGTCTTGCACCGATAACACAATCACTGGCGCGTTGCTCCATTCACGCAGCCGCCGCAACACTTCCTGCCCGGATAAATCCGGCAGACCGAGATCCAAAATCACCAGCGCGGGCCGGTGTTGCGCGGCCAGCACCAAGCCTTCCTGTCCGCTCACAGCGACCAGCACGCGATAGGAATTAGCCTCCAGCGTGACGGTCAGCAACCGACGAATCTGCGGTTCGTCATCCACGATCAACACCAGCGGTTTGTCGGACGGATTCATTCTTTTTCCTCCGGGACGGGCGGCAACTTGGTCAGCGGCAATTTCACGGTGAACAAAGCGCCGCCACCTGGACGGTTTTCAGCACTCACACTGCCGCCCTGGGCTTCGGCAAATCCTTTGACGAGCGACAAGCCAATACCGGTTCCGCCCGCCACGGCTTCGGGGCCGCGTTGAAAACGGTCAAACCAGCGGGCCGTGTCGCCGGGCGGCAGACCGGAGCCGTTGTCGGCGACGCGCAGAACCAGTTGATCCGCCTCCGCCCGCGCTGAAAATTCAACCTTGGTTCCCGGCGGCGTGTGCACGGCAGCATTGCCGAGCAAATTTACCAGGATTTGTTCCGTCAAAATGGCGTCCAGTTTCACCGGCGGAAAATCGTTCGGAAAATCAATTTTAATTTCATGCCGTTGCAAAATGCCACCGAGATTCTGCACCGCCGCGCGCACCAGATCACGCAAGTCATGCCAGTCCGCATTCGTCCGCAAATGGCCGGCTTCGAGCCGCGACAAGGCGAGCAGATTTTGCACCAGCCGGTTCAACCGCCGCGTGGCCTCGTCCAATTCCAACGTCAAAGATAGTTGGGCGGCATTAAGTTCACCGGCCGCGCGCAAACCACTGGCGACGCTGCTGATGGCGGCGAGCGGCGTGCGCAGTTCGTGCGATACCGAGTTCAAAAGCATCGTTCCCATGCGTTCGGATTCGGCGAGAAATTTCGCCTGCGTCTCCGCGTCGCGCAACCGCTCACGATCAAACACGAGCGCAATCTGCCGGATGAAGGCATCCAGCAAGTCACGTTGCGCGGGCGACCGTGGTGCTGCATCGTGAAACCGTAAACTCAAGACGCCCGTCGCGCGCGGGCCGGCGACCAGTGGCCGATGCAGGCCTTCGCTGGCCGGCAAATTATCGGTGCCGCGCCCCGCCGCCTGACGTTGTTGAAAAGCCCAAGCCGCGACGGTTTGCTCCTTGTCGGAAAGCGTCCAAGTGCTGGCAAAATAGGGAGTGACCGGAGCGGATTGCGAATTGTCCGGCAGCGACAACGCCACGTCCGCCCGAAACGTCTTGCCGACCTGCTGAATGACAACCGCCAACAGTTGCGCCAGGTCGGGCGATTCGGCAAGGTCGCGCGTGAGAAGATACAGGGCCGTCGCCCGCTGTTCCCGCTGCCGCTCGGCGGCTTGTTGGGTGCGAATCCGCGCCGTCAATTGTCCCAGCACCAGCGCGACGATGAAATACATCGCGAACATCATGCCGTCCTGAAAACTGGTGATGTAAAAAGTGAAGCGTGGCGGCAGGAAGAAAAAATTCCACAGTAGCGCGCTCAACGTCGCGGCGAAGAAAACCGGCCCGCGGCCAACGAACAAAGCGAGCACCACCACGGCGAACAAATACGTCAGCGCTAGCGCGTAAAAGCCGACGAACCGGTCCAGCACCGCATTCAAGCCGGTGACGCCCGCCACGATGCCGGCCACCCAGAAGTAAGTGCAAAAATCGATTTTCCAGAAATTCTCCGGTCTCACCGGCCGGCGAGAAACATTTTCACCCTCGGCGCGGACGACGTGAACATCAATCTGACCGCTCTCGCGAATCAAACGGTTCAATACTGAACCACCGTGAAAAAGTTCAATCACCCGCCAGCCCGCTGGTTTGCCAACCACAATCTGCGTGGCATTCTGTTCGCAGGCCGTGCGCAAAATGCCGCGCACCACATCGTCGTCGGTGGTGGTGATGATTTCCGCGCCGAGTTCGCGCGCGAGCGCCAGATTTTTTGCCAGCCGCGCCTGATCTTCGTCCGACAATGAGCGCGTGGATTCCACATAAACCGCCAGCCAGGCGGCGTGCAATTCACCCGCGAGCCGACGCGTCCAGCGCACGAGCGAGGCGGAGGTCGGGCTGGCGCTGACAGCGACGAGGAGACGCTGGCCGGATTTCCACGGCGTGCCGGTGCCATGCGCGCGGCGTTCTTCCAACACATCCTGACCGACGTGTTCCGCTGTGAAACGCAAGGCGAGTTCGCGTAGCGCGGACAGATTTCCAACGCGGAAAAAACTGTCCTGTGCCGTGGCGGCGCGTTCGGGTAGATACACTTTTCCGGCGGCGAGCCGCGCGCGCAATTCGTCCGGCGGCAAATCCACCAGTTCAAATTCTGCATAGGTCAGAGCCGTATCGGGCACGGTCTCGTGAATCGTGACTCCGGTAATCTGGCTGACGGCCTCGGCGCGGCTTTCGAGGTGCTGGATGTTGAGCGTGGTGAAAACATCGATGCCGGCATTGAGCAATTCCAGAACGTCCTGGTAGCGTTTCGGATGGCGCGACTCCGGCGCGTTGGAATGCGCGAACTCGTCCACGAGAATCAGCTTCGGTTTGCGGGCGAGCGCGGCATCCAGATCAAGTTCACTTAACTGGATTCCGCGATATTCAATTAGCCGGCGGGGAATTGTCGGCAAGCCTTCCGCGAGGGCGTCAGTTTCCTTGCGCCCATGCGTTTCGAGGTAGCCGATGACGACATCGCGGCCGGCGGCGAATTCGCGCCGGGCGGCCTCCAACATGGCATAGGTCTTGCCGACGCCGGCACACATGCCCAGGAAGACTTTGAGCTTACCCCGTTGCTGGCGGACCTCGTCGCGTTGAATCGCGGCAAGCAGCGCATCGGGATTGGGACGGTCGCGCTCGGTCACGGCGTCACTTTAACTGGTCGAGCGCCAGATTTAGAGCCAAAACATTCACGCCGGGTTCGCCCAAAATTCCAAAGGCGGCCGGATCGGTGTTGTCACGAATGAGGGATTGGACTTTTTCCAACGGCAAATTCCTGACCCTGGCCACGCGCGGCATTTGCAAGGCGGCATTGGCGACGCTGATGTGGGGGTCAAGGCCGCTGCCGGACGCGGTGACAGCATCGGCAGGAACCGGGGCGTTAGTCGCCAAACTGTTTTGTGTGCGGTAGTCGGCAATACGCTGGGTGATGGTCGCAACCAGATTGGATGAGGTCGGGCCGAGATTGCTCCCGCCGGAACTGGTGGCGTCGTAGCCGTTGCCGGCCGCCGAGGGGCGCGACTGAAAATATTTTTCAGACGTGAACTGCTGGCCAAGCAAGCGAGAGCCTTGAATCGTTCCGTCTTTATCCACAATCAAACTGCCGTTGGCTTTGTCGTGAAAGAATGTTTGCCCGATGCCGAACACGACGAGCGGATAGATGCCGCAACACACGACGGCCAGCATCACGGTGGCCATGACCGCGCCGCGAATTTCAGTGAGGAATGCTTTCATAATCAAACGAGGTTTAGATGGGTGATAAGGACATCAATCGCCTTGATGCCAATGAACGGCAGCAATACGCCGCCGCCGCCGTAGATGAGCAGGTTGCGCTGCAACATGGCCAGCGCGCCAATGGGCTTGAACGCCACGCCGCGCAAGGCGAGCGGGATCAGCGCAATAATGATGAGGGCGTTAAAAATCACGGCGCTTAAAATAGCGCTGTTGGGATTGTGCAGGTGCATGATGTTCAGCGGAACGATGGCCGGGAATGTCACCATGAGCATTGCGGGGATGATGGCGAAGTATTTGGCCACGTCGTTGGCGATGCTAAACGTCGTCAGCGAGCCGCGCGTGATGAGGAGTTGTTTCCCAATTTCGATCACTTCGAGCAGCTTCGTCGGATTCGAGTCGAGGTCAATCATGTTGCCGGCCTCCTTGGCGGCCTGCGTGCCGGTGTTCATCGCCACGCCCACGTCGGCCTGGGCGAGCGCGGGCGCGTCATTCGTGCCGTCACCGATCATCGCCACCATGCGACCACCGGTCTGCTCACGACGGATGAGCGCCAGTTTGTCCTCCGGTTTCGCCTCGGCGAGAAAATCATCCACGCCGGCCTCGGCGGCAATCGCGGCGGCGGTAAGTTGGTTGTCGCCGGTGATCATGATCGTTTTGATGCCCATTTTGCGGAGCTGCGTAAAACGCTCCTTGATGCCGCCTTTGACGACATCTTTGAGATGAATGACACCGAGAACTTTTTCGCGGGTCGCGACAACGAGCGGCGTGCCGCCAGAGCGGGAAATATTTTCCACCGCGCGCTCCACCGGCGCTGGCATTGGCATGGAAACGAAACTGCGGATAGCGTCCGTCGCTCCTTTGCGATATTGCACGCCGTCCACATCCACGCCGCTCATGCGCGTTTGTGCGGTGAACTTGATGAAGTTCGCACCAGCCATTTCGTGAATCTGCCGTTCGCGAATACCAAACTTCTTAGCCAGCACCACGACGCTGCGACCTTCGGGCGTTTCATCGGCGAGCGATGACAGTTGCGCGGCGTCGGCGATTTCCTGTTCGGTCACGCCTGGTGCTGGAATAAACTCCGTTGCTTGTCGGTTGCCGAGCGTGATGGTTCCGGTCTTGTCGAGCAGTAGCACGTCCACGTCACCTGCCGCCTCGACGGCACGACCGCTCATCGCGAGAACATTGCGCTGGAGCAACCGATCCATACCGGCGATACCGATGGCGCTCAACAAACCTCCGATAGTGGTCGGAATCAGGCACACGAGTAGCGCCACCAAAACTGGAACGGAAAAGTTTGCGGCGGAATAAATCCCGAACGGCTTAAGCGTCACGCAGACGAGCAGAAAAATTACCGTGAGCGCGGATAGCAAAATTGTCAGCGCGATTTCGTTGGGGGTCTTCTGGCGTTGCGCGCCTTCGACCAGGGAAATCATGCGATCCATAAAGCCCTCACCGGGATTGACGGAAACGCGGATTTTGATTTCGTCGGACAACACACGCGTGCCTCCCGTGACGGCGCTGCGGTCGCCGCCGCTTTCACGGATGACGGGCGCGGATTCGCCGGTGATGGCGGATTCGTCCACCGTCGCCGCACCTTCAATCACGTCGCCGTCGGCGGGAATCACCTCGCCGGCGCTGACGACCACGATGTCGTCCTTGCGCAATTCGGTGGCGCTGATTTCCTCGATACCGTTTTTGCCAAGTCGGCGGGTCTTGGTCAGCACGCGGGTTTTGCGCAACGCCTGCGCCTGCGCCTTGCCCCGCCCTTCGGCCATCGCCTCGGCGAAGTTGGCAAACAGCACGGTGAACCAGAGCCAAAGCGCGATTTGCGCGATGAAGCCACGATCCGCCCTGGCGGTGAAAATATCCACCGTCGTCACCGCCGCGCCGGCCATGGTGACGAACATGACCGGATTTTTGACCATCAGGCGCGGGTCGAGTTTCCTGAACGAATCCACGACCGCCGGTCCGGCAATGTTCCGGTCGAAAAGTGAAGGAGCTTTATGAGTCATAAAAATCAGCAAGGATTAGAACAGTTTGCCCTGGAGCATCAGGAAATGTTCGACCACCGGCCCGAGGGCAAGGCACGGAAGGAAATTCAGCGCGCCGACGAGCAGCACCGTGCCGAGCAGCAGGATGACAAAGGTTCCGCCAGAGACCGGAAACGTGCCGCCGCCGGCCGGGGAGATTTTCTTTCGTGCGAGCGATCCGGCCAGCGCCATGATCGGCACAATCATCAGGAAACGCCCGAACAGCATGGCGATGCCCAGCGTCGTGTTATACCATGGCGTGTTGGCGTTCAAGCCGGCGAAGGCGCTGCCGTTGTTGCCGACGCAGGACGAATAGGCGTAGAGAATTTCGCTCAAGCCGTGCGGGCCGTTGTTGTTCAAGCCGGCCAGGCCCCACTGGCTCACCGCCGCCCACGCCGCAAAGCCGAGAATCGTCAGGCAGAGAATCAGCAGCGAGAGCATCGCCATTTTCACCTCGAAGGACTGGATTTTTTTGCCGAGATATTCCGGCGTGCGTCCGACCATCAGCCCGGCGATGAACACGGCGAGCACGACGAAGACGAGCATTCCGTAAAGCCCCGCGCCGACGCCGCCGATGATGATTTCGCCGAGCTGGATGTTGAACAACGGCACAAAACCGCCGAGCGGCGTGAAGGAGTCGTGCATGGCGTTGACCGCGCCGCAGGATGCGTCGGTGGTGACGGTGGCGAACAAGGCCGAGTTGAAAATGCCGAAGCGGACTTCCTTGCCTTCCATGTTGCCATCGGCGGCGGCAATACCGAGTTGCTGGTGAATCGGGTTGCCACTGGATTCCGCCCACCAGCATAACAGCGCGCCGCCGAGAAATAGAATCATCATCGCCGTCCAGATAGACCAGCCATGCGCCTGATTTTTGGTCATGCGGCCGAGGTAATAAGTCAGTCCACTGCCAATGGCGAAGATGGACAGCATTTGCAGGAAATTGGAAAGCGGCGTGGGATTTTCAAACGGATGCGCGGCATTGGCGTTGGCATAGCCGCCGCCGTTCGTGCCCAGCATTTTGATGGCGATCTGCGAAGCCATCGGGCCTTGCACGATGGTCTGGTCGGTGACGGTTTGCTCCTCCATCACCGGATTGCCTTTCGCGTCGAGCACTGGTTTCCCATTTGCGTCGGTTTTGGCGACGGAGATTTTCATCGGCTCCAGCAGCTTCGCCTTGGCGTAAGGACTGAAATTCTGGATGACGCCCTGCGACACGAGCACCACGGCGAACACGAGGCAGATGGGCAGCAGCAAATAATGGGTGGTGCGGATGAGATCCACCCAGAAGTTGCCGAGCGTTGCGACCGAATGCCGCGCGATGCCGCGCACGAGCGCCGCCGCCAGCGCGATGCCCGTGGCCGCCGAGCCGAAGTTGTGGATGACCAGCGCGACCATCTGCGAGAGATACGACATCGTGGCTTCGCCGGTGTAGCTCTGCCAGTTGGTGTTGGTGGTGAAGCTGACGGCGGTGTTGAATGCCAAGTCGGGTGACAGCGTGCCAAAGCCCTGTGGATTGAGCGGCAGATGATTTTGCAGCCGCAGGATGGCGTAAGTGAAAATACAACTCACCGCGCTGAACAGCAGCATGGCGACAGTGTATTGTTTCCAATCCTGCTCGTGTTCGGCGTTCACACCCATGAGGCGATAGGTGATTTTTTCCAGCGGCCTTAGAATCGGGTCAAACCACGTCCGGCCTTTCGCATCCAAAACCTGGCCGAGATACAGGCCCATCGGCTTGGTGATGAGGGCGAGGGCGGCCACGAACAGGCTGAGTTGTAACCAGTCAATTGAGCGCATGATGATTCCTTAAAATTTCTCCGGGCGAAGCATCGCCACAATGAGATAGATGAACAGCAGCACCGAAATGCCGCCCACTATGTAGTTTTCCATAATCAAAGTTTCCCGCAAAAGCGGACGTAAAAACCGCTGCCCGCAAAGAAGGCCGCGACGATTCCGATGTAAATCATGTCAGTCATAAATACATCGTAACTTTGACTGAATTTTTGCCGGTGACTAATTAAAAACCGGGGCAAACGTATAAAAACGGCGTTAAAATCATTCGGTAAAGCACCGACATCTACCGGCAGCTCTTATTAGCCGTATAAGGGTGAAATTGAACCGGGGTTGGCGGATTTGACCCAGAGTAAAAAATATTTTTCACTCACAATGAAAGCACTCACACGCAAAGATTATCAATTCCCAAGAGTGCGCCGACCTCCATGCTTTGTTTCCCCACCAACAACGACTCAGCCAAGACTGACAGAAGTCTGTGAAGTATAAAATTTGCTGAATGACAAAAAATTTCTGGCTGAAATGCGCCGCCAACCGGCTGAAAACCTTTGCCCCTCAAAAATGGTAAAAATGAGGGAGGCAAGGAACAGAAAACACAGTGTTTTTCCGCCAACGGATTCGGCGATCCGCCGGAAAATCCGGCACCGGCAATGATTGCCGTTTTGTAGTTTTATTTTACACCCTGCGTCGCCGCAACGAGTTCGCCAAGGAGTTGGGAGTTTTTCGGGATGAGGGTGATGGCGGCTTGACTGTCCACCATGTTCTGCGTCTCGATGGTTTGAAACAACGCGTCCAGCACTTCCTTGTCCTTGGAGATTTCCTGCAAGGCTTGCCCCACGATGTTCGGGCGCATGGCGGCGGCTTTGGCGAACTCGATGGCGGCCTGTCGTTCGGCGGTGCTGGTGATGATGCTCACTTGATTCGCCCCCGCCTGTTTGATGGCGGCGGTCACCTGCCGCAGACGATTCACAACTTTTTCCTCAATTTGCTTGATCATGTTGTCGTCGCGGAAATGCACCTTGCGGATATAGACGGAGCCGAGGCTGTAACCCCATTCGCTGGATTTGGGTGTGACTTCTTCGCGCACGGTCTGGCTCATGGTGTGACGGTCTTGGAGCATCTTGTCCAACGGCAGATTGCTCAGGCAACGGACAGTGGAGTTGCTGACGTTGGCAGCGAGCGAACCGCGCGGGTCGGCGTTCTTGAACAGATAATTGGTGGCGTCGCTGATGTTCATCTCATACCAGATGCCGATGCCCATGGGCGCGCCTTCCTCGGAATTGACAGGCTGGCTACGGAGATACGTCTGGTCGAGACGCAAATCGAGTTCGTAGCATTTGCCAAGGAGGTTCACGATGAACGCGCGCGGGCCGAGCGTGCCGAGCAGGAAATGCAGGCCGGGTTCGTTCAATACGGTCAGCACCTTGCCGAAGAGCATATAAACTTTGCAGTGTCCTTCGTTGACGATGGTGTAGATGCCGAAGAGTCGCGTGAACGCGAGCACGACGGGCACCAGAATGGTGCAACCAATGATGGTGGCGACGAATGCGATTAGGAAGTTCACGATTTGGCCTCCAGGATGACAGATTTGAATTTGGAATAGAGCGCGAGCCGGACGTTGCGGATGTAAGCGAGCAACGCACCGTCACCGGATTTTTTGAGATTCAGCAATTGTTCATTCAACTGACGCAACGGTTCGACCTCGGCCTGCGCTTTCAGGGTTTCAATTTCCACCGCGCGCTTGGATTGTTCAATCTTCTGGTCGGCGGTCGCCTGCGCAAGACTGATGTCAGACGAAACCTGATTGTGCGCGGTATTGATGGCCGCAAGGGCGGATTCAACTTCTGGCGGTGGATCAATCTCCGTGATGAGTGACGCATCGAGCACGATGCCGTAGCGCGCCTCGGACGAGGCACATTCGCGGTCCATGTGTTCATTCAGGTCGCGGAGATTTTTGCGCAGGTCGTTGATGGAAATGCCGGTGACGACGAGCGCCTCCGGATCGGGATTCTTGGGCGCTTCAAAGTTCGCGATGCGTTCGCGCAACACGGAAACAAAATAACCGATGACGTGACTGACGGGATGTTTGACACCGAAGAGATAGGCATAAAGGTTCCGCTCAGAAACCCGGTAACGAATCTGCCCGGAAAGGCCGGTGTTCAATTGATCCTTGGTGACGGCTTCAAGCACCTGACCGTTCTGATTCGCTGCGGGATCATCTGGGTCGAAGGCCATGCTCAACGTCTGGGTGGCGACGGAAACTTTATAGACCTTTTCCCACGGCCATTTAAAATACGGACCCCCCGGCTGAATGACGCGCACCTGCGGATAGATGTAGCGGAGTTTTTCATCCTCGGTCAAAGCGTCGGCAATGGGGTCGCTGGCGGTGGTCATGTCGGGCACCCGATCAGCGCGGCCGAAGATGGTTTTTACGGCACGCTCGTTTTGATTCACGGTATAAAGGCCGCCGGCGAGATAGCTCAACAAAAACCAGACGACGAAACCGATGACAATGCCGAAGAATATAGCGCCCATAGATGATTTGAGTTTCGTTGCTAATACAACTGACGGAAAATATTAACAAGTCAAAAAAGGCAGCCAGCCAAAGTGGGATTTAATGGCGGCGACTGCAGACAGTGTCATCGTTGCAACCAAGTTAGGTTTGGGGCAAACAGGGTAGCTAGCGTGGTTATGTCGATGCCCGGCATCCGACAGAGAGCCTGGTTTCTGGCCTCGATGCCTGCTGTGATGGAATGGTTTTCAACTCTGATAACACAGCGGTTGGGAGTGAGTTGGTTGGTATCATAGTAACTACGTTCCACAGCAATACGCTGAATTAGATAACGGTGCCTATGCTTGCACCATAACTAAGAGGGCAGACGGAAGTTGGCCTTGGGCCGGCGATTTCCAATCGCTTTCCCAGCCCGAGCCAACGAAAATAAGACTGAGGTTTAAGTCAATTTCTGACTAAGTTTTAATCACGTTAATCGCGAGATTACAGCGATGTCGGAACCGAAAACCGGCAATTTTCCCGCCCTGGAAACTCAAAAAAAAGCTTCCATGATATCATGTTTTAAAACTTTTGTGGGATTTTTTTTGGGTTAGGCGAAAATAAATATTAAAAAAAACGCCTGGTTGCCGCACAAGATGTGCATTCCTTTGAGATAATTTATATGTGCAAAAGCGGGCACATAGACAGAAGGACTCGGCAGGCATTGGCGTAAACCGCGCCAATGCCCTGATTCCTTCGTCTGGTTTGCCGACCGTCAACATCGCGCTTAACCGCCAGTTCTACCGTTATAAAGACCTGCAAAACGCCGAACTCTTCGGGCCCACGCTGGCATTCCGCCTCACCCGCACTCCGGACTGGTTGTCACCCGTCAAGGTGGCCGGCCAGCGCCGCTATATGCCGGAAGACATCCAGAAGGTCCTCCAACGCCTCCATGCCGGTGAATCACCGGATGGATACCAAGATTGTCTTGGGCGCGGCCACCGGGCTGTCCCCAAACGCCGCCAGCACAAGACCCAGCCCAAACCGCCAGTCACTTTACCAGTCACCGAATCACCCATGTTGTTACCGCCCCTCAGCGCCTCCAAAATCAGCCATCGCGGCCAATGCCGCTGGCGGATCATTGTGCGCAAGGGGTGGGAGCCGGTCCTCCGCCAAAAGACCGGCACCCGCAAACTATTCGCCTCCAAGGTCGAGGCCCAGCAATTCATCGCGGATGCCCGGCTTCGGCTGAACAAATTCGCCGGGGGTAACGGCAGCCTGTCGGATGAACAATTCGCCACCTTCCGCACGGCCTTGAGCCTGGTCGGCGGGGATTGCCGGAAATTCCTCGCGGCCGTCCAGCAGTTTGCCCAAAAGGAAGAGGAAAAACCCAAGGCCAAATCCCGTCGCGCCGACGTCGTCGTCCGTCACTTCCTCAAACAACGGCATTTGAACGCCACCGTGCGGGGCAAGACCCTCGCCACCAACCGTTCCGAGTTGAAGCATTTCACCAAGGAGTTTGGCGATCGGGCCATCGCCGACATCTCTGCCAACGACCTCCAAGTCTGGCTCCGCTCCTTGAAGCTCCAACCCAAGGGCAAGAAGAACCTCATCGGAACCCTGAAACTGCTCTTCGACCACGCCGTAAAACTGGAACTCCGTGCCGACAACCCGACGGTCAAACTGGAGCTGCCCAAGGTGGACCAGCCGGTGCCCGAACGGCTCAGCGCCCAACGCTGCGAAGCTTTGCTGAAAGACGCCGTGCGGGTGAAAGCCCGCTTCCTGACCGCGCTCGTTCTGGGTTGCTTCACCGGTATGCGCCCGGCGGAAACCTGCCGGCTGGACTGGAAGAATATCTCCCTCGACGAGGAACGTATCAATATCGCCGGCTCCACCGGCAAATGCCACCGCTACCGCTGGGTGAAGATCAGCCCCATCCTCCGCCAGTGGTTCGAATTTATCGGCATCAAAAAATCCGGCCCCGTCATCCCGCGCCACGACATTGACACCTATGAGCGCTGGCGCCGCCAGTTGCTGGCCATCGGCTCGGATGATACCTGGCCGTTTGACGCCCTGCGCCACACCCACGCCTCGTTCGATTACGCGTTGCGCGGTGACTTCAACGCCGTTGCCAGCAACCTAGGCAACTCGCCGGTAATCTCCCGCAAACATTACATCGCCCCCGCCACCCGCGCCGAGGGTGAATACTTCCTGCGCCTGACTCCGGCATACATCCAGTCCCTCCTCGCCGCAGAAAAAACGGCGAAATAATGGCCGGCACCACTCGTGGTTTCGGTTCCACCCACAATCCGCACTTCAGGTTTTAGGCATACCGGCGTTCGTTGCCAAATTATCGGGAACCCGATTTGACCACTAGGGGGAAACTGATTTTCGAAGCCGGTTGCTGTATCACTTTGTATCACTTCTGTATCACTTTTTAATCGCTTTTAAACGTTTTTAAGCGGTTTGGAAAACTGGAAAAATCGGCCTCCCGGAAAATGATAAAACGGCCATTTCACAAGGGAAATGGCCGCTTTTCAAATGGTTGCGGGGGCTGGATTTGAACCAACGACCTTCAGGTTATGAGCCTGTATGGTTGCCGTGGATGGAAACCTCAATATCCATCAATGTTTACAAATGCTTTAGCAATTCGCTCAATTCGTTTTTGACCTCAAAAATCGGTTTTGTATCACTTTTGTATCACCTGAATTGACAGTTTTTCAAATTCCAAGACGTTTTTCCAAGTCAAAGTCTGCGCTCATGGTTGAGTTCGCCTGTCGGCGTCATAGCTCCAGCTTGCGGAAAAACTGGGTGACCACACTGAAATGTTTCCCAATGTCCGGCTCTAGTCCGCATTCAGCTGCCATCGCTGCAAATGGCTTAGACCACGAAGCTGGTGGTGAAGCGAGGTCGGCTGGAATTTCGTGAGTTTTTCGGCGTTGAAAAGTTTCACGAATTGACTTCGGTAGACGGGCAGCATCCAGGTTGGTTTGTTCGATCAAAAGAATCAAATCCACCAAATCTTTGACGCGGGTATTCTCCCGGCTCACTCGCGGCAAGGTATAAGCGTGGAGCTTTTCGGCGAATTGTTCCTCGGGGGAAACTGCCGGAAAGTTCATTCTGGCAATGCCAGCGAACCTCAGCCAGTCCCGGCCGGAAAGTGATTCGTACGGCTGGCGCACAACATCGCCCGCACTCACGTCCAAGTGAAACTTCACGAACGAACGCCCCGCCAATTGCGCATCAACCGGAAAACGTGCGCCACCATAGGGTGCTGCATCCAAGTCTTGCATCGCATTACCAAACACAAAGGTAAAAAAATCCAGCAAGTCCAGCTTGCCCGCCTCGCGGAGTGATTCGAGAATATTTGCCGCGTTCGCATCCCAATCCGCCGCTGGCATTGGAAGCTTTGTTACCGCCAGGTCTATGTCGCGCGTGGTGCGAGCTGTCTTTAGCCGCAATTCCATGGCATAGCCACCCTTCAGCAGCCACGGGGCGTTTGGTTTTGCAAACAGTCGGCAAAGTAGTCGGTCAAATGCCGCCTGCCGACGAATCCGTTGCAGGTCGATATTTTCCAACTGCGCCAATTTTTTCAAACGGTCTTCCAGCGCGGTGCGAAACGCGATGGCGGAAGCGTATTTTTGTGGTGTCTTCATCGCTGAACCTCAACCAGCAGTTCGTCAAGCCATTTGGGAATTTGGCCTCGTTGGCGCAGCTCCGAGATTTCACGTTCGGTAATCAGCCCGCGTTGCCGCCCTTCCTTCAGAGCCTGTTCAATGATGTCGCGGGAGACCGTTTCAGCCACAGCCAGATCAGTGATGGCACGAAGCGGTCGAGTCACAGCGAAGCCATGCCGCTGCACAACGTCTTTCTCATTCAGGCTCGCGCGGTGTAGCACCAGTATCTTCGGGGGTTTTGCATTCCGTCGGAATGTGAGTGGAACCGTCATGTGCAGTTTGGCCGGATTGATGTCTGAAAGTTCATGGATACTGAGCGCGGTTTGGTGCGAATAAACGCCTTCTGGCACGCCAACTCGGTTGCGGGACCACAGATGGTAGATGACTAGTTGCTCTTCGTTCGACTGCGGAAAACGCGCCAGCCGGTAGATGCCCCGCTCAACGCGCACCCAATTCCCAGATTTGACGTGATGGGCCTGGCTTCCCAGTTGATAGCCGGCAGCGGCCGCCTGTTTGGCAGTGAAATAGCCTTGCTGCCCTTCGGCACTATCGAAGAGCGCCGCCGGAACGTTTTTTTTGGCGCGACCAACCATTGCACAAATATACAAAATATTTGTATAAATATGCAAGGCCGCTTAATGCCCATGCTGATGGAAAAGGCTTTGGCTTTGACCAAACCCCGGACTTGTTGCGCTTTTGTGAAAAACCATTTACCAGACTATTAGGGCAGGAGTTTTAGAAGATGGGCTTTGACGTATTTGCCCGCCGTCTGCGGATCGTAAACAATTCCGCTTTGCAACAGTGGTTCCATATCGGAACAGAATCCGCGATCTTTATGGGGCGCATCCAGAATCGCAACAAACACCGCGCGGCCAGCTGCGGTTCCTTCCTGTTTCAGGTAATGCTGGAACGATTCGATGATGGACGGCACCGAATAGGTCAGTCGCAAACCCGCGAGGGTTTCCCGTCGGCGATGAACCGTGGATCGGGATGCCTCCAGCCAGAGACAAGCCGGATGGAGCCGGACGGGTTGAGTCCGGCGGAGGTATCCAGCTGGAAATTGGCAACGGGTTGCCAATTTCACTGTCAGCGGCGGGGCGGTAGTGATGTCTTGGTATCCGGGGCTTCGATAATTCTGGAATAGCAAAGTATCAAATTCCGGTGATCGCTACGACCGGCGGCACTTTTCAGGCAGCTCAGGAATACCTTGGTCTTGTTGCCGCGGGATATTTGTTCTTCATTGTAGTAGGCATCACCCAATGCCAGCACAGGGGCGGCCTTCGCACCAGCCAGTTTCTTAATCAAGCGCTCGTAAAGAAGAATCCGGGCTTTCCTAGCATTCAACGGGTATGAACAAGTGCTTAATATTTTACTACCGATGAGGTTTTTGATTAATTTGCTATTACGGGCGATCCATTTAGAGAAATCCCATTTTTCCCCGGCTGGTCGTTGGATGTTTACCGAAGCCAAATACAAAATCACTAGTCCGCGAAGCTCGAGCATGGGTTTTTCGCCCCCGTTAAGTTTGAGGGAGGTAAGGCAGGAAATCTCTTTTGATGCCTGAAACTGCAATGAAAGATTTTTGCATAGCTTGACCAGTTGTGCAGAGGCGTCTTTAGCCTCATGACCGATTAAAACAATCAAGCCGTGGAGCTTGAAAAGTTCCACGATCAAATCGCAAAAGTGGTTGTTGAAAGGCACCAAATCCAGATCAGCGATCGCCAACGTTGCCCTTTTTTTGAATTTAAGCTTAGGAATAAAATAATCCATCTTGGTGATGTGGATTTTTTTTGCCCGCGAGCCCGGGGCCACCCCCCGATCCACAAATGTCTTCGTTAACACGCGCCGCTGGCCGGCCAGGGCCAACCGGAAGCGAGCCGGCCATAAACGGAGGAGCTTCAAGGCACCCGCCACCAACCGCGGACTGACCGCGACCTGAGTGCTGAGAAACGCATTCACCGTGTCAGGCTTCGTCCCGTCAGGGAGTGACAAGGAGCGAAACTGCTTATGCGCTTGTGCCGCGAACAGCACCGCCGCCGCCGCCCGTTGAAATTTGGCCCACGTATTAGGCACGTGATGAGTGAGATACCAAGCAAGCGCGTCGGCTTCGGGAACTTCCGCGACGCATTGCTTTGGCAGGTCGAGCACACTCCGGCCCGATGCCAGCCATAGCGATAACTGTAGACTATCGGTTAGAATGAAGTGGTTTTTTTCATCCACCACCATGGCCACCGGAATCTTCCATCCGCGATTAACTTCCTTTTGAAGTTTATTTCGTTCCTTAGGGGAAACATCGGGGATAGGCACGCACAGCAACAGCGGATGCAGGTGAACCGACTCAACTTGCAATCGCTGTTCGAGCTCAGCCAGCTGAGCCTGCTCGGCCTTATTGAGGCTGAGTTGAGGTGGCTGGGCACCGCGCACATAGCTTGAAGTTTTATCACCCATTGCGAACCAATTTACTTAAAACTCGACGGAGCCGCAATGAAATAAGTGCAATACTAGACTGTCAAGAAGGCATTGGATGCGCGTATCATATTGTTATTTAGCATTTTATATTCTTTTTACTTCACATCGTCTAAAACCGGTTCAAAAATTGACTTGTAAATTTGTTATGAAAAAAATTATTCAAAAAAATTCGTTCGCCGTGCCAACCGCACTTTGCGGGTCGGCCCGGGTCAGTTACATCCGCAACCAGTTGTTCGGGGCCATCGCCACCACAAATATTGCGGCCGGCAAAACCTTCGCCGCGCAGCTCACCATTTTTCTCTGGCTGCTGATCGCCAAAATTGAAGCGCCCCGCGGGGAGATGGTGGCCATCACCGCAGAAGTCGCCAAAAAAGGCCAAGGCCAACAGCGAATTCAAAATCTGCGGTGCCAGCTGTTATTAAAAGCACTCGTGGAGGTCGGCGCATTAAAGTCCGCGAGCCGCAAAGATCATCGCCTGAATTCGACTCCGCTCCAGCGGATCGCTGACAAACATATCCACCTAATTGCCAAAAAATACTCGTCGCTTCGCGAATTAAAAAAGCGGTTTTTGCCGGCGAAAAAGAATGCGGCGTTGACCGCCAAGAAAAAACCGGCGGCGGGCGCAGACTCTAGCTCGGTTGCTTCCGACGCCACGGAACTCCGGCTTCGACTTCAAACCATCACGCGAGCCGAACTTTCCCAATCCGACCTGAAGGCGCTGACAACCTTACAGGCTAACATCATCAATTTGATCCCCATGGATCGAACGGTAAAAACCGGCGCGAACCGGCACGCAGACAAATCCGCGCCAACAAAAAAACGAAAACCATATGCCAACTCCAAACACTAACTCGAACCCCAACTCCGTGCCAGCCCCGTTTCACTTGGGCCGAGCACTGATCGCCCAAGGCTGGAATAACAACCCCGGCGCCCAGCGCGCTGTCGGCGAATTCGCCGTGCATGGCGCCCTCAGCGACATTGCCTCCCGCATCGTCAAGAAATTCGATGACAGCGGCAAGCAAATCGGCACCAACCTGATGTCTGCCGGCGACGTGCTAAACCTGCTCAACAACCCAGCGATGACCCTGCCTGGAACGCCGATGATGCCGCGCAAGCCGGAGGATTTGGTCGTGCCGCGGCCAAAGCCGATACAGGACGGCGAAGTCGCGCCTATACACACCGTGTCACCGTCGCGCTCGCGCGCAACCAGCATGCTAAAAGGATTTGAAATCCTGAATAAAAAAAATCTGAAGCGCCTTCTAGACTGGGCATTGAAATATGGCTTTGAAATCTTCAAGGCCCTTCCCGAGCGTCAGCGCGTGGCCGTCATCACCGGCATGGGCGTGCATGCGGATTCACTCGTCAAAAAAGCCACCCTATGAAATCTGTCACCATCGTCGTCAGCAAAGCGGCAAGACAAATGCTGGCCAGCGGCGCCAGCATCCGCGCCGAGGCCGCGCACCGGCTCACAGCCATTATCGCCGCCCTTCCACCGGACGTGTGGCAAAGCGTCGGCCTTGCAAGCGCGACCGACGCGCTGGAAAAAGCCGACGGGGCCTTCGCCGATTTACGACGCTCTTCCCGCGGCGTGATCCCCGGCGAAACGCACCGAACTCCCGACGACTACACTCTGCTTCAGGACGAACTGGGCAACTTATTACGCGTTGGCCTGCGGCCCGCCATCCACCACCTCGGCACAATCCTAAACGCCGACTACAAAGAATCGCTGGAAAAATGTGCCCTGAAAGCCTTTATCGCGACGAGCAACGTTCTTGGCAAGGGCATGGCTGAAAATCCACCCACGAAAACCGCCTTGCTGTTTGGGCGCATCGCCGTCGGGTTGGGCGTCGTGCAGGATCCCTATGGCACCATCAATAAAATCAAGCTCAGCCAGCAAATCCAAACCGGGCGTGCCTGCAAACGGATCTCTTGCGACATCCCCGACGGAGACGCAACCTGGCTGGCCGGCACCGCCAAGGCATTATCAACTTCCGCCGCCAAGCTCGGCGGCCGGCTGGTTGAATACAGCCTTACGAAGGCCGGCACAAACAACCCCGCCGGCATCAGCAAGGAAATCTTGCTGAACCGCGTTTACCGGCTGGTCGCCGTGCTCATCCACCTCGCCCGGCGACTCCTTTCTCTGCGATACGTTTTAGAGGGAGCCAAGGCCGAAGCCGAAGCCGCCGGCAACCCCTTCAACGGGGACGAAACCATCGATGCCATCAAGCACCGGCTAGCGATGGTGGAAGTAACGCTACGGTTGGCCATCGCCGTCATTATGCGCCAGCGGCCCGACGACGGTTTAAACCTTCGGCTTTTACAGGATCTTATCGAAGCCAAAAAAAAGCTGCCCGCCTTGCTTGCCGCCCCCGGCGAGGAAAACGCCAAAGCCATCGCCCGTTACCTCATCGCCCTGAGGTTTCTCAAAGTCATCAACCCGCAATCAAAATAACAACATGGCAAACGTCGGCCCCATCATCTCCCTGGCCAGCATCGCCGCCGTCCGCGATGAAATCGAATATCTCGAGGACGAGATGGATCTTGATCACGCCGGCTACACCCTGACCGCCATCAAAACCTTTGGGAACACAACCATCGCCGACTTTCCGAACCAGTGCGCTGAATTGAACAAACGATATAACGAATGGAATCCGTTGACCCGGGGCAATCGAACCGAGGTCATTGCCCACTGGCTCATGCCCCGCTTCGCCGACGGCGTCCGCCTGCAACCCCACGAGGAACAACGTATTGAAAACATCTGTAAGAAAGTTCTTGGCCCTCACAGCTTCGGCCTCAACAACTGGCATGTCCCGCCCAGCACCACCACCGGCCGCCAGAAGGGGCCCGACTACAACATCATCGTCGCCAGCACCTGCAACGTCAGCGGCATCCCCGTTCGCCTCCGCCATCACGATCACAGCCTCTGGGGGTTCCTTCGCGACGGGCTTAACTATGGTGTCGCGGTCCTGAATCTCGATCGAAAGAAACAGGGACTGCCGCTCATTCCCAGCGTCACTGAAGTCCGCCAGAAGCAACGGCAGGCCAAAGGCACACTCTACCTCTGCGAGCAAATTGCCTTACTACCCGAGCCACCGAAGGAGATCTCCCAACTCAGGCCCAGCCTGGACCTGCTCGGCTTCGACGCCATCCCCACCGGCAACAAAGACCACGTGAAAATTCGCCGCCGGGCGGAACCCCTCGTCCAGACGAAAGCCAGTTCAAATCCCGGCGGCTTCGTCCTCTCACTTAACCTCCTCATGCACGAGGTGCGGTTGGCACTCGCACTGAAAAGGCGGCGGGCAGAGGAAAAGCAAATGGCTCACACCCAGCAACCCCCGACTGTCTCTCCGGCTTGGACACATCCCCACCCCACTGTGACAGATGATACTCAATCCAAAAAACCAGCATCGGCATCGGCCAAAGCGCTTGATAAGCACAAGCTGCAGAAACCGGAGACCGGGCCGGACAAAGCGACCCAAAACCAAACCATGATCCGTTGACCAACATGAAGATTCAACTTCTATTAAATAGATGCATAGCCATGGGGACGAACTGTCCCAGCCCAGTCCGCCCCCAGAACCCCACTCCTGCTGAGTCATTTAAGAATACAAGTTGCACCGTTTGCCTCAGCCTTGCCAGCATCCACTGCAGCCAGACGACTGCCCTGCCTAATCCAAGTAGAGAGATACTTGCAGTGGCAGCCTCGCGACTGCCCGAATCTGGATGGCACGAAACGCCGCGCCGGTCGCCCAGGATGCCAGACCAAACGGTTTAGAAAGTTCAATGTCGCCCGCGCGCAGCGACAGTTTACGTTCCGTCGTCACCACGTTTATGATGGGTTTCTCGTCAATCCACGCTTCCAGTTTCTGCTCCGTGACCCGAAGCCGGAGGTGATACCAGCGGCCGGTGGTAAAAGTCATGGACTGCGAAGTATCATTTTCCGAGGCATCCTCGCCGTCGATGGACGAAATCCCCACCACCGTTCCGCCCCAGCCGCCCACGATCAGGCTGGCAAACGAATCGCCCACCGGAAAAGTCAGGCCGCAGAAGAAGTCATCGCCCTCCACCCGCATCGCTTCCAGCGAGACTTCGTAATTCAGCTTCGGAACGGCGTTGGTGTAATTGACTCCGGTGAACGGCGTTCCAATTCCAAACACCAGCAGACCCTCGCGGAGTTTGACACGTCCCTCATCGCCAAAATCCGTCACACGCCAGCCGGCGAGGGAGGAGCCGTCAAACAACGAACG
>Ga0364859_10434_pt1 | contig 21587 bp, 26 predicted proteins | sample ExccelAu500001D3_FD_206911 | JGI IMG/M metagenome (GOLD analysis project Ga0364859, IMG submission 206911) | Enriched cells from Trout Bog Lake Hypolimnion, Wisconsin, USA - BchlTB.Aug20.5000.01 .D3 | ecosystem: Environmental > Aquatic > Freshwater > Lake > Hypolimnion/Profundal zone | place: USA... | reverse complement strand
CACGGGAACGGATACATGAGCGGAGGTAGCTAGACCTGAGGTACTATGTTGTAAAAACCTTTGGTAGCCGGGTCAGGTTTTGTTCTTTGTATGAAAAGAACTTCAAAAAATTTGACTATACGGGAATAGAGGGTTTGTGCCCACCCACCAATTATTATTTACTTATCCTTACCATGATGGACAAATATGACAATCAATCCAGTTGATCCGGGTCGATTTGGGAGATGTTTAATCCATTACCCTTAGAATAAGTCGTTTAAGGCGGGAAAACCTCTTAAAACTCTCCTAATTGGTTTTGGTGTCAATTTGCAAGCCAATGAGTAGATATGCTTAATTTAAAGAAAGGTGAATTATAAATTCATTTTAAATTTGCTATTTTCTGAAATACTTTTTATTGTAGTACAAAGAATCATATGGAATTAGCCACTGGTCAGACTATCACTTTTAGCCCCGACATAAAACCTCATGTCAGTGATGTTTATGAATATTACCTTTATCACATTGCCACATTGCAGGATGTTTTAGATGATATTGATGAAATACCCGAGTATTATCCTTCGATTGATATTGAGCAAATATTATCTGAAATCGGATGTGAAATTTCTTTTGAAAAATTACTTGAATCAGATTTACATTCTAAGTCAAGAGCTTTTTTGAGAGAGTATTTCGCAGCAATAAATAAAAAGGATTTTGCTGATTACAATGATGGTGTGATAGATGGAGAAATTACATTCTGGGACGTGGTCGACTTTCGAGGTGAAGATAATGATGTGAGTGAACGGATATTGCAAGACCATTATAACATTACCAAATCAGATGAGTTAAAGGATTGTTTGGAAAGTGCAACTTGGAATTCCAGAGAAGATGTAATCTATATAATCTGTTTTAATACTAGGGTGATAGAATAAATTATAAAAGCCTATGAACCTATTCAGAAAAGTCACATTTCTTCTGTTTATAATTAAAGCCCATTCTTGCATAGGTGCATTCGATATTTCCACGGTAAAGTCAAATGTTAGAGATTATATCGGCAATGGCTATTACACTAAAGCCATAGATTATTTGGCAGTGCCGAGCGAGTTGCTCCAAAGGTAAGTGTAAGGTCCTGTACCACCTGTTTCGGTCACTTTAGCAGTACCGTTATTGGCTGTGCAGAGGATTAGCCTTTTTACTGAAAGAATTGTATTAATTGGATCAGCGCTTAAAAGCTGGTATGCGTTTCTACCCACTAAAATTTCCCCTTTACGCAAACCAACGCAGGAACGAGTTAACTCCTCATTCTCCTTGTTTCGAATAATTTTCACTACTGTGTCTTTAAATGCAACAACAGAGTTTGTTGTTCCAAGGTCAATACCGATTGCTTTTTTCATGTTGTTAACTTTGAAAAACTATTTTATGATTTCAATGGCAATACTAATTTTATACGTTTAAGATTTGCAATTTTTAGGAAACAGGTTAAAGATATTTGTTTTCCCGATTAATTTTTAAATTTCGATAAACTTTTATGCTTTCAAAGCTATAACATTTTCCCCTCGACAGAAAAACCTTGTGACCATCGCAGCGACTAATGGTATCCCGATCAATGTGGTTGCCTCGATTACTGGCTAGAATCCTGCGACTTTGATTAGGCACTATATGGGGGTAGTTGGCCTCGAGAAGTTTAAAGAGCTCAATTCCAAAATAAAATTTGAGTGATTTGATCAAGTTGATCTTACAAATATTGTAAAATGAGTAGTTCTTAAATTACAGTTACGTAGACTTTTACGTAGGCTTCACTTCCGCATACCACCAGAACTTATTTGAGGACAGACTTGACGAGTGGGACGTGTAGTCGTCTAAATGACTGGTATTCAGCGCTCCTCACTGCTCAGATTCTCTTCCTTTCTCGAAACCTCCCTGTATCCATACGGCCCAGGCGGGACCACCCACGCAGTAAGGGTTTCAGCGGATTCGCTGAAACCCTTTTTTTTACTTAGCATACAATTTAGCATACAAAGGGAAAATTAACATAAAACTTATATCTGTTGGGTACACAATTGATTGATGAAAACGATACTAATTCCTCTTGGGGGAAGCAGAGAAACTTTTATTAGCAAGTTTGGTGGTTACTGTGGGAAAATGAATAAGAAGCATAAAGGAATCTATGTCCATACAGTCCCAAGCAAATGCTTCAGGATGTTTTACAAAAAGCTTTGAAGGCATCTCAGTTGAAGTTACCGGCCGAGGAACTGATAGATAACTATCGGGTTTCTCAACGCAGAGCGTGTTCCGAAGTTATGCTGCATCGTTCATCTTTGCATTATAAGCATAGCAAAAGAGAAGATAGCCCCGTCCGTTATAGAATTCGGGAAATTGCAGAGACAAGGGTGAGGTAAGGCTTTTGATGCAATATTAGATGTTAGAAGAAAATATAAATTAATGAACAAACACACAGGGTGCCATTCTAATTGAAAATCAACTAAATAAACATTCAGCTAATATGACGAACCATGATTATGACGAAAAGTTAAGGCTTTTAAAGCAACACCACGTAATTCCGATTAGCTATTATTCCTTTCACTATCCATTAAAGCCAGGTTCCATTCGTGTAGATAACGTTCCGGAATTTATCATTAGTACACTGGAAGCCTTCTTCAAAGATCAGGGGATTACCTGACAATTTATTAAGCCAGGAAAGCCAATGCAGAACGGGTTTGTAGAACGGCTTAACCGAACGTTTAGGGAAGATGTTCTGGACGCTTATCCGTTCAATAATCTTAAACAGGTAAGAGAAATCAGCGAAGAATGGTTATCCGATTATAACGTCCATCATCCACATCAATCACTGCAAGGTTAAATCCCCATTGGATATTGCCATGCTATTGAAACGCCCCGCCTAAGCTACACAGGATTTTACAATATGCATCAGCGGTTTTAATAATAATAGTACTGATATAAATATTTTAACTCGTAAAAAACACCACCTAAGAATTTATCATCAACTGTCCAGTTTGGTTTGACGACATACAATTAACCACTTCTGCTTTGCCGAAGTAGCCTAGTACCGGTATCAAAAGAAACTTATTTAACTAACATACTATCGAACCATTTTTTCCATTCCGGAACGGCTCGCCCATAAGTAAGCCGATGTGTAGCATCGCTACCAGCAGAAAATACTTCCACTTTGTCATTCCCCATAGCTTTTTGCCAATCATAAGGGAGACGTGCCAAACCGATAGTCAGACACTGGTCTATGTCTCCATAATACATGTGTACCGGAGTTTTTATATCCCATCGATAAGGATGGATTTCATTAATTAATTTACCATAAGTGGAACTTCTGAAATAGGCAGGATCGAAATATTCGGGGCGAATCAATTTATGCAGATCGAATGGAAAATCATTATACTGCAATGTTGTATCTTTTAAATAAACACGCTTTGCCACCTCATATTGCTCATCTGTAAAAAGTCCTTTGGCCAAACCTGGGATCTGATAATACTCTTCAAAAGAAAATGCAGTGAGAATAAACATACAAGTTACCCAAGGCGCATCAATTTTTCGTGGATGCGAGAGGAACCCATTGGTCATTACAAATCCTTCGCACTGCGCTGCCGCCGTCCCTGCTGCTTTCACTTTCACTTTACTCTTTTCCAGTTTCTCAAGAAAAGCCATGGTAATTACACCTCCCTGAGACCATCCACTGATGAAAAATTCAGATATATTGATACTTTCTTTGCTCAAAATCAATTTTGCCGCTTCATACATATCGTAAGAGGCTTGCACCTGACTATTGATCACGATATAAGAATCCTTTTCTTTTGAAGAGCCCAGACCGAAATAATCAGCACCGATCACCACATAACCCTGTCCCGCAAATTGAGCTATCATCAGCTGTGTTTCCCATGAATTATCAGGAGTTGAAGGTACTCCCATGGTACTGTATATGGTGCCATGTTGATAAGACACCAACGGCATCGATCTTGCACCGGTGGCCGGGATGGCAATGATGCCGGAGGCTACAGTGGGACGATTGTTTTGTTCAGGCACTACAGAGCTATATTCGACTCTATAAAGTTTAACTGCATTTTTTGCAGCTGTAAAACTTACTTTTGCTTCAATAATGGCAGGCACATCCTTGTTCAGAATATTATTCAGCTTTGTCACATCATAGGTACCGATATACTGATACCTTACTGTTGGCGAAACCACTACAAAGTCCTTGTTCTGAGCATGAGAAAAGTTCACTACAAACAAGGATACGATCAAAAAAAGAATATTTTTTTTCATGTATTTTTTAAAAAAAAGTTATCAAAATAAAGCGTTGTTTTAATATAACATTTTAAATACAAAGTTCAGAGCATTACTTCAAAAAGCTATCAAACCAAGGCTTGAGGTCTATAACTGAATAGACATAAGTAGCACGATGATCAGCTTTTTCTCCTGCATTGATAGCTTGTCCGTTTTTCTTCCCCAATAACGCCTGATAATCGACAGCAAGTCGGGCAAGATATTCGGGCACAGCTTCGTCTTTCATACCCGAGTATGCCCTCAGGGGGGTCTTGCTAACCCAGCGATATGCTTCAGACTCATTTAAGATCTGCTGAAGTTTAGAATTTCCAGTTCTGATTTGAATGATGAATTCCGGTTTCACAAAATCTTGTACGCTACCTGTGGACCTTTTCAAGAAGGGCATGAAGTCGATCTTGAAATTGTAAAAATTCTTTGCTAGGTCAAGATATTCCGGACGTATTATACTTGCTGCAAAACCCGGAATTTTATAATACTCTTCAAATGAAATAATCATATTTGAAAGACAGGCAGGTGAATAAACTGCATCAAAAGGTCTTGGATTGGTTATACCCCTGACAATGAAAAAAGAAAGGTCGACCGGTGCAGAAGCCGTGGCTGAGGCAGTAACATTGATGCCCTCTCTTTCAAGTGCTCTTAAAAACACCATGTTATTATATCCTCCCTGCGACCATCCAACTGTAAAAAAGTGGCCGACTCCGATTTGTTTCTTTTTGAGGAATTGCGTGGCAGCAGTGTACATATCCATGCATGCCTGCTCGGTAGACTTCATTGCAAAATAAGAGTTGGCCTCTTTGGAGTCTCCCATTCCAATATAATCCGCACCGATCACAATGTAGCCTTGGCCGCCAAATTGCGCCAGCATTAGTTTCGTTTCCATCGATTGATCTATATAGGAGGGTACTTCCTGCTTGCCAAAAACAGTACCATGCTGATAAGATATCAACGGCATAACAGCCTTTACCTGATCGGGTATAGCCACAAGCCCTGTAGCGATAGTCGGCTTATCTCCTTTTTCAGGTATAAATGTTTGATAGGTGATCTTGTATAAGTTGATGTTACATGCCGGTTCAGAAAAGCGCCCCTTGAATTGTTCAAAAGGCATTGGACTGCCTTTAAGGAACACAGAGAGCTCCTCATTTACGATACTGGTAAGTTTTGCTTTATCAAAAGAGCCGATCTGTTCATATTTGATCAAGTCTCCGTGTGCATATACCTGCACTTGTGCGTCCAGCGTCGTAGAAAATACTATCGAAAAAAAGAATACGGCTAGTAAAAAACCTCTTGATCCGAACCTTAGTTGCATAATTATTTTATTCAATATTTGTTGAAATTGCAATACTAACGAATAAACGATGACAAAAACCACCCCCTTTCAATAAATGAGTATAGTTACTCACACTTAAAAAAATACCGTTAGCAGGATCAAAAGAGAATACAGACCAACATCATTTTTATCTTCCTATAAGGTTCAATGGCAAATTGATCTTCAGAACAGGATCTAACCTGTCTTCCAGACGAGTGCTTGCCGTCCAGTGCAACATATCTTTAGCTCTGAGTAATATTTCAAAGTTGACCGGTATACCTTTCAATTGATCGATCCTTTGCGACAGCTTTCTACCTATGGAGATAAATATCCCCAAACCTGCACTAAGTTTATTGCCATGGGCTTCATTCTGACTAAAAGCATAAATATAGTCAGTTGCCACATGCAGCCCTGCCGTTCTGGAGTTTTCCATGATATAGAAATCCGCATGCGGCATCAGGTCTACCCTCCTGTCCAATATTCCTGGAGTAAAGACCGTCACAGTCTTTTTCGTATATGTGACGCCACCGATCAGACTGTCTATGACCGATACTTTATAGGGACCGTTATTGTCTTCATCCGCAGCATTCGTAAGCATCAGGTTCATTCCGATCCGCACATACTTATTGCCCCCCCATGCCAGAAAGTCCCCCCTGCCATGCCGATAGCGGGTGGTGACAAAATGATAGAAGTTATAATTGACCCCTGCCGAAAATATGCAACTGTTACCTCTGGAAAGGTCTGTTGACGAAAAGGACGTTTTGCCATCGTATATCAGATAAGATTCCAGTTTATAACTCAGATCCAAATTCAGCCAGTGAAACATTCTGGTATTAAAAGGTGCTGCCGAGACAAGGCCATTATGAATGGCATTTAGTTGCTGCATTCTTGCAGATAGACTTTTCAATTGCAGGCTATCCGATGACACACTGCGAAATCTGAACTTAAAGATGCTGTCATGTCTTGATATCGTACTATCATATCCAACCGGATGCTCGATCCCGTTGTTGAAATAAGTATAATAAGTCACTATTTTATTACTATCCAGCTGAGTGTGCTGAAATGGACCATTTCGGGAAGGCATCAGGCTACTTTTGAGCTTTTGCGAGAGTACCCTATGATACAAGACCCTGTAATTACGGCTGGAACGGATCACGGTGTCCGCCTCCATGATACCAGTATCTCTTACACATGCCATACAAACGCCGCTCTTTTTGATGCTGTCGAGTTTCATGCTTAGTTGCTTTTCCTGGCGCCCATAATAAAGGTAAGGCACCATAAAGTCTTCATATGAATTTGAATACTTCAGACATTCCTCCGTATTGTATCTGGCACTAGTGCTAAAGAAGATGCTCAGCTCCGTATTGACATCAAATTCGAAATTAGGATTGGTAATGTCGATATTATTCAGAAAATCAAGAAAACCTATCCCTCCGCCAACATTAAGGTAAAGCTTAACTTTTTCAGTCTGCTGTATATTCTGGCTGTTCTTATTATTATTCAAGGCAAATCCATAGGTTCCGCTCACAGATGGCTTTATAATTGTTGACCTTACATCCGATATCCCGTTGCCGCTGTTGCCTATGCCTATGATCGAACTGATACATTTGGAAAGGTCTGCATAAAAATCTGCCGGCGTAATGAGATATTTTGTACAAAGTATAGTATCCAGTTCGAGGCGTATACTGGCTGAATCATTGGGAAACCTGTGAAGACCGGATGAATTCCCCGACATTCCTTTACCGGATGCAGATGAATTCATGAATACTAAAATTAGCAGGGTGATCGACAGACTAAACCTTTTCATTAAAAAGCATATTCAAGAACACTAAATAGAAAAACATACACCTCAGGGCTTTTGTTAAAGCTTATCATTTATGTTTGAACTCCTGCTCTTTGGGGGCGATCAAAAATCTGGTGAGTCCAAGTGATATCAGCAACACTGCCATGCTAAGTATAGTAAAAGCATCCGTTTCGTGCAGATCAAGTGTGATGATCTTATTTGCCATGGCAATAATAGCTATATTGATGATCGGAGCCACAGGGATGCTGTTCGAATTGATGATGTATAGCATTGATTTTATCAGTTCATAACCGATTAAAATGATCAGTGACAACTTCAGGATAAGGAAGAACTGGTTAACATCCAATCTGTAGGCATAAGGTGGTCTGATGATAATTTCTCCCAGTGTAATGAGAAGTTGCACCAACGTCAGCAGCAACGCTATCGTCATAGCCAGAATAAGTATTTTGACCACATATTTAGTGACTATATGTATCGTGTCATTAAAATCTAACTTGACCATTATCGTGTTTTTTTCGAATAAAAAGCCCATCACCGGTCTTGACTCCGTAACTATTATATAAACTTTTATTTAGTGATCAGGCTATCAAACCATGCTTTCCATTTAGGTACTGCATTAGCATAGGTCATCCGGTGGTTGTTGTCTGCACCGGTAGAGAATGCTTCAACGATATTATTTCCCATTGCTTTTTGAAACTCCATAGGAAGCTTAGCCAAGCCTGCGGTGAATGACTCATCCATGTCACCGTAATACATACGAACGGGTGTTTTGATCACCCACCTGTAGGGGTGCATATCGCTCAGCAGTTTGCCGTATGCCGATTGTTTAAGATATACCGGATTGAAGTACTCGGGTCTGATCAATTTGTGCAAGTCTGTCGGGTAATCCTTATATGCTACTGTGGTATCATGCAGGTATATCTTTTTTGAGATCTCATAGAGGTCATCATTGAAAAGACCTTTTGCAAGACCGGGCATTTGATAATATGTTTCAAATGAAAAAGCGGTAAGGATAAATACGGTTGTCACCCAAGGAGCATCGATCTTGCGGGGGAAATTGAGAAAAGTACTGGACATTACGTACCCATCACACTGTGCACTTGCCGTACCGGCAGCTTTGACTTTCACACCCAGTCCTTCCAGCTTTTCTAGAAAACTCATAGTTACTACTCCACCCTGCGACCACCCTGTGATAAAAAAGTCGGTAGTGCTTATCTGCTCTTTGGAGAGGATCACTTTGGCAGCTTCATACATATCATAACATGCCTGTTGATGGCTTTTCATCACCATATAACTATCCGATTCTTTTGATGTACCCATACCAAAATAGTCTGCACCAATAACAACGTAACCTTGTCCTGCAAACTGTGCGACCATCAATCTGGTCTCAAATGACTCTTCGGGGAAAGATGGCACCTCATGCTTGCCGAATACAGTGCCATGCTGGTAGGATACCAGAGGGAAAACCTTCGCGCCGGTAGCAGGAATAGCGATCAACCCTGAAGCTACCGTTGGACGATTTTCCTGCTCAGGGATAACAGACGAATACTCTACACGGTAAAGCTTAACTGCATTTTTTGCAGGAGTATAATTCGGATTGATGCCTGTGGCAAGCGGTATCTCCTTTGTTTGTATGGCATTGAGTCGATCCAATTCATAAATACCGATCAGCTTATACCGGATACTGCTACTGACAACAGTAAAGCCGCTTTGATCTTCAGTTTTTTGAGCAACTGCACTGGTGATAGTAAAACTGAATATCAAGACCTGAATGAGTACTTTTATTAGTTTCATTATTGGATATTTTGTGTGTTTTGGAATCAATATCGGTTACTCTGAGTGGCATCATAGTCAAGTAGACCATTGACTGGTTTCGTTAATTTTTGCAATACTATGAAACTTCAATGTCATTTTCTCTTCAATGTATGGCACTCCTGCAAAATGAGTAGAATTACCCATTAAGCTGATTTTTATATTCGCCCTAAAAGCATCAAGCCATCTGCATATCGCTTGTTACTTCTCCCGTCTCATGGTTCACCTCCCGAATTATTGTCTCTCTATTAATCTTTTTTTTCATAATATGATATTTTTGTCCCGAAAAAGTGATATAAAATTATATCAAAAAATGATATAAACAAACTATATTGTCCGATAAAAGTAAAAAAATATTTTTTCATTACAACTATTGCCTATGAAAGTGTTCAAATTGGATGAAAAAGTGAAAAGCAGGGGGGCTACCCCGAATTAAACAGTGATAAATTAGTGTTTGGAGGTGCTTTCCCTCTTTTTGATTGGTATTCGTGTAATAATTCTTTCAGAGCGATGTAATTAAACAAATGCAGCCTGAGGATGGAGACAAAGACGGTAAAAGCAATTCTGGATTTATTCCTCTGATGTATCACGGTCAGGAGCAGTAAGGCAATCAATGCACACCATATCTGTATCTCAATAGCGTTCTGGTTATCGCCTACAAAGTATTGAAGTGGAAAGTTTTGCTTCAGCTTTTTAAAGAACAACTCAATCTGCCACCTGTATTTATAAATCTGAGCGATAACAATAGCTTCCAGAAGAAAGTCGTTGGTGATAAGTTCATATAGCACTTCTCTTTTCTCATCCCACCAGGCAATACGTCTGAGCCGCAGTAGTTTTTGCTCCCCGTTGTCATCTTTATAAGACTGAAGAATGGTTTCTTCTTTTAAAATATCGGGGTTAGGCGTATGGGCATCATGCAGACATTCATACTCACCCTGAAAAACGGCATTCTCTTTTTGCCTGGTAACAAAGCGGATGCCCTGCCCGCAGAAAGAAGCGAACTGCCGGTAGTTGTTGTATCCCTTATCAAATACAATGTATGAGCCCTCAGGCAATGAAAGGGCTTTATACACCTGCTGGTCATGGTCAGCAGCGGCACTAAACTGAATGAAACAGGGCATCAGGGAAGATCCCTCTATAACAGTATTCTTTTTTATCCCACCCTTTTTCTTTCCGTTATCACTATGCCTGCCCACCGTTTTAAGGATTGCTTTAAACAGCCCGAATACAGTGGAATCCATTAAAAACAACTTCTGAACCACCGCTTTGGGCAGGGTGCTGTCCGACAAAAAAGGCTTATGTTTTAGATATAGATGCTCATAGATGCTTTTAAATACATGAGCGGGGCGGTTCTTGTTTCCATCACTTAATGTGCTTCGGGGCGGAACATAGCCTATCCCCAAATGATTGAGTTTGCCCTGTGCCACGCCAAGCCCGCTAACAATCTCCCGAAGGCTGGTGCATCCTGAAACTACGCAGTAAAGCATACTGATAAAGTGCTCGTAACAGCGCAGATGCTTATAATAACGGTCGGCTTTAGCCGCAAGAATTGCTGCCGATAGTTCCTGACGGCTGCATAAGGTAGTTATCTGTGCAAATATGTGCTGTCCGACAAAATTATTACTTTGGTTCATAGCTTTAAAAGTGTGGTAACTTCTAAGCTATAAAAATGGGGCGGCTTCGGCCTCCCCTATTTTTTTTCTCGGACAGTATAGATTATTAATATTAAGAAAAAACCCAAAAACTCATTCGGTGGTATGCTTTTCACCAAAAATCTAACGTCTAATAGTTTTTCCTACAGATATGATGGAATAAAGGATACAAGTATATTGGCTGGCGATGGATATACATCAAAAAATCCGGAAGTGGAATATATTGGTGAGTATAATTTAAAAACATCACTTACTGAATTATGGGCGGGATTTTGCTATTCATATCAAATCAATAGTCATATATCAATAGGGGTGTCTCCTTTTTTTGCGTATCGCATACAAACTTTGAGTTCGTCGTTTATAGCCAGAACATTTCCCGATAGCACTTCAAATTTATATAAAGCGAATATTACTACGCTGGAGTATGATGATATAGAAAATATTAATTTTTCAAATTTCAGAGCATTATGTAAGATAGGTATTGCTCTTGACTATGGCGATTTAAAAATTGGTGCGGCATTTACAACCCCAAGCATCAATTTAGGTGGAAGCGCAATAATAGATAGAGATATATCTTACGGTGGCGTTTTGGATACGACAACCAATTCAAACAGCCCCTCAATCCCTTATAGTTATGTTCTTAATGACAGACAGCAGCATTTGAAAACTACCTATAAATCGCCCCTTTCAGCGAGTGTTGGAATACAGTATAAATTTAAATCCAAAACAACTATTTCATTTACGGGTGAATATTTTGGTGCAGTTGCCGCTTATGACTTAGCTACACCTAATTCACAAGCTTTTCTACGTCCTATGTGGATGAACAGTAACAGCATCAATAATAACAATCTCCAAACATTTAGCTTATACCAAATCAATAGCGATGTATACCTGCGTATTTTGGAAGCATCTCAAAGTGTTGCTAATTTTGGGTTTGCCATTCAACAAGAGGTTAGTAAAAAAATTGATTTAGTTGCAAGCATTAGAACCGATTTTACTTCATTTAAAAAGGCATCTAATGATTTTTGGGAGTATCAGTATGTAGATACCTTACACGCGCCCGGCCTAAACCTTAATTTTTCAAACATAAATTTGTATCACCTCACTTTTGGCGTAATAATAAGAAATAAAAAATCGGATGTTTATTTGGGAGTAAACTACACCTTCGGCACTAATACATCCTTTCAGCCAATTAATAATATTGCCAATCCGGGAGATAATACCAACAATCTTGGAGCTGTAGCCCCCAATAATGCCAATTTTTTCTATCCCTATGGAACTACCGGAAATTATACTCCGCTGGCAACATATAAATATTCATCATATTCTTTAGTACTGGGTTATACGCATCATTTCTACTAGGTGAGTGACGGTCGAAAGCCGACCCCGTTCTATTTCTCCTTGTTAGCGGATACTGCTTGGGGAACATCGTACTCAAATGTTACATTATTTGTGCTGTATAGGTCTATTAATTGCAGGGCTATTTGTCGTTTGTGTGCTTTTAGAGCTTGAAGCTTTAGGGTTCACTATTTCCTTTTGGCATGAGTTAAGCGTAACTGCCGCTATGAACGTCATAAAAAATATGGAAAGTAAAGTGAATTTTGTGTACGATTTGGGGTTCATTTTTTTTGTTTGTTCTGAATTTTACGCGCTCACTTTAAAAAAGTTACGCATCCATAGGTATACACTTTGTCCAATTAAAGAATTACCTTTAAACGACGGGGTAAGGATGATAATGAAATTTAAGAACTCAAGGCGTACTTTGTTTTTTACTGCTGATTACGATTTCCTACCCGGCAGGAGTTCTTCAATCCTGCTGATGGAATGAGTAGCAATCTTCCTTAGCTTTTCAGCAAGCCAGCTTTGCGGTTGATGCCCTACACTTTGCACGAACTTCAAATCCGTTTAAAATAAACAGCATTCCATCAAACCCCACTCATTATAAAGAGGGTCGACAATAAGCCGACCTTTTTTATTTGTTAATCATTTCGTCAAATCATGGAAATTATAAAATGTTAAATAATCGCCCTGAGTTCCCGTTTCTCACTATTCCGCCCGATGCTAGCCCGCGAAATTAGGCAAAGTGTCTAACGTAAAGGTTACCAGATGATACGCAACGAAGAACAAATTCACCAGCTAATAAAGGATATAGAAACCATACATCTGTTTCTTGAGAGCCTTGACCCGGTAAAGCACAGAGATTTTCTTCATTATAATCTCAGCCCCAAAAACGGTCGCTTGAATTTAATCAAGGAAATACTTTCGGAACACGACTATGGCATTAAACCGGTTGCGCAGGCTTGGATAGAGCATAAATATCTAACTCCTCCGCCTTATGATTTTTTGGAATTCTATGCTGGGGAGGAAGGGTAAATGAAATCTTTAAAAAACAACACCAATCTATATGGACAAAAACAAAATTCTTGAATTACTTGGTCAGTTCTTTGTTGAACAGAATATTGACATTATAAGACCCTACTTACACAGTAATATAGTTTATTCTACTGATGGGCTTGTTGGTGAGGTAACTGAAAATACCGGCTACTACTCAAAGGTGCATGATGGAATATTGGGCACACGTAATTTCATTTCGCACTTCAAAAATAAGTTTTATGCAAGGGTAAATCCGCTTGAAATAACGGATTACTACACCTATCCAATTCATTATAAGGGCACACATTTTGTTCTGCTGAAAGGGGGAACCAATAAGAAGAAAATCATTTTAGTGGTAGTAAAATTTAAAGAGGGTCAGTTGCATAACATCCACTTACGAATGCATAATGGATGTTACGAATACAATCGTGCCAGGCAAGAAGAACTCAATAAACGAATGTTCAAAGCCGCTGCGCGACTGCACATGAAAACTGTGCATTACTGTTTGAGAAAAGGAGCTAACAAAAATGCTACAAACGAGGATGGTGAAACAGTGTTGACCGTAGTATCATACGCTTGTAAAATGGATTACAAAGCGTTAGGTCTTCCCGTTTGCCTTCAGGATATAAGTGATCCCAATGTGAAAGAGCGAATGCTTTCGTTAAGAAAACAGTTTACCAGTCTTGGATATGAGTTCAATGATGCAATGGCATGTTTTGTTTTGAACACATTTACCGAAAAAATTGGATTCAGAACCTCTGGTGTGAAGGTTCTTGATATGATGCGGCTAATTGAAAAAGGATGCGATGTAAACAAGTACATTGAGAAATCGTACCCAAACGAGGCAAAGAACGCACTGTATTACGCGGTGGCATTCAGAGAAATGGACTTGGTTGAATTTTTATTAGCCAATGGAGCAAGGGTTGATATTAAATATCCGCCGTTTCGGTTATGGGATGTAGTTGAAATGGCTGAAGCGGATTTGAAACGGATGCAAAATTACGACCCGTACAATAAAACTGAAATCAGAAAAATGGAAGTAATTCTGGAGAGACTGCAAAAAGCACGTGACGCGCAGAATATGCCGGGCAAATCACCGGAGCCAAACGGGCATTTAGAAAACTAAAAAAATAAAGATTATGAAAACGAAAAATGAGCAAACAAAATTATTGTGGAAAGAACTAAAATCCGAAAACCCAAGTGAAGAAAAAATCCGCGAACTGGTTTCGCAAGGCGCAGATATTAGTGGAGATTTTTTAAAGGAGGCAATTGCTGGGGTTACGCCTTACCGTGATGATTTTGGTAAGGTATGCGGCAAGTGGCCTGACAATAAACTCTGGCAATTACTCATAGATCTCGGCGCGGAGGTAAATTTTGAAGATTTTGGATTCAATTGTTTGTTCGATGCTGTTTTAGGATGGAACCCGGAACTTTTCGAATTGCTTGTCAAGGCTGGTGCCAATGTGAATTGCTTTAGCGATGAAGAATACACCTCACTGCTTTCATGGGTAGAATTTGACCAGTGGTACGAAGAAGGTGAAAAGAGCGGTGGTGGCGAACCGCTTGCAAAAATCGTGGAAATTATGAAGCAGTATGGCGCAAGACCCACAGATGACTGTATCGCCGAAAAGCCCGAACAGTATATAAGTATCAATGAATTCAGGGAACACGGAATGGTTACTATGGGGGGACTACTTGCCATTGAGAAAGTACCCGGTGTAGGACAAGAGTTAATGCACGATTTCAATGAGTGGTTAAAATCTTCGCATCAAGAATGGATGAAAGAGAAGGTGGACCCCGGCAAGGACGAATGGATATGGAAAAGCCCACCCGATTTAGCGCAACTTATTCAGCAGAAAGAAAAGGGACTTGTTTTAGCCAAACAGATTAAAAGCTTGGTAGGTGAGGGTATTTCGGTTGACTATTATTTTGTTGTGCCTGATAGCGTTGAGTGCTTTCGTAAGATTATGGGGCATTTAAAAATAACCATGTAAAATGATAGCAATTGTTCCGAAAGCACCATTGGACGATTCTTCATCAAAGGATTGGTCGGTCAAAAAGCAGCCTTTTTAGTTGAATTATTAAAAAGAATTAGTGGTGTTAATTTTTTAACTAAATAACTACTATAATTAATAAATGCTAATATTAATACAAAATATTGCTTATTCGGTACATCCTCCCGTTATTTGTACTGTTAAAATCAAGCACCATGAAAGCAAAAGGAACCAAGAATGTAAACCCGGTAATTATGACCATAGGTGATTATTACGAGACTGGGCTTTCATGTAATCGCGGCTTACTCGGAATTAAATCTCTCACAACCGACAAGGTCTTGATAGAAGATTTTACGAATTGGTTAAATGAGGGACGCGAATTATTGAAACCGTTTTCCTACACAATCGGAATGATGGATTTGACCCCACCGAACCTTGGTGATTTGAAGAAGCACAATAAAATCGGTTTGGAACTGGCTAAGCGCATCAAAAGCATTTTACCCGTCGGGATACCGGTCTATTACGCTTGTATTGATCTGAAAATTTTATTGGAGCAGATAAAAAATAAATAAGCATGAAACGATTACCGCGTAAACTTAAAAAGCAGATAAAGAAAACTCCAATTGGCAGCTATTGTTACGGAAGTACTATCGGAGGTAAATACAAAATGGTTAACGACAAAAAACAATACAAAGGAGGCTGCTGCCCGTTTTGGCATCATTCAAAAATTGAAGGATTTGCTTACTGCTCACTTTGGCGTGAGCATAATGATTTTTTATTAGCAGACCAGACTAAACTTCTTGGCTGTAATTATTATGGAAAATTCTTCGATAGTGATGGTCATTTCAGCAAGAAATTAGTTGAACTTGAAAACCGGTACAGCCAAATAAGATGGCAGACCGGTAACCTTGAGGGGTTTTTAATTATCCATGAAAACCACATCACCGGCTTACAAACGTTTAGTGGTTCAATCTTCATTGAAGATATACTGGATGATAATAACTCAATGATAAATGCTTTTCATTTCTGGCTTGAGCAGCTTCCCAAATGCAAGAATAATATTGAATACCTAAAAGAGCATTATAGGCTTGGTCTCAAAATTGCAAAGCGGATTAAGGAAATAGTTGGCAGTGAAATTTTAGTGGACTACTGGTGGATTAATCCCAATGATATTAAAAAAGGCAGAAAGCGAAGATGGGAAGGAATTCGAATTGAGCCAAACGAATGGATTTCATTTCGCAGTGAACTTGATTTCTTAGGACACGGGCCTTCGTGGCCGTTCGACATTAACAAAGCAACTAAAAGTCAGTTAAACTAATTTATATACCATCTTAAACAATAAAATTATGACACTACAAGAAATCAATTCAAAATATTCATGGAAGGAATTAAGCAGTATGCCGGGTGATGGCGAATTGCGCCGGAATCTCTTTTCTCCATTCCTAACAGACCTGCACGAGAACAAGATTATTTATTATGAGCGATTTCTGTGTGTTGCTATTCTCAAGGATATTATAATAACGCCTGAATTATTCGAAGCAACGGCAGTCTCGCACATTAAAATTGAACGACCAGATGGAGAGCATTCATATTATCCGAAAAAGCCGTGTTGGACTTTCGGTGCAGCTTGGCCTTATATGAGATTATTAGGCGACCATTTTGGGACGTATGGCGGATGGCTAATATGGACGGATAAGGAGTTGGTAAAAACCGTTGAGGAACTTGCGAGAAAAAAAGACTTTAAAACCGCATATGAACTAACAGCATACAAAGGTCAATGAGATGGATCGGATTTTTGCAAGGTAATTGATTAATGAGACAGATAACTTTAACTCTATAATATATGGGAGCCACAAAACAAAAGACTGCCGAAGAAATTGTTAGGCAATATGCACTGGGATTAAGCACATTGGATTTGTCCAAATTCGCTTTTCTCCTGCATCCGGAATTCAAATTCGTTTATCGCATTTCAAACGACATGGGTCACGGGATCAGAACCGATATTCGATACATTGGCCACATGTATAAGGCGTTTTATGAAATGAAAGAGCAAGGGCTTTCAATCAAGACGGATTTTTGCTCTGTCGAGGTAGAAAATGTAAAGTCCTTCTGTATAAAACTTTTACCTCCAACTTATCGGCCAATTATATTCCCTATGGATTTTCAGATTAAAGAAAGCTTTAGAAGGCCGGTATTAAATGGTGAGGTTTTGCTTATACCAAGAATTGAAAACGGATTATTATGCAAAGTTTCATGCTATACAAATGAAAGGGACTTCAAGTGGCAGGTTGGAGGTACAGTCGAGGGAATTAATTGGGGTGGCGTTGTTGTTTATTAGTTGTGAATAAGATGTTGCCTGAATAGCTCCATCGATAGCCTTGGTTATGCTACACCGATTTAAGCTGTTCAGGTTTTTTATGTCAATAAAACTATTACTATGAACTACTATTTCAGTGCCGACTTTCATCTAAACCATGCCAACATTCTCAGGTATGATAAAAGACCTTTTGATACTGTCGAGCAAATGAACGCCACAATCATTAGTAACTACAATTCTATTGTTACTGCGGAAGATGAATTTTATTTTTTAGGGGATTTCTGTCTGGGCGACCGGAGTAAAGCAGAGGGCTACCTTAAGCAGTTGAATGGTAAGAAATTCTTTATTAGGGGCAACCATGATCAACCGAAACAAATTGAACTTTTCAAAAAAAGCGGCACTTATCTTGGTAGCAGAGCCGATTTAATAATTAATGGAAAGCCAATTACTCTGTCCCACTACTGTTTAGATGCTTGGAAGGATAGCCAAGACGGAAGTTGGTTATTGCATGGACATTATCACGGCAATTTACCCGATAATCCAAACCGCCTATCCATTGATGTAGGAATAAACATTTGGAATTACAAGCCGGTGAGTTTCGAAGAAATTGAAAGGAAGATGAAGGCCAAATCATTTAAACCTATCGATAACCGCAATAACAAAACTACTTAAACTCGATTAGCAACATGGAAACTTTAAAATACACACCAATCAAAAGCGTTGAACAATACTATGAGTACTGCCGAATTTGTGAAGAACTTGACTTCGGACCCGATAGCGAGGAGCATGAAGATGAAATAGAATTGCTATGCATTCTTGTTAACGATTACGATGAAAGCCACAGCACGTTAAGTATTCCTGAACCAAAGACCGTTCAAGATATTATTAAGCACTATGCGCTGGGTTTGAAGCTCCGAGATTTAAAGCACATCTACACTTTACTGCATCCACAGTTCAATTTCACTTATCCCCTTGGTAAGAATATGGGACATGGAATCAGAACCGATATAAGATATATAGGTCACATGTATAAGACTTTAAATGCAATGAAAATGGAAGGGTGCGAAATAAAGACCGGTTTTTGCAATGTTGAAGTTGGGAACGTAAAAAATCTGTGCATCAAACTTCATCCACCGCATGATAGGCGCATCATATACCCGATGGACGATCACTTTCCGGAGGAGTAAAGAAAGCCCTTACCAAATGGGGATGTGCTTCTATATACACGGACTAAGGATTTTCTTCTTCGCAAAGTCGAGTGTTATACAAATAAAAGGGATTTTGACCGTCTGGTTGGTGGCACGGTTGATGAAATTGATTGGGGGACTGCCTATTAAAAAACAACCGATAAAAAACAAAGCAGCTAAAAGTAAATTAGACTACAAAAGTTACAACTATGGAAACGAAAGAAAAAGTAAAAACAACAATTACACTTCCCTTTGTATTGCAGAAAAACGAAAGTGGCGTAGAAATTAATAAAATTGAATGGGAAGACGACTTGCTAAGAATTGATTTTGTAGCTAAAATGCCTGCGCACAGCAGAGGAATGTGGTGGATTCAGCTATGTCCGGAAATATTTATTCGTCCGGTAGGTAGCACTGTGAAATTAATGCTGGTAAAATCCTTCGGAATTCCAATTGCACCATTAAGATTCATCTTCCCTTACAGGGGATTTCAAAAAAGATTTTCGCTGTATTTCCAATTGCCGCCACGCGACGCAAAATTCGTTGACATTATAGAAAGGGAAAATGCCGGAGGTAATTTCTTCAATTTTTATGGTGTTGCAATATCTAGAGTTTTATCGCAGCAGATTTCAATTGACGGAACCAGAATAAATCCGAATTAATGAACTCGTTTCAAGAATTAATAGAGTTTGAACAACTATACCGCCCATATTTTAACTACGCTTTTTCACTTGGTAATTACGATGGATTCTACGGTCCGCCAACAATCTTAAATTATTCGATTTGGCGAAGTCTTTTTTGGAAAAATATTACGATGTCGTTTTGTTTTGGCGATGAAGGGAAGGAGGATTGCTATTTGTTTCAGGATTTTGTAAATGAGAAATCAATTGAGCTACCAGCGGATGAAGTGGACGCAATTATTAAGAAGATAGATAAAATTGCAAATATAGAAGGCTGGCGGTTTCATAAGGGCAAAAAACTTGGCTATAAAACTTTGCTGCCGGATTTCGGAGGTAAAATGATAGATGAATTTCTGAACGAAGTTGAAACCAAGTTATCCAATTAACAAAGCAACAAAAAGTCAATTAAACTATTTTTTATGGAACAGAAACTATTCAGCAAAATTAAAAAGCAAATTGAAAATTTGTTTGAACCGGAATTGAGGATGCAATTTTGCTGCATCGCATACCCCATGAGGACACAGTGGGCAAATAACCACATACCCCGGTTCTATTTAAAACTTGATGACAAAATAATTTGGGACTTCCCCAAAGATTTTCCCGAAATAAAGCAACTTCATTGGGCTTATTGGTGTCGGAGCAATGGCATAATTGACCTTGTACGCGAGTACATTGACACACCTGTTGGTAGGTTGTTGCAGAGAAAATTCACGGGAGATACGCAATATTTTACTGCGCAATATCTCTATGAAAACACCCAAGAAACATGCAAGGCTGAATATAAACTCACCGATATTTTTAAAGCAGCCGACCGACGATTGGGGAAAGAAAAACTTTTAGCATGGGCATCTAAAATTAAAAATCCCGTTGTAGATAGAATTCTTGATGTGCGTTTTAAAACAGTACTAAGGCTTGTTGAAGTGCCGGTAATCGGCTGCCGGCTCAATGATATTGCGCACGTACGTTCAATCGAATTTCGGTCAGACTCTATGTTTTTCGATATGACTTTATTGGGGATAAGGATTTTGAAACTACGTCCAAATTTTGTACTGAATAAAGATACTTACATATGGATTTCGGAAACAAATACAAAATTGCCACTTATTAAATGTGTCGGATTACCGCCAACTTATAAAGTCACCAAAAAGAATGGCGTATTGCTTCAACTTTATTTCCCCTTACCAGAAAATTGGCAGCAACTTAATTTTGTCCATCTGATTGAGGATGAAAACGATTCTCCTAATTGCATAAATCAGTATAAAATTTCTTTAACGGGGAAAACCAAGTATTTCTATAATCTAATAAAATCGAAATCGGAGATACCAGACCTTTAGAGAAAGTGGTAATGCTTTTGGACTATTTAACCGGTTCAACCTATTGGATTGCGTTTATTGGTTCACTGCTCTTTAACCTGTCTGTAATCATTTCGTTTTTTGTCGGCTGTATTTCAGCATTCCTTATAACCTTCCTTACATCATTCATAAAAATTCAACTGTAATGGAATACCCCGTGTTATACAAGGACTTTATTGAACAGGTAGAACCCTGATACAATGTTATTTAAGTAAATTTATTTTACTGGTTATTTCTGCTGAAAGTTTTTCTAACCTTTCAAATTCAAGTTCCAGTTTTTCTTTGCGCGTATAAACAAATTTATCAATTGATTTTTCAACTGTTGATTCAAACTTTGAAATATCCCGGTTACAATGGTCAATATTAATTTCTCTGTATTCATTTCCTATTTTGGATTTAGGTAAATGTTTTACAGTGGTTATAAGATGTTGTTTTAACACCCTTACTAACTGTTTTGCAGCTATATCAAAAGGCTTGTCCATAGTCGGCACAATCTAAATCATTTTCCAGCTATAACTGAACCTAAATTAAATAGAAGTTGTTCGTGAATCATTACCAGTTTTGAAAGCAACAACAATGAAGGACTTTATCACGTGGTTGCTTTTAGGCCTTAAATGAATATGTTTGTCATGAATAGTAACTTTTATTATGAAAAATAAATCCACTAATTCCGCAAAGGATAAATTAATAGTGTCAATTACCGGAGCCAAAGAAAAGGTAGTGGTGGAAATGGATGTCATCAATAGGGCTGAGCTTACTTTGAGGGCTATCTCAAATCCATTACGTCAGAAATTGCTCGAACTGATTGAAGGAAGCGGCGAAA
>Ga0364859_10216_pt2 | contig 21607 bp, 14 predicted proteins | sample ExccelAu500001D3_FD_206911 | JGI IMG/M metagenome (GOLD analysis project Ga0364859, IMG submission 206911) | Enriched cells from Trout Bog Lake Hypolimnion, Wisconsin, USA - BchlTB.Aug20.5000.01 .D3 | ecosystem: Environmental > Aquatic > Freshwater > Lake > Hypolimnion/Profundal zone | place: USA... | reverse complement strand
TTCGAAGATCATAAATAAAGAAATGACGATCAATGCTCCGAGAAGGATGGAGCTCGCTGGTACCGCAAGTATCTTTATGAGGGGAGCAGCGACTAGGTATCCAAATATTCCGGCGTAGCGAGAACTCATGGTACCGACAGTGATACCTATGATGTGTATCAGGCCAAGGGATGACAGGAAGAAGATGATTGAGCCGATAGTTTTGGATGTACGGAATTTCTTCTCAAGACCCTGGAGGAGTGTGATACCGATCATGGCAAAGACGAGAGGGATGAGGAAATAGCCTATGCCAAACATACGGGTGAAGAAGAGGTAACCGTATAGTCCGATGATGCCAGCTTTGCCAAATGAGGCGAGTAGGGAGATGAGGGTTACTAGAAAGCAGAGTATGGCGAGGATGGCCCGCGTTGTTTCTTCCTTCATATCGTTCCAAAATTTCGCTTTTTCTATGATGTCTTCAGGTTCTTTTTTCTTGGCCATGGTGGTTCTGAGTGATAAATAAGAATAATAAATGCGAACAATTAATTTTATACATAAATTATATCATAGTATCGATAATAAAATTTAATTATAAAATAATAATCAAATTAAGACAGGAATTCATATCAGTATCTACTTGCAATGTCTTTTCAATGTCTTATAATGGGGACATCATAGACACAGGAAAAAACTCTTAGACATCATTATGAATCCAAAAGACAACAATCAAACACCAGCATTCAATGATCCACTTAACTGGAAGTCTTTAGGTTTCTTTTCTGGTGAGGATTACCTTATATATATTTTCAAAAAGACAGAGAAAATAACTTCTGCCCTTTACCTGGTTTCAGGACTTCTAAAAGACGAGGAGCCTATGAAATGGGAGTTGCGTGATAAGGGTATGGATTTATTGAGCTCGTCCTTTAACGCTTCTAGCTCACTACCAGGAGATAAGAATTCAGTTATACAATCACTTTTCACAGCGGCTCTGGAGACCATCTCACTTCTAAATGTTTGTCATGTTTCTAACCTTATCTCAGAGATGAATCATCAGATTTTGGTAAGAGAGATAGACGGTGTAGTTAGTCTACTCAAAGAACGACTAACAGCGAGTGCTGAGAGTGCTGGGTATGTCCTTTCTGAACAATTCTTTAAGACGCCAAGTTTGTTTAGTTCTGGATTTGGTAATGAAAACGGATCACGATTAACAAATAGCGGTTCTCGAAATAAAGGACATGATTTAAACACTAGCAGTAAAGCCATTTCTAATGGACAAGTAGCTGTACAGCAAAAGAAATCTCAAAGACAAGAACATATAATCAATGTCTTAAAAGGACAGAGTAATTTGACTATAAAAGACTTCTCAAAAGTGATCAAAGACTGCAGTGAAAAGACTATTCAACGTGAGCTCATAGAACTTGTAGATAAGGGGGTTATAAAGAAAGAAGGGGAGCGTAGATGGAGCAGATATTCGCTCAAATAAGCTGAAATAAAGTCTGTTTATGTAATACATTGACTTTTGACCTAAAATGCCCTAATATTGGCTAGTTATCCACATTGCGCCGTTTTGGCGTATAAAGCTTTTATAAGCTATAATGGATAACGGACTTTGACAATTCAATAAGTTATCGAATCGTCTGAGTCTTTTTCGTTTACCCACAAACTCTTCTGTATATAGTGCCGATACATTATGTATAGGGGATGTGGAAAAGAAGTACGCTCGTCGACCGTCTGCACTATTAAAAATATGTAGGTGGTATAGCGTACAAGTTACAGTTATTATCAAAATTATTATTAATGTATATTTTCTCCACAAATATTAGTATCAGGAGAAGATTACACAATTATTAAATTACAATATGAAAAAAGTTATCTTAGTTACAGGCGTAGCGGTTCTCGCTCTCGCTTCAGTTGCAGCAGCATACACTTTCTCAGCTAACCTAACAGTTGGCTCAACAGGTGCAGATGTCGTTGCTCTCCAGCAAGCTCTTATCGCTGCTGGTCAATCAATCCCTTCTATTAGTTCAGGTGCAGCACAGCCAGGTTACTTTGGTTCACAGACAAAGGCCGCTGTCGTAGCTTTCCAGGCAGCTAACAAGCTTCCTGCTACAGGCTTCGTAGGTCCTCTTACACGTGGTGTCTTGAATGGTACAGCAGTCGTAGCAACAGCTACTTCAACAGCTTGCCCAGCTGGATACACATGTACAGCTAACGTTGGTACAACAGTAGTTACTGCTCCTTCAACAGGATCAATCACAACTCCTGGTGTCCAAGGTATTATGTCAGTTACACAAGGTCCAGTTTCTGTTTCAACAGCTTACGCTGGTCAGACAATGGTCCCTGTCCTCGATGCTCGCATCCAGGCTCAATACTCAGACATCGCTGTTCAGAGTATTCAGGTTGACCTCGGTTCATCAACAAACATCTATAACTACGTTTATAGTAAAGTTTACTTGATTGACCCTTCAACAGGTAAGGTCCTCGTTTCTGAACCTTTGAATTCTTCAACAGTTGTTCAGAGTGGATCAAATTACATTGTTGGTCTCGCTGGTTTCAACTTGATCGTTCCAAAGGGAACATTCAAGGATCTCCAGGTTGCAGTTGACCTCTATCCTACTATCTTGAATCAGTTCTTGATCAGTGGTGGTCAAACATTGAGTATCGATACTAACGGTATCCGTGGTGTTGATGGTGCTGGTGTTAATAACTATGGTCCTGGTGCAGGCTCAATCAGTCAAGCTATCGTAGTTCAGCAGAACTTGACATTGAGTGCTACAGCTAACCTAAACCTCGATCCTTCAAGCCCACAAGCTAATGCTGTTGGTGTTACAAACACAACCGCTGGTTCTTACCTCGGTCTCCCAGTATTGGTCTTCGGTGTCAACGCACAAGGCGACTCTCTCCACCTCCACAATGTTTCTGTTAACATAAACACAAATGGTTCAACTGTTGGTGCTTCAGTTAACGCTGCTTACTTGTATCAGGGTTCAACTCCTATCATGTCAGCTGCAGTTACAAACGGTGTTGCAACATTCAACAACATTCCTGACGGAACAGTTGGTGCTTCAATCCCAGTTAACACAACAGTTCCATTCACAGTTAAGGTTGACGTAACAGGTCCTTCAAACGCTTCGTTTGCAGAGAACGTTATAGCTTCAACATCTGCTATGACTATCTACAACTCAGCTGACAGTCAGGTTTCTGTCAACGGTGTTGCTACAGGTAACATGCAGACAGTAGAGGGTGAAGGCGCAGTCTTCAGTCTCTCTGGCACACCTTCTATCACAAAGGTTGTTTCAAACAGTGATCAGGCAGGTAATGCTACAGATACTTATACAGCAACATTCAATGTTACTGTTCAAGCTATTGGTACAAACGTCAACATTGGTTTGCCTGCTTCTACAACGAATGCAGCCTTCCGTGCTGATTCAAACACTGTCCTTGCAGTTTACAAGAATGGTTCTTCAGACACCTTGTCAAATTACAGTCCAGTTGTTTCTTACTCACAGCCTACAAACACAACTCTCACATCAAACGGAACATCATTCCAGCTTGGCATAAACCAGTCTGTAACTATTCCAGTTACTTACTCATTCCAGGTCAAGAACCCAGGTGCTAACGTTTACGGTGTACAGTTGAATGGTATTTCATGGAACTCAGCTGCTGGAAATGCAACTTCAACCTTCATGACGGGTCAGACCCTATGGAGAACAAGTTCAATCTAGTCTAAGTTAGAGTCTTCTCTCCTACCAACGGGTTACAATGTTGGACAAAGAACCGCTCATCCTTCAATGGATTGGGCGGTTTTTTGTTTTATATGATTTGATGAAAATAGATAACATGTTATCATTTGTTTATGTCAAAAAAACAAAAATTACTAGTATCTGTCGGATTTTTAATCATATTGTTATTATTGGTGGCTTTTTATATTTATAAAAGAGATATTGAGACGAAATCAGTCAGTCCTACCGGAAATTCATCTTTTGTAGAAAGGTATAATGATCATGTATATGGTTTCTCTTTTATTTATTTACAGAATTGGACTCTGAATCGTAACGGCAATGTTTTAACTCTAGGAAATGTTGATCAGTATGGTGATTCTATTACTGTAGTAGAAATTAAAGGAAACACAATCACTACTTCAAACGATAAATATGGTTCGGTCACTTATTTATACTCAAATGGTAAATTGATGGTTGTTGGTAGTCCAGATCCAAAGACTGGCAAAGCTACTTCTACAGTTGCTGTACCAATTTTCACTACCGGTAATAATTGGGCAGTCTTACCTGGAACTAGTTCAGCTAAGACAGATATAGTCTTTATTCCAGGAAAATGTTTTGTCATTGTAGATAGCGGTAAAAGTGCTAATAATACTGACAGTGTAGACCTTCTTGTTAAGAGTTTTGTGACTATACCAAGCAATGTTAGTGATTTTTTCTAAGTTTAGGACATGGTGTCTATATAGGTGCAACTAAATGCGCGTAAGTATCGTATAATAAAGTAATGAAATTTAGTCTAAAATCTTTAATATTTTCCTGTATAAGCGTTTTCCTTATTGGTGGTGCTATTGGCTACGCTATTTCTTTGAAATATCACTCATCTATCCAGACATCCTCTCAAATATTTCCAGTTGAGATTAGAGAAAATCAGTCACAATATCAGTTCGTGAATCCTTTATTATATATAGGTACAGATAAAAATATTTACACTAGCGAATATAGCGGACTTATAAATTCTTTAGATAAATATATAAGTTCTGTAACTTCTTCAAAGCTAGTTTCGAATGTTTCGGTTTATTTACGTGATATGAATAATGGTCACTGGACGGGAATAAGCGAGAACGACTTGTATCATCCATCAAGCATGTTGAAAGTATTAACTGCAGTATCCGCTTCGAAATTGGCGGAAGATGAAAAACTGTCATTTAATGATAAGCTTCCTTATACGCCAGGCGACACTAGTCTTCAATATTATCCACCAAACGATAATATGGCTACGGGTACATATTCTATACAAGATTTATTACAGTCCATGATTGTGTATTCAGACAATGGTGCGAATGCGGCTTTATTGTCAGACAATATGATCAATGATGAGTTTTCTGCTCTCTATAAGGTATTTCGTTTACCTTCAGCCACATCTTCAACCGCTGATTTCATGTCAGCTAGATCTTATTCAGTGATCTGGAGAACTTTATATAATGCCAGTATCCTGTCAGACGGCACTTCAGATCAGATTTTGCATTTGCTTTCGTATTCCACTTTCAAAGATGGTTTAGTGGCTGGAGTCCCTGCAACTACAACGGTATCACATAAGTTTGGAGAGTTTACTGATGAGACTACTGACAGAGTCGTCCTTAGTAGGGAATTACATGATTGTGGCATTGTGTATTATCCTAGTCATCCATATTTTCTTTGTGTCATGACGCGTGGTACAGATTTTCCAAATATAGCTAAGGTCATAGCTGGTGTATCGCAAATAGCTTATGATTTTACAGCTTCAGAATATAATAAGTAGTATAATAGATAGGTATTTAATAATTTAAACTATATGAAAAAATTACACACAAAATCAGTCTATTTTATAAGCTCCTTATTTATCTATGTGGCTATATTACTCATATCAGCATCAGTTGTTAAAGCGGCATCGGTTCCTTACTTATCACTTATCAGTACTTCTGGTGGTCAAGTGACTGTGACTGTTACAGGAGCAGATCCAAATGTTTCAGTTTTACTTTATTATCCCTCAACCTCATCTTTTGCATCTGTAAACATCGGTACAACGAATGCCAGCGGCTATTTGATGACTACTATCAATTCTACAACCTACAGTATAGCCCCAAATGCTCCAGTATACGTGACAGTTGATGGTCAGCAATCTCAACAACAATCTTGGCCGAATTATACTAGTACTGGAGGTTTGACTTTGAGTCAGACTAATGTGACTCTCTCGGCTGGTCAGAGTACCATCATTAGTGCCTCCGTTTCGTCAGCTCTTTCTTTGTCGAACAATTCAAATCCTGGAGTTGCTAGTGTATCCATATCTGGTAATCAGATTACTGTTATAGGTTTAGCTTTTGGAACATCAAATATAACAGTTTGTGCTGCCAATATTGGTTGTGGCACGATGCAAGTCTCTGTCACTACATCATCTTTGACTGGTGCTACTAGTGTTTCTTTTAGCCAAAGCACAGTTTCATTGCCTGTCGGACAAACTCAACAGATCACTATCTCTGGTTCAGGTGCGTATTATATTTCTTCAAATTCAAATTCAGCAGTTGTTTCTGCTAGTCTCTCTGGTTCCGTCATTTCTCTAAGTGGTATTTCTACAGGTTCAGCTACTTTGAGTGTTTGCTCAGCGAATTCTGGTAGTACGACTTGCGGTACGATTAACGTAAACGTGGCAGGTTCATCAGTTCAAACAACGAATACTACCAATAGCAACAGCACGCTTTCTTTCAGTCCAAGTAATGTCAGTTTATATGCTGGACAGAGCCAGTCGGTCACGATTTTGGGTGGAACCAATGCTTCAACGGTTTATTATGTCTCAAGTAATACAGCTCCAAACGTAGCATCAGCTAATACAAATGGTGCAACTGTAACTATAAACGGTATAGCTTTTGGTGGCGATAATATGACTATATGTCAGTCTGGTGGTCCTTGCGGAAATCTGTATGTCTACGTTTCTCCTACAGGTACGATAGGTACAGTTAATAGTACTCAAACTGTCACGAATACTTCAAACACAACTCCAGTATTGTCATCTTTCACGATTTCAACAAATAGTGTAGGTAGTACTTTCATAAGTGGTGGAAGTCTACTAACTGCAACTTTCAACATGAATCAAACAGTTAACACGCCAACAGTATCTATTGGCGGAGCACCTGTTTCAGTCTCTGGTAGTGGCAGTGGTCCATACGTTGCGACTTATAGTCTGCCAACTAATATCAGTTTACCTTTACCTATAGCTATTACATTCACTAGTCCAATAGGTACTGGCGGTCAATCATATCTTTGGATAGGCAATTCTTCTTCGCTTACACCGAGTTCGGCAGGAGTGACAAGTTCTAATACTGTCACCGCTAGTGGCTTAACATTTACAAAGCTTTTGGGACTTAATTCTACTGGTGCAGAGGTTAGAGCTCTTCAGCAACAATTGAAAGATGATGGAGTATACTCTGGTCCAGTTACAGGGACATTTGGTCCACTCACGGAAGTTGCGCTCAAAAAATACCAAGCAAAACATGGTTTGAGTCAGGTTGGTGTAGTCGGTCCTAGTACGAGAGCATTATTGAATAAGGGGATTTAGTCCTTAAATGTGGTACAATATGTTGCATGGTTAATCCTTTCGACAGAAGTTTCTTTAAGTTTTTTATCGGTTTTGTCTGCATATTGGCGTTGAGTTTTTTGGTTTTATATTTTGTAGGACAATGGGGAACTCAATTAGATAGTCAGGCGGCGTCTATTTTGAGATAGAATTTAGTAAAATTTGAACAAAATTTTATTCTTTTTTGAACTTTATTTTCATCTTCCTTTATTGCACCTTTGTTAATCTTTAAGGATTAAAAATTAACTTTAATCCTATGAAGAAAATATCGTTTGGTGAGTTCTTTTTGTTTGTCTCAACTTTGTTTGTATCGGTCTTATTTATGCCAGTTATTTACGCAAATGCTGAAACTCATGTTCCGGCTGGTTCTGTCACCAAAGACACAGTATGGACAACAATAGGTAGTCCATATATTTTAGATGGTTCTGTCGACGTCTCTTATGGATACACTTTGACAGTTGATCCTGGTGTGACCATAGACGCCTCTATAACGGGTAAGTATGCACCTGTCTTATCTATGTTTAAGGGAATTCTTATAATGAATGGTACGCAAGATAAACCAATAACTGTAAAAGGTCTGGCTTCAATAAATTTGACTCAGAGTTCAACTACTATTTCACATGTTAATTTTTTAAATATGGAACCAAGTGGCGGGTTCAATCTGGATCTAGAGTACACTCGTGCGCGTATCAGCTATTCATCATTCAAAGGATCAAAACAAGGTCTCCATATAGTCTCGGGTGATACAGTCATCTCAACTAGCAGTATAAGTGGTCTTTCAAGCGGATTATATTTCCGTAAACAAGCAGTTTTCTTGATGAAAAATAAACCAATTTTAGAAAGATTTTTCTCGATGATTACGCATACAGTGACTCATATTGCAGATGCTTCAATCTATATACCTTCATATAATCAGGGGATTCTGATCATAAAGAATTCATCTTTTTCAAGTACAAGTCCAATGGCTATTGATAATGATTATGCAGACCAGTTTACTATGATTGATGCTTCGGGAAATTGGTGGGGTAGATCTAGCAATCCATCAACGAATCCTGCTCGCTTTATGAATTTAGTGAATTACGTTCCGTGGCTAGATCATGAACCGGATCTTATTGAAAAACCAAAAACGGTTTGCTGTTCTAGTGTCTTATTTATTCCTGGAATAGAATCAAGTCGTTTGTATAAAGGTCAGAGTCTTCTTTGGGAGCCACATAGAAATGACAATGTTCGACAATTATTCATGAACGATGATGGTTCTAGTGTCGATACATCTATTTATTCCGGCGGGCCAATTGATAATGTCTGGTTATATAGTTTATACGGAAAGTTTATGAAGTTTTTGGATAGTATGGTCGCACAAGGAACTCTCGGCGAGTGGTTGTCTTTTGGATATGATTGGCGAAAAGCTATACCAGACGTTGTCTTGGGGAATGAGAAAAAGGCAACGACGACCGAGTCTATGATTGATGTGGTTGGGCATTTAGCTAAAAATTCAAAGACAGGAAAAGTGACTATCGTTGCTCATTCAAATGGTGGATTGGTGGCTAAATATTTGATTAAGACTTTAGCAGATCAAGGTAAAAGTAATCTCATAGATTCTGTTATATCTGTAGCTGTGCCTTTCTTAGGAACTCCTGAAGCTATTGGTGGAATATTACACGGTGATGATGAATCTTTGGCTGGAGGATTAATCTTAAAAACAAGTGTGGCAAGACAATTAGGATCAAATATGGCTAGTGCTTACTCACTTTTACCATCAAAAGGTTATTTTGATAAAGTAGCTAAACCCGTCGTTTCATCTTCTTCGATGACTATTTCAAATGCAAGTGATCTATCTGATTTTATTACTGATGTAAAAGGTTTAAATAATACAGTCAGTTCTTCGTCTTCAGATGTGAACAGTCCAATAAAAGGAAATACAATACTCATGGCTAGTGCCGGTGATCTACATAATGTCTTGGATTTATATTCATGGCCAGCCAATATTACCCATTGGATATTGGCTGGATGGAATGTGATGACAACTACCGGAATATCTTATGGTAGTGAAAATCATTGTAAGATAACATTTTTAGGTTGGAAATGTGGATCAGTTACAACTCATGATGTCTCTAAAACAAATATGGGTGATGGAACCGTAGTCATAAAGAGCGCATCAGGTAGTCTAGCTGACAACACTGGGATTTTAGAAAATAATACAGGTAGTATTGTTTCTATAAATCTTCATCAGACTGATAATGACAAAGTCGCTCACGGAAATATTCTTGAATCATCTACTACACAAGCTATACTTGGAAATATAATTAAAAATTCTGTTGCACCTACAACATCTTTGGCGTCTGTATTGACTTCTATTTCTTCAATACCAGGTGTGACTTTAGGTGAACCAGATTATTCTTTAGAATCAAATTATCTAGTTTTGACAACACGTTCACAGATAGAACCGCATGTCTATGATTCAGAAGGACGACATACTGGTGAAATAACACCACCGACTGATATAGATAGTTTATATAGCGCTTACGAAAATAATATTCCAGGAAGTTCTATAGATATATCTAAAAATAGTGGTGAAGATAATGTTACGCATGTTTATTTACCAGATAATGGTCAGAAATATATCGTAACCTTGAAAGGTACAGGTATCAGTGGTTTTAACTTTGATATAGATAGATTTGGAAATGGTGCGATTCAAAATAGTGCAAAATATGTAGGTTTACCCGTGACACCAATGACAGTTGCGTCTACTTCGATCCAATTCGTGCCATATAGTTCTGGTGGAGGTTTTACTTTCGCAGACTCTCTTCCGGTTCTGACTATAGATACTGACGGTGACGGAAAGACTGATATGAGTGCTATTCATGACGCAACTTCTACTGTAACAACTGATTCATACTTGGATCTATTAAAAAGTATGTGTAGTACAATCTCAAAGAGCCATCAGCCGACGGTGATAGGACGTGTTATTACATATCCAGTTATCATCGATTGTAAGAGTATTGTAGTGAGGATTGATAATATAAAGACTCTGCTCGATAGCGGAAAAATAAAACAGGTCCATGATTATTCAGAACAATTATCTGCTTATGTGAAGCATCGTGATCTAAAGACTATGACTGATTCTGATAATAAAGAATTGTGGAAAATGTTGAGTTTGTTTTTGTCACAGTATGAGTAAACTTGAAACATTATCGAAGTCGTGTTATCTTATCTAACAAGGCTAAAGACAGAAGGCAAGCGAATGGCGAAGCTGTAAAGCAGAGCTCTCCGCATTAAGACCTTCCGAGGTTAACCTAATTAAACTCACAGTCAGGCCACGGTCGATTATATTCAAATAATCAATGATGTAACTATCATTGGAAATTAACCAAACATGGCTCGTACAAAATCACAAAAGAAAGAAATCATTGAGAAGCTTGAAATTATTATGAAAGATGCAAAATCTCTCGTCTTCGTAAACGTTCATGGCCTCAAAGTTTCTGATTCAACAGTTATGCGTCGCGCTCTTAAGAAAGAGGGTGTCGGATTCTTCGTTGCTAAGAAAACTTTGACCGCTCATGCTCTCGATGCTCAAAAGTATTTAGGGACAATGCCAGCTCTAGTAGGGGAATTTGGTCTTGCATACAGTACAGACCTAGTAGCTCCAGCTCGTGGTGTTTATGAATTCGAAAAGAAATTCAAAGGCCAAGTCGCTATTCAGGGCGGAGTTTTTGAATCAAAGTATATGGGCAAGGATGAGATGGTTGCTATCGCCGCTATCCCACCACTCAATACTCTTCGTGGTATGTTCGTCAATGTCATCAATTCTCCAATTCAGGGATTTGTTATGGCTTTGTCAGAAATCGCAAAGAAAAAGTAAACAGTAAACAGAAAGTCATTTCGATTCTCTGATTATCGATTACTGTTTACGGATTACTAATATTAATAAATTAATTAAAATAATATGGAACAAGTAGAAATCCCATCAAAGTTCAAGGCTATCGTTGAAGCTGTTGAAACAATGTCAGTTCTCGATCTTAACGAACTCGTTAAATTACTAGAAAAGAAATTTGGTGTTTCAGCTGCCGCTGTTGCTGTTGCTGCTCCTGTTGCTGCTGGTGCCGCTGCTGATGAAAAGAGTACATTCGCTGTACATCTCGCAGCTGCTGGTGATCAGAAGATCGCTGTTATCAAAGTTGTTAAAGAAGTCCTAGGTCTTGGTTTGAAGGAAGCAAAGGATCTCGTTGACAGTGCTCCTGCTCTTATCAAGGATGGCGTCAAGAAAGAAGATGCTGAAGCTTTGAAGAAGCAGATCGAAACTGCTGGTGGAAAAGTGGAGTTGAAATAGTTCACAAAAGAAAAAATACGGTACTTCAGAGACACGGAAGAATTATTGCAATAATTCTTCCTAGTCCTCAACAATTTCTTGCTAGAAATTGTCTGCGGAAATCTCTTTAGTACCGTATTTTTTCTTTTGTGATACAATATTATCCTCTTAATAATTACCACCATGGAAACACTCACAGCACTCTTCGGTAGTCTACCAAAAGTAAAACTTCTAAGATTATTCTTATTTAATACAGGATTAGCTTTTTCTGTAAAAGATTTATCGACAAGGACTGGATGTAAGGTTCCAATTGTTTTGCGTGAGCTTAATCTTTTAATAAAAGCAGATATTGTCCGTAAGCGTCATAATACTAAAGGTGTCACTTATATTTTGAATGAAAAATTTCCATATCTTGATCCACTCAAAAACCTCTTAACTGTTGCAAGTATCCAAGCTGACGAATCTCTTACTAAACGTTTTGGTGGTGCAGGAAAGATTAAACTGATCATAGCCGCCGGTGTCTTTATTCAGAATTGGGATTCAAGAGTGGATCTACTCATAGTTGGTGATGATATAAATATTTCTAGAGTTGAATCAATCATTAAAATAATAGAATCAGAGATAGGGAAGGAGATATCTTATTCAGCCTTTGAAACCCAGGATTTTCAATACCGTATAGGGATTCATGACCGCCTAGTTAGAGATATCCTTGATTATCCCCACGTTACTCTCATTGACCGCCTAGGAATGACACAGTAAGGGGTGGTATAATATAAGGTATTACAAATTAATTATTAATTAAGTCATAATCTTATGATGTATATACAAAATTGGGGTGATGTTTTCACTCATTCACTACAGGGTGTTTGGTACGGCGTAGTTAGTTTCGTACCAGAGCTCGTTATTGCTCTCATCATCTTCGCTATTGGTTGGGTCCTCGCGGCTCTCATAGAGAAGGTTGTCGAAGGTCTCTTCAAGGCTCTCAAAGTTGATGCTGCTCTCAAGACTGCTGGTCTAGAAGACGTCGTCAAGCGTTCAGGATACAACTTGAACTCAGGACTCTTCGTCGGCGCTCTCGTAAAGTGGTTTGTCATCATTGTCTTCTTGATGGCTTCATTCGGTATCCTCGGACTTGATCAGGTTAATGCTTTCCTCGGACAAGTTGTTAACTACATCCCACAGGTTATCGTAGCGGTTTTGATCTTGATGGTTTCAGTTGTCATCGCCGGTGCTTTGCAGAAGATTGTCGTCGCTAGTGCAAAGGCTGGTCATGTTAAGTCTGCTGAACTCCTCGGTCGTGTTACAAAGTGGTCAATCTGGATTTTCGCAATCCTCACAGCACTCGTAACTCTCGGTATCGCTCCAGGCTTGATCCAGATGTTGCTCACCGCTATCTTTGCTGGTGGTGCACTCGCTGTTGGTCTTGCGTTCGGTCTTGGTGGCAAAGAAGTTGCTGGCCGTATCTTGGAGAAGACAGTTCACTCTGTTGTTGAGAAGGAATAGTAAAGTAAATTATCAATTTTTCAATTTCCAATGATCAATAAAGCCGATTCGAAAGAGTCGGTTTTTTGTTGGAGGAATTCAGGTGGTGACGGATTATAAGTTTGGAAAAGTTCAGGAAAAGAAGAGATTAAAATAAAATTTTCGTAAAAGAAAACTGCCCCAATGAAGTGTCATTGATGGCAGTGAATTTCGAATCAGTTTCTAATTATGTTTATTGTAAAACGCTTGTTAATCCATGACGCCAGTTCACGAACTTTAGGCAATATGAATGCCATGATTATGGCCAACAGGATTATGGTGCCGACTATGAGGGTGAGATCAGTGAAAATCAGTAGGAATCCATCAAGTGGATTATTAGTCATGTGTTCCCACCAGACTGACTGGTCATTGGAAAGCCAGCCGGAGAAATATCCCCCAACAGGTTCAGCGACAACAATAGTGTGGTACCACGCCCAGACGGTAAGGATAATGAACGATATAATTCCAAGCCAAATATAGGCGGGGATGGATTCGACAACCTTGTCTTGAGATGGATTTCCGTTGAATTGTATTTTCATAATAATTCTGTTTTTTGTAGGTTTGTTAGTTTGTTTTACCTCTCAAAGCACTTAATGCTCTTAGAGGTAAAACAAACTCCAACAGAATATGCACCAAACTCTAAATTAATTAGAGCATATTAATAAACTAAAAGCAATCCTGATTTGGTGGTGATTTCTTTCTTAAAATAAAATAATCTCATCCCCAGTTTATCCCCATCCGCCTATATGCCTTATACCTATTGACATTATTTTGGCTTCGTATATACTAGTCCTCACTACCGAATGATAAACAGAAATCCCAAATCACAGCGGCCATAGCCATACCCCAGTGATGGGGCATTGCTCGTACCGCTTAATGAAGCGGTTTTTCTTTTCAAGCTCCGGCTTGAGATCCCGAACGACAGCTGTTTTACAATCTCATACCTCAAAGTAATGCAAGCAATATAAATCTTGATTTTTCTCGCAAGAGAAAAATCATAATGGTGTAAGTAAGTAATAAGTAGCGGTTCTTAGATTTCCTGATGGGAAATTAAGAGCGTATGGTGGATGCCTTGGCTTATTGAAGGCGATGAAGGACGTAGCGTGGCGACGATATGCTTCGGGGAGGTGCCAAGCAACCTTTGATCCGAAGATTTCCGAATGGGGAAACCCCGTATGATGAACTCATATGATCTCTATAGTTACTCTATAGAGAAGCGTACTCTGGGAAGTAAAACATTTCAGTACCAGAAGGAATAAAAACAAACATGCATTCCGTTAGTAGCGGCGAGCGAAAGCGGAGGAGACTAAACCGATAGTAGTAATACTGTCGGGGTTGCGAGGCAGAGACGTGATATTTATATCAGAGAAGTTACAAAATTGTTTATTAGCAGAATGAGCTGGGAAGCTCAGCCCTAGCAGGTGATAGCCCTTTAAGCGAAAATAAACAGTCTTCTTTGTTTCTGTTCTCAAGTACACCGGGAAACGAATAGCTCGGTGGAATCAGCCAAAACTAATTGGCAAGTCTAAATACTTCATAAGACCGATAGTGAACTAGTACCGTGAGGGAAAGGTGAAAAGCAGCCCGGAAGGGCGGTGAAATAGATCTGAAACCATATGCTTACAAGGAGTCGGAGCGGGCAGCACAGAGGACGGGAGATCAGTGATCCGTAAACAGTAAACAGAATTGTCGCAATACAATTTTCTGTTTACTGATTACCGTTTGCTATTTTCCTGTGTTCCGTGCTGTCCGTCACGGCGTGCCTATTGAAGAATGAGCCAACGAGTTTTAGCAAGCTGCTCGACTAAGTCCGCGAGGACGGAGTCACAGGGAAACCGAGTCTGAACAGGGCGCTCGTAGTTTGCTAAAGACCCGAAGCCAGATGAGCTTGCCATGCGCAGGGTGAAGTTCCCCGAAAGGGGGATGGAGGCCCGAACCGGTGAGCCGTGCAAAACTCTCGGATGACGTGTGGTAAGGAGTGATAAGCTAATCGAATCTGGTAATAGCTGGTTCTCTCCGAAAGAACTTTTGGGTTTGCGTCGGACGTACCCTTACGGGGTAGAGCACTGGAAGGTCTCGAACGGGAGAAATCTCACGAGACCTATCAAACTCCGAATACGTAAGGTCAATTATCCGGCAGTTAGTCTGTGGGGGCTAAGCTCCATTGGACAAAAGGGAAACAGCCCGCATCTCAATTTAAGGTCCCTAAATCGACATTAAGTGTACTTAAGGTAGTGAAAATTCTTTGACAATGAGGATGTTGGCTTAGAAGCAGCCATCATTCAAAGAAAGCGTAACAGCTCACTCATCGAGAATTTTCGCGCCGCAGATAATCGGGGCTCAAATGTCGTACCGAAACTGAGGATTTGATAGTTCCTTCGGGAATTATTGAGTGGTAGGAGAGTATTCGCATCGCGATGAAGGTGAAGGGGTGACTCACACTGGAGCGTTGCGAAGTAAGAATGTTGGTACAAGTAACCGCAATGCGGGTGAGAATCCCGCACGCCGAAAAACCAAGGTTTCCTTGGCAATGTATATCAGCCAAGGGTTAGTCGGTCCTAAGGGGATGGCAAACGCCGCACCCGATGGATATACGGTTAATATTCCGTAACTTGCGTGAAATGCGATGGAAGGACGAAGCGTAGTATATCCTGCGTATAATTGGATTTAACGTTCGTGCTATAAGGATGTGTCCTGGTAAATCCGGATGCTCATTTAAATATGGATTCCAAGTAGAGCGAAAATGCCGCAAGGTAAAATAGGATAAAGCACGCTTTCAAGAAAATTTTCTAAGCATAATTTCACGTAATCCGTACCGCAAACCGACACAGGTGGTTAGGTCGAGTAGACCTAGGCGAACGAGTGAGAGGTCTCCAAGGAACTCGGCAAAAAAGCAGCCGTAACTTCGGAATAAGGCTTGCCCTTCGAACACTAGCAATAGTACTAAAGGGGCCGCAGCTAAAGTATCTCTGGCAACTGTTTAACAAAAACACAGCTCCCTGCGAACTCGTAAGAGGATGTATAGGGGGTGACACTTGACCAATGCCAGAAGGTCAAATAACGGCGTTGTATAGTCGCAAGATTATATGGTGACTGTTATAAGCCCTGGTGAATGTCGGTCGTAACTATAACGATCCTAAGGTAGCGCAATTCCTTGTCAGGTAAGTTCTGACGCGTTGAATAGTGTAATGACTGGAGAACTGTCTCGGAGACTTGCTCGGTGAAAATACAGTACCGGTGAAGATGCCGGTTAACTGCAGTTAGACGAAAAGACCCTAGAAGCTTTACTGTAATTTTGTATTGACCATACGTGATTCATGCGTAGCGTAGAAGGTAGGATTTGAAGTGTCGCTTTCGGGTGACATGGATCCGTCGATGAAACACCTTTCTTGAATTTTGTATGTTCTAACCTCAGCGGCATAAACGCTGGGAGACAGTATATGATGGACAGTTTTAGTGGGGCGCTATCCTCCTAAAGAGTAACGGAGGAGCCTATTAAGGTCAGCTAGCCGCGAATGGAAACCGTGGCGATAGTGTATGGGCACAAGCTGGCCTGACTGCGAGACGTACGTGTCAAGCAGACGCGAAAGCGGAGCCAAGTGAACCGACCCTAGGCATTAGATGCTGGGGAAGATTATCGGACAAAAGCTACTCTAGGGATAACAGGCTAGTTCCGCCTAAGAGTTCATATCGACGGCGGAGTTCGGCACCTCGATGTCGGCTCACCACATCCTGGGGGTGGAGAAGCTCCCAAAGGTTTGGCTGTTCGCCAATTAAAGTGGTACGCGAGCTGGGTTCAGACCGTTGAGCATTTAATTATTCAGTTAATTAGATGACCCAAGTCTGGCCATAGAGTGTTATCGTGACTAGCGAAGAGCGTGTGCGAATTTTTTATTCGCACAACGTCTGAGCGACGTCACAAGAAAGGACGTATGTCCTTATCTATGAACAAATGTGTGAAGTCACATTGACTGCGAATTGAATATTCGACAGTCTGAATCACTTCGAGTTATTTTCGTTTAAAATGAATGAACAATTAAACATAATCTAAAAATTATTTTAATTATTTATGAAGAATAGAAAGGAATGATCAATCAACCACGGCGGTCGCACATAGTAATATGTGATGATCAAGTTAACTAAAATCGGTGGAGTCCATTAAGATGGATGATACCGAGGGAAGGGGAAACTCGCCCGTAGAGACTAAACGTTAACGATCTGTTTTCGGTTTACAGTTTACTGTTTACTGATGACTGATTAAGCTATAGTCCATTGCACGAAGTAATTCGTGATACCAAGCGTGAGACAGGTTGGTCTCCTATCTACTGCAGTCGTTGATACTTGAGGGGATTTGACTCTAGTACGAGAGGACCGAGTTGAACGAACCTCTGGTCTACCTGCTGTCGTGCCAACGGCACCGCAGGGCAGCTAAGTTCGGATCGGATAACCGCTGAAGGCATATAAGCGGGAAGCCGGCCCCAAGATTAGGTATCGTTTGAGACCCGTGAGAGATGATCACGTTGATAGGCGTTAGGTGTAAGCATCGTAAGGTGTTGAGCCGTGACGTACTAATCCGTCGATCTCATCAGGAACTCTGTGAGTCGCTATTTTGTTACTTGCTTTTACATGTCGATTTCGGTCGAATATTGTTTGCATTACTTTGAGGTATGGGAGAGAGTTTGAATATTGTGTTCTGGTGATTTGGCGCTGTGGCACCACCCGTTCTCATTCCGAACACGGCAGTGAAACGCAGTAGCGGCGATGATAGTCCTTCGGGGCGAAAGTAGCTTGTCGCCAGAACAGAGTATTCAATTTTTAAATTTATAATTCCCAATAATATATTGGTTATCCACATAAGTTCTACGCCCCAATAGATTAAAAATCTGATATAATGTTATGTATTAGCAATATCTACTCATAATATATGCCAAATATACTCAATCTACGTAAAGAACCTAAACCCATCATCATAGAAAAGGTGATACAGGAGAAGAGGATATGGTGGTTAGAGGTACTAAAGATGGTGACTGTAATCACAGTTGTCTCTAGTGTTGTATATGGCGTATCAAGAGCAGCGGATGTTACAACAACTACTTCATCTAAAGTAGAGAATTTCAGTGCGCTTGGTACCGTTTTAGAGGTTTCATCATCGTCACTTTCCATAAAGGATGCTCATTCATCAGACAATACTGGTGATACTTCATACATATTTGATATTTCTTCAGTTAAAAGAATTGAAAACAAAGATTACATTCAACTCCAAATTTCTGATATCAATACAGGTGACAAGGTTGTTGTTCAAGGTGTAGACAAGGATGGCGCTATAGAGATACGTCGTATCATTTCATTTACTAACACTGCTACAACCAGTGATGTTGTCGTAGAGACATCAACAGCTACAAGTACAGCAAGTACCACAGCTGATGTGGCAAGTACAACAGCTTCTTCAACCATCACAACAACTGCTTCATCAACAGATTCATTTGCTACAAGCACAACATCAACAGCTACAACCACAGCAACCACAACTGATACAACCGCATCATCAACAGCTACAAGTACAGCAAGTACCACAGCTGATGTGGCAAGTACAACAGCTTCTTCAACCATCACAACAACTGCTTCATCAACAGATTCATCAACCGCATCTTCAACTAATCCTCAAACAGCAAGTAGTACAACTCCAGTAGCTTCATCAACACCACTAGTTGCATCAAGTACTCAACAACAAGCAACTTCAAGTCCTGATATATCTTCTTCGACAACTCCGGTAGTTACACCAACTCCAGCTACACCTGATGCAAGTACGACACCTCCTGCAGTTACTCCAACAGTTAATTCACCAGTGACCCCACCAGCAACAACAAATTCATCAACAACAAATTCTTAAAAATTAAGTTATTAAAAATATAATTAAAAAATGAAAACAAAAATCAATTCAAAATTAAGTAAAGTGCCAATTGTGCTTATTTGCATGATTCTTTCTGTTGTTGTAGTCGGCACAGCACAAGCTGCGACAAAGACATTTACACAGGTAAAGCCACAGGCAAATGTACAAACAAAAGCACCGATTGATCCTGCTGTAGCAAAGCAAAATTTTCAAGATATGTTAACTCTACGTGTAGCAGAGTACCAAGCTTTCTTGACTAATATGCCAGCATCATTGAGTTTGGCTGATCAACAGACTTTAAAGACAGAATTGAATACCTCTATAAGTAATATACAGAATGCACTTTCTAATATAAACAGTACTAGTACCAAACCAAGGTTGGCAGAAAGTGATACGCTTATTGCATACAAGATTTCTTTGTTGACTCAGATGTTTCGTACAAACTTAGTTCATAAAGCGATGTCAACTTCTACAAAAGCATTGGCAAAAGCTACTAGAGCCGCAAATATAAGTACATTTACTCCACATGCAAGACTATCTGTTCAAGAGATGAAAAATGATTTCCTTAGAAACTTCGCGCTTTCAACTACAACAGTAGTATCGTCTGATCTCGTTGAACAGGTCATCAATGCCACATCAACAAGGGTCTTGGGAGATTTGAGTCATCAAGTTATTCAGAATCTTAGTGAGAATAGAATGGCGGCATCAGTAGCACCTACAGCCAATAAAAGCAGTATATTGTCAGGCTTGAAGTCATTGCTTCACTTATAGTTAGTTCTGGGGGCTCGTTCGCATCTTTTACATGAAATCTTTCCTTACCAATCATAAAAACTTGAATCGCTCCATCTTCACTCTGGTGTTCATGCTCGGAGCGTTTTTGTTGAATGTTGGTCAATCACAAGCTGCCCCTCTCTATGCTCCAGCCACCATAAATTCTTGTGGTAGTGTGTTGTGGTCTCCTGGACTGTATACATTGGGGAGTAGTATAAGCAGAAGTGGTGCTACATGTCTCACGGTAAAATCAAATGGAGTTATCATTGATGGAAATGGCACCAATAATATCACGGGAGATGTGATTGGTGATGGAGATAGTTATACTACTGGTAGTGGTTATAATTTTACTATTCAAAACGTCCCAACTGTAACTGGTAATGTATCTTCAAACGGAGTTGCAGATGATAGTTATTGTGATAATGGTTTAAATGGTAATGGTGGAAATATCACCATATCCTCAACAAATGTTACCGGATCTATCTCATCAAACGGTGCCAATGACAATGGTACATGTAATAAACAAGGTGGTAGTGGTGGTGCAGTCTCTATTTCTGGCACCAATGTTAATATTTCAAATGAATCCTTTTCGGCCCTAGGTGGCACAGGAAGTTCTGGTGGTGCAAATGGGTCTCTTACTCTCTCATATTCTGGTACACTCAGTGCAAGTGGTGCTACAGCATCAGCTCTGGCTGATCTTCAGTATATAGTGTCGAGTGTAACAAGTGATATTGGTGTCTTTGCAGGAGGGGATTTGCCACAAAGTCCACCGATGGTACCAGGTTCAACCATAACGTCAGGAGATCAGTGTGCGACTATATCTGTTGCAGGCACCTACTACCTCGGAGCAGACATAACAGGTGATTGTCACATCACCGTTACTACAGGTACTACCACTATCATTGGTAATTCGAATAATGGAGGACAATACACCATCAGTGGTAATGTCATTGGTGACGGTGTGGGTTATGGCGCAAATGGTAATAATTTTGAACTTGATAACATCACAGTTACAGGTAATGTTACTTCATATGGTGCCACAAACGATGGAAGCTGTGATCAAAATGGTGGTAATGGAGGAAGTATCACTCTTGATAACTCTCATATTGGCGGAACTGTTGCTGTTGACGGTGCTACTACTAATGATTGTATGAACGGTGGTTCTGCAGGTTTAATCACTATTGAGAATAACTCAATAACAGGAAGTGTGTCTGCAAATGGGGGGAGCGCTACAAATGGCGGTGATTATAGTGGTAATGGTGGATCAATAAATATATCCAATTCCACAACGGACTCCATATCATCAAATGGTGGCAGTGGTTATGATGGTGGTTACGGTGGCCCAATCTCCCTCTTGAACTCTGTAGTGACCTCTGTATCATCAAATGGTGGCAGTGGTAGACAAAGTCAAGGTGGTGATTATCAAGATAATTATGGTGGGTCGATTACGATTGATCATTCCACAACAAACTCTATATCATCAAATGGTGGTGGTAGTGATACGAATAGTTCTGATGGTGCGAATAGTTCTGGTGGTGCGATCTCCATTTCTGGTGCAGATGTTAATATCTCAAATGAATCTATTTCGGCTCTAGGCGGTACAAGTAGCTCTAACGGCTCCCTCACCATCACATATTCTGGCACTCTCACAACAACTGGTACAACGCTCTCAGCTTTAGCTCATTTGATTATTCAAGATTCAAGTAATAACAATCAACCTGGTGATCTAGGCTCATTTCCTGGTGGTGCGTTTCCATTACTACCAGGTGGAACAATCACAGACGCAACACAATGTGCAAACCTATTTATCCCAG
>Ga0364859_10431_pt1 | contig 21763 bp, 22 predicted proteins | sample ExccelAu500001D3_FD_206911 | JGI IMG/M metagenome (GOLD analysis project Ga0364859, IMG submission 206911) | Enriched cells from Trout Bog Lake Hypolimnion, Wisconsin, USA - BchlTB.Aug20.5000.01 .D3 | ecosystem: Environmental > Aquatic > Freshwater > Lake > Hypolimnion/Profundal zone | place: USA... | reverse complement strand
ACGTCAATCTGCCTGGCTCAGTGGCATTGAAGGAGCATTTAATTATTTTGGTGGGGTAACAGAGCAAGTCCTATTGGATAACGCCAGACCCCTAGTTTCCAGTCATAACCCAGAAACAAGAGAGGTTGTATTCAATCCTCGATTCCGTGCTTTTGCAGAATATTGGAAATTTAAACCAAAAGCATGCGCTCCCTATCGAGCCAGAACTAAAGGTAAAGATGAACGCACCGTTGGCTACGTAAAGAAAAATGCCATTGCTGGGAGAGAGTTTACCAGTCTGGAAGCACTGGATGAACATCTTGCTTGGTGGATGAGAGAAATTGCCGATCCAAGAGTTCATGGAACTACTGGTGAGAAACCCATTGCACGCTTTGAACAAACGGAAGCGGCTGCTTTGCAGCCTTTAAATGGTCGCCCGCCATTTTGTTTAGGTCGAGAACTGCAAAGGGTTGTTCATACAGATGCCTGTGTAGAAGTAGATAGAAATTTCTATAGCGTGCCATGGCATTTAATTAAACAGCCGGTAACTGTGCAATTAACAGAGAATCAAGTCATTATTCTGCATGCCTCTAATGAAGTCGCTCGCCACCCCATTTACATAGGAGAAAGGCAACGATCAATTAATCCTGATCATCTGGCAGGGATCGTCGGTACGCATCAATTTCAAGGAGCTCGTTGTAACCATGAAATGCAAGATACAATTGTGAAAATCGCTACAGCTGAATTGTTGCGCCCGTTGGCCGAATATGAAGCTGTTATCGGGGGAGGTTGGTAATGTCTGTGAATCATGAACACCTAGTAGACGTTTTAACAAAACTAAAGCTCACAGCGATTCGAGATAAGCTCGATAATTTACTTGATGAGGCTTCCAATAAAAAGATGAATCTAAGGGAAGCCTTGGCTTTCCTTTGCGAGCAAGAGATCAACCAAAAAAACAATACTCGGTTGAGAATGGGAGTTGCTTTAGCAAAATTCCCCTATGAACGCACTTTGGATCAATTTGATTTTGCAGCGCAACCATCAATCGATCAAAGCCAAATCCGTGAACTAGGAACCTGTAGATGGGTTGCTAACGGGGACACCCTTTTAATACAAGGACCACCTGGAGTAGGAAAAACTCACCTATCTGTTGCTCTCGGAAGAGAGGCTATTCGATTAGGTTATACGACACTGTTTGTTCAAGCGCCGGCTTTATTAACTCAACTTTCACGGGCTCACCAGGAGGGGCTCCTTGAAGAAAAAATTGGAGTCTATGCAAAACCCAAGCTCCTTATTATTGATGAGCTTGGCTACCTCCCTTTTGAATCAAAGGCTGCTCACCTATTTTTTCAATTGGTTTCTCGTCGATATGAAAAAGGAAGTACCCTAATTACAAGCAATCGTTCAGTGGGAGAATGGGGTGAAGTATTTGGGGATCCCGTTGTAGCAACAGCAATTTTGGACCGGCTGTTACATCATAGTCACGTAATCACTATTCGAGGAGAAAGTTACAGGTTAAAAGAAAAAAGGAGGTCAGGACTGATGCGTTCTTCAGAGAGCAAGAACGAATAGAAAATAAGATAGAGGAAAAACTGCAAGGAAGATAGAATGGAGCCGCACAAACAAGTAGCCGTGGCCCTTCTTCCGAAGGGCTCGGTGAAATCTCACAACGCGTCCTTCGGCGCGGCACAAAACAAGTAGCCGTGGCCCCTCTTCCTTCAGAACTAAAGTAAAATAATTAGGTTTTTAAGAGATGTTTAAGTGGAAAAACACTTGATCGCTTAGAAAATGTAAGTAAAAAAATAAATTGGGGGGGATCACTTTTCAATGTCGTAAAGGGATCAGTTTCTGATGTCGCTTGACATAAATCATCAATCAACTCACTAACCTCAGTATATACTGCTTCCACTCCAAACGTACCCGTAATTTTTGTTTTAACACAACGATTTTTTTGCCTCAAAAAAGGGTACATTATTCGAAGCAATAAGGGCCCTTGATATACCCAAACAACATACAAATTGTTGAAAACCAACTAGAGAATAGTGTACGATGACTCTCAAAAAAGAGGAGTTTTATGCAGATTTGGCTCAGCATCCTTAGTATTATTATCAGTTTCTTTCTGGCGTGTCAGTGCGGCCACTGCGCCAAACGCAAAGGGCGCGATGCCACTGTGTGGTTTATGGCCGGTGCTTTTTTTGGGATCTTTGCCCTGCTGATCCTTCTATTTTTGCCTGCGCGCAAATTGAATAAAATCGTGGCAGCACCCATTGCCCCCGACACTCCCTTTGAAGCGCTTTCAACGCTTCACACCGAAAAGTTTTGGTATTTTCTTGATGAGCACAAGACGCAATATGGGCCTATGAGCTTTACAGCGCTTAAATCTGCATGGAATAAAGGGACAATTCGAGAAAAGACATTTGTCTGGAACGAAGAGATGGAAAATTGGAAGCCACTCAAAGAAGTGGTGCGACTCTAAAAAAAAGACTGCATCAACCATGCAGTCTTTTATACCCAAACAACCTCAAAATTTTGAACTACCAGCTTGCTTTTACAACACCTGGAATCAAGCCTTTATTGGCCATTTCACGGAAGCAAATTCTTGAGAGTTTGAATTTCTTCAACACACCACGAACTCGACCTGTTAACTGGCAACGGCTAGACAGACGCACTGGAGATGAATCGCGAGGCATTTTGTTGAGCGTCATTTTTGCAAGATGACGTTCTTCTTCGCTCTTATTCATATCGATAATGATTTTCTTTAAACTTTGACGCTTATCCCATTTCAGCTGAACAAGACGTTCTCGTTTTTTTTGCTTTGCAACCCAAGTTTTTGTCATATTCCTCTTACTACTTTTTACGAGCAGGACCTTTTTGTCTCTGCTTACGATTCGGATCGGTTTTATTTACAACGTATACGCGACCTTTACGACGTACGATTTTATCCCCTTTAGAAGGATCGGCCTTGATTGAAGCTCTGACTTTCATGATAACCTTTAGGAAAGAAAATTAAAGTTAGCCAACGTTATACGCAATCCTTGGATTTCTTAGCAAGAATTCTGTGCAATAATCTGATTGAAGAAAAAATTTGAACGGTCAGCTGGACTTTATTCTTGAAGAATTTCTAGAAGTTCCTTATATTAGCACCCAAACAATAATCCTTATAGGGAACAGTCATGAAACGCACCTACCAACCTAGCAAAAAGAAACGTCAAACGACTTGCGGCTTTCGCAAAAGAATGAAAACAAAAGACGGTCGTAAAATCGTGAACCGTCGTCGTAATTCTGGTCGCAGAAAACTCACCACGGCTTAAATGACGCTTTTAACGCAAGATGCAGGATCGGATAAAGAAATTATTTTAACCTCGCCTCCTGCATCTTCGAAAACGGGAAAGTTCCCTAAGTCTGCCCGTATTCTAAAGAGTTCTCATTACCAGTATCTGCATCGCAATTCAAACCGCCTTTATGGAACGACACTCATCATCCAGTTTCACAGGGGAAGATCGTCCTCTGCTAAGCTGGGAATCACCGTCTCAAAGAAGTTTGGCAAGGCCCATGACAGGAACCGGTTTAAAAGGGTTGTCAGAGAGGCCTTCCGAGGGCTCTATACAACGCTGCCCTCCAATTTAGAAATGAATATCTCCCCTCAGAAGGAGGCAAAAACCCCTTCACAACAAGCATTGACCCTTGAATTAAAAGGAATGCTTGATAAGATTCTGAAAACCTCAGGTTAGAGCGATGTTCTCCCACCTCAATCCAAACCAACAAAAAGCAGTCCTTGCTACCCGCGGGAAAGTACTAATTTTAGCAGGTGCCGGCAGTGGCAAAACCAGTGTTCTTGCCTATCGCATGGCCCACATGCTCAAAAATTTACAAATCCCCCCCGAGGCAATCTTAGGGCTGACATTTACCAATAAAGCGGCGCAAGAGATGAAAGAGCGAGTGGGTAAACTCGTCTCAAAATCGGTAGCCAAAAAAGTCACTCTGAGCACTTTTCATAGCTTTTGCATGCAGATTTTACGCAAAGAGATCCATCATCTAGGCTATGGAGCTAATTTCACCCTTTACGATGAAAAGGAAGTCAAGAGACTGGGAGGGACTCTAGCCCGCCACCTCCTAGAGCATGAAGGAGATCTCCCCTCTCTTGAAACCACTTTTGAAAAAATTGCCTATGCAAAATGTCGAGGCATTGCCATTGAGGACACCCCTTCTGAAAAGCCTAGTTGGCACGATCAATTCAGCGCCGATCTCTACGCAAGACTCAAAACCTGCATGCGCGCTTATAATGCGGTGGATTTTGATAGCCTTCTCTCTTTAACAGTCGACCTCTTTGAAGCTCATCCCCAAGTCCTGGCCAAATACCAAGATCGTTACCAATACATCATGATCGATGAATACCAGGACACAAATCCGGTTCAATATAATTTAGCCGCTTTAATTTCTCAAAAACATCAGAACCTCTGTGTTGTTGGGGATGATGATCAATCGATTTATGGGTGGCGTGGCGCTGAGATCAAAAATATTTTAACATTCCAAGCTGATACAGTGGTGAAGCTCGAGCAAAACTACCGATCGACACCTCTCATTTTAGAATCGGCCAATGCCGTCATTGGCAATAACACGCAAAGACACAGCAAACAGCTCTGGAGCCAGGCAGAAAGGGGCGATTTACTCACTTTATTTCACGCTCCTACCGAATTAGAAGAAGCGCAATCTGTGGTTCAGAGAATGGTGAAATTGCGCAAAGAGAAAAACATCCCCTGGAAAGAGATGGCGATCCTCTATCGATCTAATCTCCTCTCCCGCCCTTTCGAAATGGCTCTGATGCAAGCGGTTTGGGAAAAAGAGGGGAAATGGGTGCGTGGCATCCCCTTCCAAGTCTTTGGCGGAACTGAATTTTATGAGCGTGCTGAAATCAAAGATCTGATTGGCTATTTACGTGTAATTTCTAATCCGCTCGATCAAGAAGCGCTTTTGCGCATCATCAACACCCCGCGCAGAGGGATCTCCGATCAAACCTTAGATGCCCTGACCCAATTTAACCGGAAAGGGGAGATCCCTCTATGGACCCTTCTGGAAGAGATTGCCTCTCCTCTCTCTTCTGAATTTAAAAATTCTCTTTCCGATAAAGCGTTAACTGGCATCCAGCAATTTGTCACATTGATTCGCCTAGCACAAGAGCGCTTTTCGACTCCTCCTCTAAATGAAGCCTTTTCCTGGCTCATCGACACGATCGATTACAAAAAAGCAATTTTTGATGATGCCAAAAGCGATAAGATGCGCGATTTTAAATGGGAAAATGTGGCTCACTGCATTGATGCCGTTGCCATTTATGAACAAGAGATGATCTCTTCTGGAGAGGAAATGGAGATCTCCCTCCCCCATTTCTTGAGCGTATCCACTCTAGATAAAAATTACACCCCTGAAAATGAAAAACACACACAAGAAGACAGCGTGAATCTTCTCACTTTTCATAGTGCTAAAGGACTTGAATTTACCGCTTGTTATCTTGTAGGCATTGAGGATCACATCATCCCTCATGAAAAAAGTCTTGCTGAAACAGGGATCGAGGAGGAGCGCAGGTTGATGTACGTAGCGCTCACAAGAGCGAAAAAATATATCACACTGAGTATGGCCCGCAAACGGAAAAAAATGGGCAAAGAGCTGGCTACGAATCCCTCTCGTTTTTTATTTGAGATCCCCAAAGAGCTCATTAGAATGACCTCTTGGCAAACAATCGATTAGTGCTATACTGCTTCTAATCAAAGCCGAGCTTATACCCAAACAACCTCAAAATTTGGCCAAGGGACGGGTTCAAAGCGCCTAAAATCGACGATCGTAAGTGGCTCTGTATTATTTAATACAGAGCCACTTACGAAGCCTGCGGTCGTCGATTTTCGGCAGCTTTCAATCCCGTCCGTTGGCCAAATTTTGAGATTGTTTGGGTATACTCCTCTACAGTCGATAATCCTAAAAACGGCAGTTGGAGATGGCAAAGTGATGCAAGATTAGGATAATGCTTTATAGGCGCGCTCAACTTGTTCTCTTTTTAATTGATACAGAGGCAGTTTATACTGTTCCTCTATGGGCACCTTATCAGGATGGTACTGAGCTAAAAGACGACGATGAGCCCTCTCAATTTCATTTTGATCGGCATCAGCGCTTATTCCGAGCACAGCATAAAAATCTTCATCTTGAGATAAATCTACATAAGCGACTTGGGCAAAAGAGTGCCGAATTTTCTGTTTTTCTTCTTCAGATAAGACCGTAGATGGATCGTTCAACAAAGTCACAACAGCGGCCATCCGTTTTGTGACACTAGGGACCAGCTCTTGTGAAAAGTCTCTAAAAAAGATAAAAGAGAGAGCATGAACGAAAGTGTCTGCACGTCCTTTTATGGCTCCCAGATAATAGTTAGGACCATACTCAATTGTGTGCATTTGCATCTGCGCGAGTCGGTTGTTGTCTTTCAACCATTGATGCCCTTGAGAATCTCCTCTCCCACCATAAGGGCCATACTGTTTCCCCTTATTGCTATACAATGTAAGTTCTTCTACAGTGCCTACATTTATGTTCCAGTTTGTTCCTTTAAAGGCGTCTGTTCCTAAGATTACCTTAACGATTTTTTCGTCAGGGGCTAACTTAATACGATATTCTCTTCCTCCAACTCCTCCGTGTTGGGGACCCCATTTCACAACCTCTGTGTGATCTGCATAACCGACTTGTAAGGCATCTATAATCCATCCAGCCCGAATCTTGAGTTCACAAATTCTTCCTTCCGCAATCTGATCGTTAAATGTAGCTCCCCTATCACTCTGCCCTATTTCTTTAGACTGAACAGGTTTCTGTTGAGCTTGCGATAGTTTTAAGACAGCTTGCGTCTGATGCTCCAAAAAATCGGATAAGGCCTTGGATTTTTTGGTTAGATGAAGCCACTGTCCATCTTGAGCTGCCATCATTACAGCAATAGAGTCTTGCACTCCGGCTACCAATTCATTAACAGATACCGATACCAAAGATAGGTAATGTTGACTCTCTTCTAAATAGATAGAGCTGGCTTCTTTCAATAATTTTAATCGCTGAGCCGTTGCATCAAGAGAGAGGGAAGATGTTTTAGCATCAGCTGAAGTTAAAGAACTGAGTCTTTTGGATAAGGCCTGTTGTAGGCTCTGCATTGCTAACTGTTTGTTAGCTGCAATCTTTTTTGTTGTAGATTCAACCTTACTTTTAATTTCTGCAACCAAACCTTCCGATTGTATAATGGCTTGCATCTGATTGATCACTGCGGTTTTTTCAAGGTTGAAAGCCCGTTCTTGAGAAACAATTGATTGAGAAGAGGCTCCATAAAGCGAATAAGAAGGAATGACGGCCGACACTTGGGAGAGAAACTTCTCTAGAGAGTTCATTTGTTTTAAATAAAAATTTGCCTGCTCTCGACACGCTTCTCTTTTCGTATTCAGAGCGCTTTCTAACTGAACAATAGTTGTTTTAATGTAAGTTTCCAACTCTTCGGGAAAGGTTTGATCGATCAGATTGATTTGTTCTTCAAAAGTTTTTTCCGCAGCAACTGTTAAAGAGTCTCCCACAACAATTAACTGTTTCATCTGTGCAAGAGTTTGCTCTGAGAACAACCGTTTCTTTCCTTCCTGTAGAGCAGTGTTTTTTTGCCACCGAGCTGTGGTACATTTCATAACCAAAGCCATTTCGGTTTCATATTGAGAGATCAATTTTTTGGCTTTTTCGTTCGTACAATTAACAAAATCTTTTTCCATCTGTTCTTGTAGAAAACGAAGCCGATCCATCGCGACAGAAGCGATCCTATCTGCAGTAACAAGCGCTCCATTTGATGGAACAAGCGCTCCTGATTGTACGGTAGTTGGAGTTAGAAATGAAAGATGCAGCATGCTTGCAGTCATTTGTGATCCTATTTTTTTAATTCTGAAATTAGAGCAGCAATCTGACACCTAGCTATGGCGTCTAACGTCTGCATATAAGTTTGATGAGCAGAATGTAGGCTGACTTTCTCTTGAGCTAAGGCAGCAAGACGCGTAGAATGCGCACGATCCTCTGCTGCCATGGCGTCCTCATGTTCAAGCTTTCTTACCCGAGCGTGCTCTTTTGCGTCAGATAGATCTAAGATATGATTAAAATGGGAGGACTCAAGAGTCATGACTTGAGTTGCCATTTCAAGTCTTGTTGCTAAGTCATGATCTTCTTGCTTGTAACAAAGCTCAAGATTTTCTTGAAAATGGGAAAGCTCTGCAGCTCTGGCCTCCAAGAGACAATAAAGCACTTGGCTGGTGCTTGTTGTTAAAACAGAGCGCCCCTTTGCTTGAAGCGCAAGACAATGTCGAACAGAATCATTTAACAATCGCATTGTGGTTTTTGTCACTTGCATCACAGTAGTAGCGATCTGTGTTACTTGAGGATCTTCCTCATCAGCTGCAATCCGCTGTATCAAGGTATCTAATCTCTCCAAAAGACGCGTGCTATTGCGCGAAAAATTGCTTAAATCCTCGAGAATAACAGCCATTCGCGACTCATTTTGAGTGCGCATCTGCGTAATTAAGGAGCGCATCTGAATAGGCACAAGATGATCATCCAATTCAATTCGGCGAATCAATTCCATAGAAGGATCCAGACTAGAGGAACTCTGAGTAGAAGTGAGAGAGCCTGTATGAGGTTTTCTAAAGGGAACAATCGGATGTGTCATATTTACCTAATATTTAATAGATTGAGCTCTTCTTAAGTCGGTTTTTGAGCAAAAGGCTCATGATTTCCTGGTTGAGGAGAAAAAGGGAGAAGTGGTTGCAAAGCCCCTAACCTCTGCATAGGTTCTATTGCGAACGAAGAAAAAGGTTCTCTTCCCATTTGTAATAACTGGGCATTTAGCTCTTGACGTCTTCTCTCTAGTGCTTCTTGATGAGCTTGATGCTTATCAATTAGTTGACTACTACGAGTCTGCTGATCCTGCTGCAATTCTTCTTGCTTTTGATCCATTTCCAAACGGAATGTTTGTTCTTGCTCGCGCAATTTTATCTCACGATTTTGAATTTCTGCCTGTAAAGCTCTCTTCTCTTCTCCTTGAGATTGCTCTAGCCGAGTCTGTAATTGAGACAATTCTGCTTTCTGTTGTTCAAAAACTTGACGGATCAAGTTTTTAGTGGCCGTTGTGCTTTGATCGATTCTTCCTCGCTCAGCCTGAATTGCTGCTAAAGTTTGTTCATAGGCTTCATCAAATCGTCCTAAAGGATTTGTCATATCTCACTCCTTAGCCAGAGGCTATTGTATTTTGCATCTCCAGTTTATCCTAAAAACGGCAGTTGGAGATGGCAAAGTGATACAAGATTTTGATTCTGAATTGATTCCGGCAGAGGGGCACATTCCCCAAGTGGTGAAGGGCCCCTCTGTCGGAAACGATTCAGGATCAAAAGATTGCGTCAATTTGCCGTCTCCAACTGCCGTTTTTAGGTTTATGAAATGGTACAAAAAGATTCTGCAGCTGAGATTGTAGAGGGAGCCGCTTGCAAAAGATTCCCTACTACGCCTCCAACTGCCGTGATTTCTTCATTCTCTTTTTGTTTCATCCCTATTGTTCTATCAGTCCCTGCTCTGTAAGCATCGATAGCAATTTTTTCAAGCTCTACCTCTTGCTCTAATTCTTTGGCATAGCCTTGAGCTTGGATTTCCCACTTTTGTTTTTCATGATTAAGAGAGAGTTTTTGATTTTCCAGTGTAAAGCTATAATCCTCTTTTTTTTCTTCCAAGGCTTGCTGTCCTTGCAACTGACAAGCTTTGAGCTGCCAATCTAGCACCTGCAGTCCTTGAGTGAACATCTGCTCTTGATCCTTGAGTTTTAAATCTAATCGTTGCGCCATGATATGTACTGCGTGCAAATCCTGTTCTTTTGCAATCTTCAAAGCTTGAGCAAATTCCTCAAGCTGATTGCGACGGATCTCAAAAATAAGTGCTATCTTTTCCTTACAAGCATTTGAGAGAATTCCAGATGCGTCTCCACAAAGAGTGATCGATTGTTTAACCGTCTTAAAATAAGAGGTTTGCAGGGTATCTGTAATACTTATCATTCCCATAAGATCTTCCCTGTTAAAGGTTTGACCTTCCCGCACACGTTTTAAGTAACTGTGCAGTTCATCATGGGCTAATTTCACATTTGTTTCGAATTGATCCAGGTGCCTAAAAATGCGAGTAGAAATGTCTACAACATCATCAATGACTTTTTTAGTAATCAGAGCCGTTTGCTTCCTTGTTTCTTTTTGTTCTCGCTCGCTTAAAATACCTGTATTTAAAGAGTTTTGTGTCAGCTGTGTGCTCGCCCCTCCTCTTGGAAGGGGAGCTATCTCAACTGTAGAGCCTGTCAGTCCTGGCCCCTGCAGGGCCAGACCATTTAGTCCTGGCCCCTGCAGGGCCAGACCATTGCAACCAAGTCCTGTAATGCGTGCTACACTGCTGCTCATTTGATTCCTTTGCTAAAATTTAAATAAGAAAGCCTCTTTACTTGTTTACATGATGGAGCAGGAACCTCGCTTATTGATCTCCGCGAGTTGAACCTCTTTTACTTGATTGTTAAGGGCAGTTCTTGCATCTAGTTGATTTTTAAGGTTTGTGACATCTGCTTGCAGCTCAGTTGCAAATCGATTTTGTGTATAATCTAACCGAGCTTTTTCTGCAGCGTTCTCTAATGCTCTGAGTTTTTGCTCTTGTTCATGATCCAATTTTTTATCATCCAACGCATGTTGCCGTCTTGCTGCCTCCACAGCCTCTTCTAATTGAGCAACTTGTTTTAATTGATTAAAATACTGCTCTTCTTCCCTTAAGCTCGCGTCTAACTGCTCACAAGCCAATTTCACATCATGAGCCTCTTTTTCGGTAGCCAGCTCCAATGCCTTTTTAAATAAATCTAGTTGTTTTGATCGCAACTCGACTATAACTCCCATTGCCTCACCGCTACCTCTAATGGCCACATTTATTCCTTGCTGAGTGGCTTCAACAGACTGTGTTGCTCTGCGAACCAAGAGATCTCCTGTTGACATCTGGACATTCATGATGAATGTCACATCTTCTTTCTCTTGAGCCGTAATCCCGCCAGACAAACTTTTATCCATTAGTTTGGAGGCGTACTCTACGAGTTTATCACTGAGCACTCTAATTTGCTTGTGGAGATGCTCAACGGCCTGATTTATGGCCCCTACGCCCACCTCTAAACTAGTCATCATTGTTGAAGTTGCTCTACGGACCTGGTCTTGGTCCAGTTTTCTTGTTACAAGAGACTGTTGCATTTCTTGCACAAGCAAAGCTCTACTTAGCCCTGTAACTGGAGGCGGTGGCGGCATCGCTATTCGATTTGATAATTCTCTTGTAGCAGCGACTAGAGCCGTTTGACCTGAATTATTTGCTGAAGGCTGCGCTTGTAAAGCTCCTCCACCAAGTTGTAATTGGGAAAGGGACGTAGATCCCTGCTGCTGTCCAAATGGGACTAGTGGTTGAAGAGAAAGACCCTGTGTATTGAGACCTGTAGCTTGTGTTGACATTTGTTTTCTCCTTTTTAAGGTTGTTTGGGTATAATCTCGACTTTGTACATTTTTGGACTGACTGCCAACGTATATTTACTCGTCGAGATAACTAAAAAAGAAATGCTACTCTCCAAGCTCAATTTCATGCAATTATTTATTGAATTTCTTGCATAACCTTGCAAAATAATTGAGTCTTGTACGCGGAAATATGAGCAGTGAGAGAACCTGCAAAACTTGCTTTGAGAGTCAAAAAGCAAGTTTTTGCAGGTTTCCTCAATTCTCTTGCATATAGGCTAGAGTTTTTATAATTTGAGGCTTGAATTCTTGAGGGGCACTCTCTTTGGCCCGGTTAGCATATTCAAGAGCGCGCGGCAAGTCGTGCTTTGCAAAGAAAAAGTCTGCAATAGACATTTCGAGTTTCCATCGATGAAGCACATCCTCCGATCCAAAGCGCTCTAAGTAGCTTACAAGAGGATGGATCACCTTTTCCATACGCGCTTTTCTTTTCAAAGTGACTCTATTTTTCTCAAATTCAAGAAGCGCGATCTTCCTCTGCGTTCCCCATTTGTTATCAGGGTCTCTTGAGAGCAGTTCTTTTTTTAACTTCACAACTTCTGGATGTCTCAATTTTAATTTCTGCAAAAGCCTCTCATATTTCTCTACATGAAAAAAAGTTTCTCTCTCTTTTTTTAAGCCTTGATTCAAAATCAACTGTTTAAAACAAGGGGTCGAAAGACGGGAAGCTTGTAGATAAAGGGTTTGCAATCTCTTTTCATCGAGTTCTTTCAATCCCTTGTCCACGCTATGACAGACATCATGGAAATCCACAATGAGGGAGGCGATGTTCTTAGAAAATGGCTCAGGGTCTGAAGCCTCATAATCAAGTCTGGCAAACTCTTTTCCTTCGGGATCCAATAAAAGAATACAAGGAAATTGATGCACTTTATATTGCTCTGAGAGAGCGTGACTTTCCAAATTTTGACTTAAGGAAAGCTGCCAAACAAGAGCTGCTGATTCCACCTCGTGTTTAAAGAAAGAGGATTCCAGAAGTTCCCTCTGCATTCTCTGGGACCAAGGACACCCCTCTTCCCCTAAAAAGATGGCCACAATCGGCAGATTTTTCTCAGAGGCCTCCTGCAAAATGGTGAGACTCTCCCCTCTGCCACAAAAGCAAAAAGTCAACAGCATTCCCAGCAGATAGCAATAGCGCATAAATTGCAAAACCCATTAGAATGTTACTTCCTAAAGTAGATATAAAAAATGTTGTTATTTCCACCTACAATTATTTTAAGACACCGAAAAGAAAACTTGAAGAAGTGCACCCTGCGCGGATTAGAACAAAATCCCCATTTTCAGTTTTTTACCTACCCTCAAGACGCTCTCCCCTCTCTTTCCAACTATTTTCTACTGACTTTAGATGCGCCTGTTCTCTCTAAAGAGGATCAACATTTGGGTGTTTTCCTCATCGATGGGACATGGAATTATGCGGAAAAGATGGAAAAACAGCTGCCACATCCCCATCTGTTACAAAAAAGAAGTTTACCCCCCTCTCTTCTAACGGCTTATCCAAGAAAGCAGACAGGCTGCCTAGACCCCTCAAGAGGCCTTGCCTCCATTGAAGCGCTGTTTGCCACTTATGCCCTTCTGGGGCGTAGCACGGAAGGGTTATTAGACCATTTTCATTGGAAGCTAGATTTTAAGAAACTCAATCCCACACTGTTTACTCTTGACTTTTCAACCCTTTAAATCTAAATTTAGGAATTTGGACTCTGCTCTAAGTATACTCAGTTGAGTCAGCTTGTTTTTTTTAACCCTCTTGACCCTACACCTTCAGTGAATCCTAAAATCTATCCGTTCGACACCCATCAGCTCCCTTTAGAAAAAATCGATCCTGACGCCCTCTACGTCATGGAAAAACTGCGCTTAAATGGCTACATCGCTTATCTCGTAGGAGGGGGCGTTCGAGACTTGCTCCTTGGCCATAAGCCTAAAGATTTCGACATCTCCACTTCAGCTGAACCTGAGCAGATTAGACAACTCTTTCGCAATTGCATCTTAATCGGGCGTCGATTCCGTCTAGCTCACATCCGCTTTGGGAAAAAAATTATCGAAGTCTCTACATTCCGATCGGGAGATAATGAAACCGATGCCCTCATTCTAAGAGATAATAAATGGGGATCCCCTGAAGAGGATGTTCTCAGAAGAGATTTTACTATTAACGGATTGTTTTACGATTCCGCCACGCAAGAAGTGATCGATTATGTGGGGGGCTATGCCGATGTGCAGAAACAGCTCTTGCGCACAGTGGGGCAACCTTTTGTGAGATTTAGACAAGATCCTGTACGCATGCTGCGCTTACTTAAATTTCAAGCCCGATTTGGACTAGAGATCGATCAAGCGGCGCATAATGCTCTACTTGAGTGTCGACATGAGATCACCAAAAGCTCTCCCGCTCGCATCTTAGAAGAGCTGCTGCGGATGCTCGAATCTGGCTCTTCAGAGCCCTTCTTCCGCAAGCTGGCAGAACATGGTTTTTTTGATCTGATCATCCCGGTTCTTGGCAAGTCGATGAAAGTTCCTGAAGAGGAGGAGATTTTATCCTACTTAAGAGAAGCTGATACACTCTGCAAAGATGCCTCTCGTCAGATCCCCTCTAGAGCGGTTCTTTTAGCTTGCTTGGTTTTCCCTCTACTTGAAAAGAAAATCAAAACCCACTATCTCGATCGAGAGATCATGCCTCATTTAGGAGAAATTGCATTAGAGGCTCAAGATCAAATTCATGAACTTTTTGATCCGTTTCTGCATCTATCCAGAAGAATGAAGGGATCTCTCATCTCTATTTTAGTCTCCCAATACCGCTTAACTCCTTTGGAAAAGAAAAAAAACAGACGGATCCGCATTCCCAACGATCCTGACTTTCCTCAAGCATTAGAATTCTTTGAGATCAGAGCCACACTCCAACCCACATTTCAAGCCATTTGGAAAGAGTGGACAACGCCTAAAGAACAAAGTGAACCACGCCCTCGCAAAAGACGTACAAGAAGAAGGGCTCCCACTAAAGAGACGCGTGAATGAGCACGCACAAGTTGAGTGAGGATGTCGATTTCATCGGCCCCCCTTTATCCGAGGGGCCGCTACCTACTGTGATCTATTTTTCTCTTTCTGCTAAGGAGAGTTTAGCTTTAGATCCTTTTAATCAACCGGCTGTCTATCTCTCTCAATTTCCCATGCGCATTTTTTCTTTGACTCTACCTGGGCATGAAAACAACCTGCCCGCAAAAGAAGCTCTGCATCGATGGGCGGATGAGATTAGAAAAGAAAATAATGTGATTTTTCATCTAGTGGAAAAAACAAAAGAGTTAGTGAATTTTTTATTAGAAAAAAAGTTATTGATAGAGAATAAGCTAGCAGTAGCAGGCCTTTCTCGCGGAGCTTTTATCGCGACTCATGTAGCAGCTCAAATCCCTCTTTTTAAAACAGTGTTAGGCTTTGCTCCTTTAACACGATTGGATAGAGCTAAAGAATTTGCAGCGATCCAAGAGGAGACGCTCGTCCAATCGCTCAATTTAGAGCATCTAGTACCTCAGTTAATCCACTGCTCTCTGCGGTTTTATATCGGTAACCTAGATACGCGCGTTGGAACAAGGGCCTGCTTTGACTTTATCGAGGCTCTCACTCAAACCGCCTTTCAACATCAGATTCGATCTCCCCAAGTCGAGCTCATTATCTCCCCTTCCATTGGCAAAGAGGGGCACGGCACATCTCAAGAGATTTTTCATCACGGAGCTCACTGGCTTGCCACACAATTGGGGGTAACCGGTGAGGTGTGATCTTTTTATTTTTGCTGGAGAAAAAAGCGGGGACCTTCATGGAGAAAAACTCTTGGAAGCTCTTTTTGCAAAAAATCCTGCACTTCAAGTTGTTGGAGTGGGAGGCCCTCTCATGCGCAAATACCCCATGCACTGCATTCTCCCCATGGAAGAATTTCAAGTGATGGGTTTTGTCGATGTGCTGTGTTCTTTGCCCAAATTAAGACGTCAATTTTACCATGTAGCTGAAACGATTTTGCAGTTAAAACCTAAAGTTGTAGTCACAATCGACTATCCTGGTTTTAATTTAAGACTTGCCAAATACCTGAAGAAAAAAGGATTCCAAGGCAAGCTTGTGCATTTCATCTGCCCCTCCGTGTGGGCCCATGGAAAGCAGCGCATCCCTCTCATGGCCAAAACACTGGATTTACTGCTTTGTATCCTTCCTTTTGAAGCTTCTCTCTTTGCGGGGACAGCACTAAAAGCCTGTTTTGTGGGTCATCCCCTGTCCGAGAGGCTCACCACCTCTATTTACAAACCCCTCCCCTTTAGTTTAGATAAAAGAATTGTTAGCCTATTTCCTGGCAGCCGTAAAAAAGAAATTGAGCGCAATTTACCCTTGATGTTGGAAGCGTGTTTGATTGAGAAAAAAAAGGGGATCGATTTTCAGATTGCGCTATCTGTATCGGAAGAGCGGTACGCCCCTTTGATTAAAGAGATTGTGAAAAAGGGAGGAGTACAAGAGTGTGATATCCACTTTGTGCCCTCTTCTTTCTCGTATGAGCTCATGAAGGCCTCTTACCTTGCTATCGCCAAATCAGGAACCGTCACCTTAGAGCTGGCCTTTCATCGCACCCCCACCGTTGTCGTCTACGCTGTTTCTTTTTTAGACAGACTCATTGCTTATCACTTACTTAGAATCAGACTCCCCTTTTACTGCCTGGTTAATATCATTGCTAGGGAGGCTGTATTTCCCGAGCTGATTGGACCCCATTTTACCCTCTGCCGGCTGATCAACAGCATGGAACCTCTTCTAGAAGAGGGGCCTGCACGCAAAAAAATGCAAGAGCAGTGCGGGGAGCTTGTCAAAAAACTCAGCTCTAAACGCACCTCCCAAGAAGCCTGCGCAGAAATCTTAGAATTACTCTAGCATCCAAACCCGCATTCCCTTAATATAGGAACCCTTAATTGCCTATAGGTTCGCTATGAAACAACTTCAAATATTTGTTGACAGACTCAAAAACGATCAAACCCTCAAAATTGATGAAACCCTCCCTCCTGATTTTTTGGGCATCGATGAAAGCGAACTCTCGTTTAAAGAGCCCGTCCACACCCAGGGAGAGGTCTACCTTGCAGATGACCACCTCGTCATCCATCTCGCTATTGACACGGTAGCAACCCTTCCCTGCTCAATTTGCAATGAAACAGTAACCGTTCCCATTCAAATTAAAAACCTCTACCTCACTCAGCCTCTAGCAGAGATCAGTGGATCTATTTTTGATTTGGGTGAAGAGGTCAGAGAAACAGTGATCCTGCAAACACCCCTCTTTGTCGAATGCTCAGGAGGGAAATGCCCGGAACGAGAGCAGATTAAAAAGTTCTTTAAAAAAGAACTGCCTCCCGAAAAGGATGAGGTGACCATTAATTTTCCTTTTGCTGACTTAAAATAATTTTTGACTTTAAAAAAAACCCCCTACTATGTAAACTGCACCTAAATTTTATGGAGATTTTCTATGGCAGTACCACGTAACCGGACATCTAACGCTCGCAAAAATTCGAGACGATCCCACCACGCAAAAAAACCAAAAAACACTTCTAGCTGCAGCAATTGCTCCAAGCCTTGCCTCGCTCATAGAATCTGCCCTCATTGCGGCTTCTATGATGGACAGGCTGTTCTTGCTGCGAAAAGTGAGTAGTCTGTGAATATCGGAGTGGACTTATTAGGAAGTGATCTGCCTCCTCATGAGTTCCTAAAGGAAGTTCTTGGGTTTTCCCGGGACCTTCCTGAAACGATCAATCTAGTTTTATTCGGCACCCCTTCCCTTTTTGAATCGCTCCATCCCCCTCGTTTAAATGTTGTCTTTCACCCTGTAGAAGAGGTGATTACAATGGAGGATGCTCCTCTAGCAGCGATTAGAAAAAAACGAAACTCTTCCCTCTGCACAGGAATCCGCTTCCTTAAGGAAGGGAGACTGCAGGCCTTTGTTTGTGCAGGCAATACAGGAGCTCTCATTGCCTGCGCAAAAATCGAACTCCCCTCTCTACCCCCTATTGAACGCCCAGCTCTCATGACGCTTCTGCCTTCGAAAGAATCTGAAATGGCCGTTCTAGATGTGGGAGCGAATACAACCAACTCAGCGGATCACCTCGTTCAATTCGCCTTAATGGGAATTGCCTATCAAAGAAGTCGTGGAGTGTTACTGCCTCGAGTAGGGCTTTTAAATATCGGCTCCGAAGCAAAGAAAGGGACCCCCGAGCTTCAAGAAGCCTACAACAAACTCTTATTGATGAGTGAGAGCTCCTCCTCCTTTTGCTTTGTGGGCAATATCGAAGGAAGAGACGCCTTTTTAGGCAGAGTGGATGTTCTGGTTACAGATGGATTTACAGGAAATGTTTTTTTGAAAACCGCAGAGGGGATTGCAGCCCTTATTCTAGATGAATTAGAAGAATGTTCCCCTGATGCAAAGGGAATCTTATCAGAAATACGCGCAAGATTGCATTATGCCGAGCACCCAGGAGCTATCCTAGCTGGCGTAGACGGAATCGTCCTAAAATGCCATGGAAGCGTGAGTCCTCAAAGCCTCATTCGAAGCATTACAACGGCCGCAAGACTTGTTCAACACGATTTCTTAAGTCAAATCAAAACAGAGTTGACTCTTCTCCAGTAAGACCCAATATTTTTGTAGAAAAACAAACTCCAAAAGCTTTAACATAGGGGGAGTCTAGAAAAATATTTTTTTAATTTACTGATCGAGATCCCATGCAAGAAATCCTACTGAATATCGAATCCAAAGAGATCCGTTACGCTGTCTTGAGAAATGGCGCCCTTCATGATCTTGTTGTTGAGAGAAAAAAAAATCGACAGCTCACTGGAAATGTCTATCGCGGTAAAGTCACCAACATTCTTCACAATATCCAATCTGCCTTCATCGATATCAATGAAAAAGACAACGGATTCATCCACATCTCCGATATCATTGAAAATACACAGAAATTTCAAGAGATGTTTGAGATGGATTTTGATTGGGACAATAACGCCTCTCGCAAAGAAAAAAAAGAGACCGATATCGCCAAAATCATGAACCCTGATCAGGCGGTCCTTGTCCAAGTGGTCAAAGAACCGATCGGGACTAAGGGAGCCAGGCTGACATCCAATATCTCTCTAGCAGGACGCTATCTTGTTTTGCTTCCTAATACCCCTCATCGCGGAGTCTCTCGAAAAATCGAAGATGCCGCTTCAAGAGATCAGCTCAAAAAATTAATCCGCGCTTTTGAAATGCCTCAAGATATGGGTCTCATTTGCCGCACCGCCAGTATCCATGCCACCCCTGAAATGTTAATCAAGGAGGCAAATGATTTGCTGAAAACTTGGCAGGGAATTATGGAAGGGTTTCATAAATCGACAAGGCCCACCTGCTTATATGAAGAATCAGATCTGATTAAACGGGCTGTTCTGACTGCCGTGGATAAAAAATTTGACCGTCTTCTGGTTGATGACCATGCGACGTACCAACAATGCAAACGCCTCTACACAAAATACAGCAGTGAACATCCTCTAAAAATCGAGCTCTATCGCGATAAAACCCCTCTTTTTGAGCGGTTTAACGTAGAAAAAGAGATCGACAAAGCCTTGAGACGCAAAATTTGGATGGCATCTGGAGGTTACCTATTTTTCGATCGCACAGAGGCGATGTACACCATCGATGTCAACTCAGGCCGCAGTTCGAGCCACCAGAGTTCTTCAGATGTGGAAGAGACGCTTGTACGCATCAACATGGAAGCTGCCGAAGAAATTGCAAGACAGCTACGCATCCGCAATGTCGGGGGCCTTGTCATCTGCGACTTTATCGATATGCGTTCACGTAAAAATCAAAGACGGGTTCTTGACCGCCTCAAAGAGGCGATGAAAGAAGATTCAGCTAAGTGCACCATTCTAGGGATGAGTGAATTTGGACTTGTAGAAATGACTCGCCAACGCAATCGAGAATCATTAACTCAAACGATGTTTACCTCTTGTCCTTATTGCCATGGAAGTGGCCTGATTAAGAGTAATGAGAGTGTCTCAGTTGAAATTGAACGCGCGCTGAAAAAACTCATTCAACAACAACAAACCGAATTAGAGATGGTCTCTCATCCAGAGCTAGACCGCTACCTCAATCATCAAGACAAAGAGCATTTGCGCAAATTAGCAAGCAAGTCCCAAGCGCAGCTGCGCTTTGATAGCAATGACACCCTACACCTTAACGAGTTTCAATTTTACTCAACAAAAAATGGAAAACAACTCGAAATCTGATCGCTTTCTTCTGGAGCTGGACCGATCCATTCAAAAAGGATTGGTCCCTGTCAAATACCTAGAGATCCTTAAAGGATTTTATCTGGGTTATAAGCAGGTCGCTCAAGAGGAACCTCTGACGATTGAAAACCTCTTTGTGACGTTCTTAACGCTGATTCAGCAGCAGGCGTTAAATCCGTTTATCTTTGAGCCCTTTCATCGCAAAATTCGTGAACCATTCGATTATTATCAGTTTGGACTAGATCTCATTAGCCCCCTTGTCGATGCCAAACGATCGACTCTCTCAGGCCTTAATCATTTGAAAGAGATCACAGCCTCTCTAGCAAAGGGAGAAAACGCGGTGTTCTTAGCTAACCACCAAACAGAGGCAGACCCTCAAGCCATTTCCCTTCTTCTGAAAGACTCCTATCCCAAATTTGCTGAAGAACTGATCTTTGTAGCCGGAGAAAGGGTGATTACCGATCCTCTAGCCATTCCCGCTAGCATGGGACGTAATTTGCTATGCATCTATTCCAAGCGCTATATTGACAATCCACCTGAACAAAAAGGGGAAAAGCAGCTGCACAATAAAAAAACAATGGCTCTCATGAGTCAACTGCTGAGCGAAGGAGGAAAAGCGATTTACGTAGCTCCCAGCGGAGGAAGAGATCGACCCAATGCAGAAGGGGTAGTCGACGTCGCCCCCTACGATGCTCAAAGTATTGAAATGTTTTACTTAATGACGCAAAGAGCCGCTCATCCGACCCACTTCTATCCCATGACATTAAAGACCTTTGCTCTACTGCCCCCACCGGAGGCAATTCAAATCGAATTAGGTGAGGCAAGGGTTGCTAAACGCGCGGATATCCACTTGAGCTTCGGTCCTAAAATCGATATGGATCATTTTCCGGGCGTTGATCTGCAAGACAAACATGCCAAAAGAGCTGCCAGAGCGGAATTCATCTGGAATCTAGTCCGCCAAGAGTACGCCAAATTTCCCTAGAAAAATTCTCCCCTTTCCATGCATGATCGAGTATAGACTAAACATACAGGGTACACCATGAAAATGCGGAAGTCAGCTTTATTTGCAAACATCTTAGCCTTAAGCACTTATACGTTAACAGCCGAAGAAATCCCCACTCAGACCCCCGCTTATACAATCGTTGAGAACGCCGCCACCCTTCCCATTTTAACCCCTGCATTAGACGGCAGACAAGTGGAAAAATTGATTTTAAACAATGGACTTCAAGTCTATTTGGTCTCCGATCCCGGAGCAGACCAATCTGCGGCTGCAGTGGCTGTTGATGTAGGATCCTGGAACGATCCGAAAGAATATCCTGGGACCGCTCACTTCTTAGAGCACATGTTATTCATGGGAACAAAAGCCTATCCGGACGAAGAAGGCTACATGCGATTTATCCACGAGCACGGGGGCAATGTGAATGCCTTTACCGCTTCTGATCGAACCGTTTACATGTTCTCTATCAATAATGAGGCCTATGAGGAAGCACTGGATCAATTTTCCCATTTCTTCATCGATCCCCTTCTTTCTACAAGTTGTATCAATCGAGAGCTACATGCTGTGGACCAGGAGCATTCAAAAAATATCGAGCATGATGGCTGGCGTCAATGGATGATTTTAAAAGAGAGTGGAAACCCCAACCATCCCAACAGCTCATTTTCAACTGGTAATGCGCAAACGCTTTCAGGAATCCCTCAATCTGTCTTGAGAGACTGGTACGAAAACCACTACAGCGCCGATCAGATGCACCTTGTGATGATCTCTCCTCTACCGATGGAGGAACTAAAGGCTTTAGCAGCAAATGATTTTTCTAAAGTGCCCAAAGTGGATGTCATCCAAGCGCAAATCCTTTCCGATGTCTCCTCTCCTCAACAACGAGGGCATATGATCTTTATCAAACCTGTGAAAGATCTCAAACAACTCTCCTTAAGCT
>Ga0364859_10429_pt1 | contig 21971 bp, 22 predicted proteins | sample ExccelAu500001D3_FD_206911 | JGI IMG/M metagenome (GOLD analysis project Ga0364859, IMG submission 206911) | Enriched cells from Trout Bog Lake Hypolimnion, Wisconsin, USA - BchlTB.Aug20.5000.01 .D3 | ecosystem: Environmental > Aquatic > Freshwater > Lake > Hypolimnion/Profundal zone | place: USA... | reverse complement strand
AATTTATTATAATGGGCGTAAAATTATTATTAGAAAAAGCACATGTAGCAGGCATTCGTTATTACGATGTTTATCGCCGTGAAGGCGGCTACCGCAGTGTAGAAAAGGCTTTGAAAGAATTAGGCCCGGAGGCCATTGTGGAAGAAGTGAAGAAAAGCGGATTACGCGGACGTGGTGGTGCAGGTTTTCCGGCAGGGATGAAATGGAGTTTTATTGCCAAGCCCGAAGGAGTGCCTCGTCATTTGGTTTGTAATGCAGATGAAAGCGAACCAGGCACTTTCAAAGACAGGTATTTAATGGAATTTATTCCGCATTTATTAATTGAAGGTTTAATCGTTTCTTCTTTTGCATTGGGAAGTAATGATACTTATATCTATATACGCGGTGAATATGCATGGATTGTTGACATATTAGAGCAAGCCATTGCTGAGGCAAAAAATAATGGTTGGTTAGGCAAAAATATTTTAGGAACCGGATTCGATTGTAACATTCATGTACAACGGGGTGCAGGTGCTTATATCTGCGGAGAAGAGACAGCTTTGTTGGAAAGTTTGGAAGGTAAACGCGGCAATCCGAGATTGAAACCACCATTCCCTGCTGTGAAAGGTGTTTGGGACAGGCCCACAGTTGTAAATAATGTAGAAACATTGGCTGCTGTTGTTCCTATTATTAATTTAGGTGGAGAAGCATATGCAAAGATTGGCGTTGGGAGAAGTACAGGAACAAAATTAATTTCTGCCTGCGGTAATATTAATAAACCCGGTGTGTATGAAATTGATATGACCATCAGCGTAGAAGAATTTATTTATAGTGATGAATATTGCGGCGGTATTGCCAACGGAAAAAAATTGAAAGCTTGTATACCGGGTGGTTCATCAGTTCCCATTCTGCCAGCTAATTTATTATTGAAGACTGCCAAAGGCGAAACACGTTACATGAACTATGAAAGTTTAAGTGATGGTGGCTTTGCATCGGGCAGTATGATGGGAAGCGGCGGATTTATTGTATTTGATGAAGATCAGTGTGTGGTTCGTCATACATTAACATTGGCAAGATTTTATCGTCATGAAAGTTGCGGGCAATGCTCTCCATGCAGAGAAGGAACCGGCTGGATGGAAAAAATATTACACAATATTGAATATGGGAAAGGGAAACTAAGTGATATTGATTTGTTGTTTGATATTCAAAGTAAAATTGAAGGCAATACAATTTGTCCCTTAGGAGATGCAGCCGCATGGCCGGTTGCAGCAGCGATCAGACATTTCAGAGATGAGTTTGAATGGCATGTATTGAATCCGGAAGAATCACAAAAAAGAAATTATGGGTTGGCACATTATGCAGATCCGATACATGTGCCTGTAACTGTATAATTTCACGCGATGATGGCAACGGATACAACGAACACAAAGGAAGAGAAATATGAAAATGAACTTGCAAAGTTGGCGTTAGATATTTGTTTTCGTATTCATCGTTTATATGGTCCGGGATTATTTGAAAATGTTTAAGGTGAGATTTTCTGTTAGGAGTTGAGTAAAGAAGATGTGTATTTTGAAAGACAAGCTCCAATTGAGTTGGTACATGAAAACATTAAGCCGGAAGCGGGTTTCAGGGCAGATGTGATCATTGATAAAACGTTGCTGATTGAATTTAAAAATTTAGAAGATTAGCAAATGTTCATTTTAAGCAAGTACAGACTTATTTAAAATTGAGCAATTTGCGATTAGGATTGCTGATTAATTTTAATCAGGTTTATTTAAAAGATGGCATTCATAGAATCGCCAATAATTTATAAGAGTTAAAAATACGTTGCGTTTCCGTTGCGAACGTTGCGTGAAAAAATAAAAAAAGTGGCAGAACAACAATTGTTTAAAGTAACTATTGACAACATTACAATAGAAGTTCCTGCGGGAACAACTATTTTAAATGCTGCACGCAAAATTGGCGGAGAGGTTGCACCCCCTGCCATGTGCTATTACAGTAAATTGCAGGGCAGTGGCGGTAAATGCAGAACCTGTTTGGTGGAAGTGAGCAAGGGCTCTGAAAAAGACCCTCGCCCAATGCCTAAACTGGTGGCATCCTGCAGAACAACTGTAATGGATGGAATGGAAGTAAAAAATATCACTTCACAAAAAGTGCAGGAAGGAAGAGCCGGTGTGGTTGAGTTTTTATTAATTAATCATCCATTGGATTGCCCTATTTGCGATCAGGCAGGAGAATGCCATTTGCAAGACCTAAGTTATGAACATGGAAAGAACGGAACACGTTACGAATTTCAAAGAAGAACATTTGCTAAAGTAGATTTAGGCGATAAGATTCAATTGCACATGACGCGTTGTATTCTATGTTACAGATGTGTGTTTGCAGCAGATCAATTAACGGAGAAAAGAGAACATGGTGTATTGGATAGAGGAGATCATGGACAGATAGCCACCTTTATTCAAAAAAATTTACAGAACGATTTTATTGGAAATGTAATTGATGTTTGCCCGGTGGGTGCTTTAACAGATAAAACTTTTCGGTTTAAAAATCGTGTTTGGTTTACCAAACCGGTTGATGCACATAGAAATTGCGACAATCCAAAATGTTGCGGTGAAGTGCAGTTATGGATGAGAGGTGATGAAGTATTTCGTGTGACTGCCCGTAAAGATGAGTGGGGTGAAATTAAAGAGGCATCGAATGGCAAGACAGGATGGATATGCAATGAATGCAGATTTGATAAAAAGAAAACAACTGATTGGGTAATTGAAGGGCCATCACATATTGATCGTCATTCTGTTATTTCGCAAGGACATTATGTGGGTGTTCATCAACCAAAAGAAACTTTTACAGCAGTAATGCATGGACGAGCCCCGAAATTATTGATGGATATTCATACGGTGAGTGAAGTAAATAAACCCAATATTGATTTGAGTTTATTAGAAAGACCGGCGCATTCAACAGATTTTAAATAACAATTAATAGATAATTGAGATGACACTATTGGCAATTGATTGGATGTTATTTTTAGAAAAATTGATACTGATTGCAATCATCATTTTTGCAAGCTTAGGTATTGCTTTGTACACCACTTTTGCTGAAAGAAAAGTTGCCGGTATTTTACAGGATCGCCCCGGACCCAACAGGGCAGGCCCTTTCGGCTTGCTTCAACCATTTGCAGATGGATTGAAATTGATTATGAAAGAAGAGATCATTCCCAATAATTCCAATAAATGGTTATTTATTTTAGGGCCTGCTTTGGCCATGACCGCTGCATTAATGACTTGTGCGGTGATACCCTGGGGAGATAAAGTAGTTTTATTCGGAAGGCATATTGCTTTGCAAATTGCCGATGTGAATGTAGGCTTGTTATACATTTTTGCAGTGGTGAGTTTAGGCGTTTATGGAATAATGATCGGCGGCTGGGCCAGTAACAATAAATTTTCTTTGATCGCTGCATTGCGAGGTGCATCACAGGCGATCAGTTATGAGTTGGCCATGGGATTAAGCATCATTGCTTTATTAATGAGCACCGGCACATTGCAATTGGGTGATATTGTAAAACAACAAATGCAACACGGGCATTTATGGAACATCGCGTATCAGCCGTTGGGCTTTTTAATTTTTATTGTGTGTGCTTTTGCCGAATGTAACAGAACACCATTCGATTTACCGGAATCGGAAAATGAATTGAATATGGGATTTCATCAGGAATATTCTTCCATGAAATTAGGGTTCTATTTATTTTCTGAATATGTAAATATGTTCATCAGCAGCGTGGTAATGGCTACTTTGTTCTTTGGAGGTTATGATGTACCGTTCTTTGATGAAGCGGCGCATGCCGATTGGGGCAATTGGCTGGCATTGATTGGTATTGGCAGTTTGATGATAAAAGTGGTGATTTTTATTTTTATTTTCATGTGGGTAAGATGGACAATACCCAGATTTCGTTACGATCAATTAATGAATTTAGGCTGGAAAAAATTAGTGCCATTGGCATTGATTAATATGTTGATTACAGGAGCTGTGATATTGTGGTTACAAAAATAATTATACTAAATGATTAATAAAGATAACATAAGGCTAAATTGGAAAAATTTTAGAAGAGCGCTGTATTTTATTCAAGGTATTTTGATTTTTTTAATAGTTATTCTTTATTCTAAAAAAATGATTATTGATAATGGGTTAACCTTATTAATGATGGGATGGATTTTGGTTGGGTTAAGCTTATTCTTAGGAGAATCAATTTTTATTAAATCAAAGAAGACCAAATTGAATAAATGATGTGGAGTGACAAATTGATAGATAAAAAATCGAGAACACTTTTAAAAGTGCTTTTCTATATTACTATTAGTTGTTCTTTCTATTATAAAAAGAAATATTTAGGCTTCTTAGATATTATATTTTAATAAATAGAAGAATCATCATTTTATTGATGAAAAGATTTTCTTGATAATAAAAAAGTATCAATGAAAAGTTTAAGAACAGATGTTGGTGTAAAACCATTTTGGAAAAGGTTCGCAAAGGTTTCTTGGTGGTTATTTTTGATTTTGTTTGTATTGAGATTTTGTTTAGAATTTAAAGCTGGTATGAATCATCAAAGTTCTTATACAAAAAGCAGCTTGATAAATTGGTTGGTAATGATTGGAGGTTTGTTGTATGTTGTTCCTGAAATGGTATACAGAATAAAGCCGGATATATTTGAGAAGAACAAAGAACAGAAAGTACAAGTGAGTGACACAAGGGACGATGAGTAAAGAGATAAAGTTGGAATCAATAGTTTATAAAAATATTTTTGCGAACAAATTAAAATAGTTGGAGCATTAAAGATTATGCAGGCATTAACTACCAGAGCGAAATCAGTTGACCGAAGCCCAATGACATTTTTGGAACGGATATACTTATGGAATATCCTGAAAGGAATGTTAATTACCTTCAGCCACATTTTTAAAAAGCAGCCTACTATTCAATATCCCGAACAAACAAGGCCATTTAGTCCGGTATTTCGTGGCTTGCATGTATTGAACAGAGATGAGGAAGGCCGTGAAAGATGTACTGCATGCGGATTGTGTGCTGTTGCTTGTCCGGCTGAAGCCATTACCATGGAAGCAGCAGAACGGTTACCGGGAGAAGAGAATTTATATAGGGAAGAAAAATACGCAGCCCGCTATGAAATAAATATGTTGCGTTGCATATTTTGCGGATTGTGTGAAGAAGCTTGTCCGAAAGATGCCATTTATTTAAGTGAAACTTTTGCGCCTGCAAATTTTGCACGTAAAGGTTTTATTTATGGTAAGAATGATTTGTTGATACCGGATCCAAAAATACAACCTGCTGAATTAGCAGCAGCAAGAGGAATAGAAAATTAATTAATATGCGAATGTGCAAATGCAATCATCTGCACATCTGCTAATTTGCAAATTATAAAATGAGTGCAACACAACTTTTATTCTGGTTTTTAAGTGCCTTAGCCTTGCTGGGTGCTATCATGGTTTTAATCAGTAAAAATCCGGTACATAGTGTATTGTGGTTGATTACCGTATTCTTTGCCATATCCGGTCATTATATTTTAATGAATGCTCAATTCCTGGCCATTGTTAATCTAATTGTATATGCAGGAGCCATCATGGTTTTATTTTTATTTGTGATCATGTTAATGAATTTGGATAAAACAACTGACCCGCAAAAAAATTGGTGGATGAAATTGGCGGGGGTTATATCGGGTGGATGTTTATTGATGGAGATGGCAACATTAGTAAGGCAAGCTGCTGAAATGAAAGGGAAGACCGTAATGATGAAAACCGGGGATATTGGTTTGATTGGGCATTTAGGGAAATTTTTATTTAATGATTATGTGGTGCCTTTTGAAATAAGCAGTGTGTTATTTTTAAGCGCGATGGTTGGAGCTGTGGTGATAGGAAAGAAAAATTAATTAATAATAAAGGTTGCAAATTACGGTTACAGGTTTTAAACCTGAATCCGGTAACCGGAAACTTTATATTATGCCGATTCAGTATTATATTTTTTTAGCACTTACTTTATTCAGTATTGGAATGGTAGGTGTATTAACCAGACGCAATGCCATTATTGTATTCATGTGTATTGAGTTAATGTTGAATGCAGTGAATTTGTTACTGGTAGCGTTTTCTAAAATGCAATACAACTTAGCCCTGACCAATAATAAGGCAACTGTTGCAGGTACCGAAGCCCAATTGTTTGTTTTCTTTATTATGGTAGTGGCCGCTGCAGAAGTAAGTGTGGGGTTAGCGATTATTGTGATGATGTATAGAAATATACATTCTGTTGATGTGAATTTTTTAAATAGATTAAAGAATTAACTCTTATCCCCTGTGAAGAGGGATAAGGAGATATATAAATAACAAATAAATAAAGTCCCTTTAGGGATTAGGGTATGAATACATTAGTTTACTTAGTTCCATTATTGCCTTTGATCGGATTTCTGATAAATGGTTTGGGAAGAAAATCTTTATCTAAATCTTTGATAGGAATAATCGGCAGCGCTTCTATTCTGGCATCTTTTATTATTAGTTTGGTTTTGTTTTTTCAGGTAAAAAATCATGGAGCTTTTGTTGTTGATTATTTTAATTTCATCAACATCAGTTCATTAAAAATTTCTTTTGCTTTTCAAATTGATGCATTATCTGCTTTATTTTTATTAATCATCACCGGTGTTGGATTTTTAATTCATGTTTATTCAACTGCTTACATGCAGGAAGAAGAACCGCAACATTTTGGAAGATATTTCGCTTATTTGAATTTGTTTGTTTTCTCTATGTTATTGTTGGTGATGGGAGCGAATTATGTGATTATGTTCATTGGATGGGAAGGCGTTGGTTTGTGTTCTTATTTATTAATCGGTTTTTGGTTTAAGAATGATAATTATAACTATGCTGCTAAGAAAGCATTTATTATGAACAGGATTGGTGATCTTGGTTTTTTATTAGCGGTGTTTTGGTTGATCGCAAAATTAGGAACCGTTAATTATGGCGATGTATTTGCTCATGCATCTTCATTAACTCCCATTGATATTACTGCCATCACCATATTGTTATTTGTTGGTGCAATGGGAAAAAGTGCGCAGATACCATTATATACTTGGTTACCCGATGCAATGGCTGGCCCTACACCGGTATCTGCTTTAATACATGCTGCGACCATGGTAACAGCTGGCATCTATATGATTGCAAGAAGCAATGTATTGTATTCAATGAGTGCAGTAACTATGAACATTGTTGCCATTATTGGAATTGCAACTGCTTTATTCAGTGCAACCATCGCATTGAAACAAAATGACATTAAAAAAGTATTGGCTTACTCAACGGTTAGTCAATTGGGTTATATGTTTTTAGGATTGGGGGTAGGTGCATATACAGGTGCAGTGTTTCATGTTATGACACATGCATTCTTTAAAGCTTTATTATTTCTTGGTGCAGGTTCTGTTATTCACGCTATGCATCATGAACAAGATATCAGAAAAATGGGTGGATTAAAAAAGCACCTTCCTGTCACACATCTTACTTTTTTAATCGGATGTATTGCTATATCCGGTATTCCACCTTTCAGCGGATTCTTTTCAAAAGATGAAATATTAGCCGCAGCCTTTGCAAAAAGTCCGCTTTATTGGGGATTGGGTGTTGCAGGTGCTGCCATGACTGCATTCTATATGTTCCGCTTATATGCAACAACATTTTTAGGAACATTCAGAGGCACACATGATCAGGAACATCATTTGCATGAAAGCCCCAAAGCAATGACAGTTCCATTAATTATTTTAGCATTGTTAAGTGTAATTGGTGGTTTCGTCGGAGTTCCTGAAATTTTAGGTGGTCATCATGAATTACATGGTTTCTTATCTTCTGTTTTAACGAGTGAACTGACTCATGAATCTCCGAAAAATACAGAATATTTATTGATGGGCATTTCTGTTGCCATTGCAGCAATCGCAATCATTTTTGCTGTAAATAAATTCAGTAAAAAACCGGATTTACAAGATGCTGCAGGATTAGGAAAAGTGTTAGAAAACAAATGGTATGTGGATGAATTGTACGATACCATATTTGTGAAACCCATCAATGCTTTTGCGTCGTTTTTGAAAAATGTGATTGAGCGAAGCGGTATTGATGGTTCAGTGAATGGTGTTGGAAAATTGATTAGTTATTCTTCTCGTCAGTTAAGATTAATTCAAAGCGGACAAGTTGGTAATTATATTTTATTTATGGTATTGGCAATTGTAGTGGTGATATTATTATGGGTGAACGATAACCATATATATCAAATTATTTCAAAAATGTTTTAATGCTGCAAAGCAAATAAAAAAGTTATGGTCGCTGTTTTATTGATATTGATTCCTTTACTAAGCGGTTTAGTTGCTTTTTTCATTAAAGAAGAAAGAACAGTGAAAGGATGGTCGTTGTTTGCTTCTGTCATTACCTTACTGATAGTACTGTATGGTATATTCAATCCACAACAATTATCTTATGATGCCGCCTGGTTGCCAACTTTGGGTACCCGGTTCTCTGTTTCATTAGACGGAATGAGTAAAATGTTGTGTTTGCTGACTGCAATAGCATTACCAACTGTATTTACAGCAACCTTTACAAACATGTATCAAAAGCCATCTGCTTTTTATGCATTGATGTTATTAACGCAAGCCGGTTTAATGGGTGTGTTTGTTGCAACAGATATGTTGTTGTTTTATTTCTTCTGGGAATTGGCTTTGATCCCTGTTTATTTTTTATGCTCTATTTGGGGTGGCGAAAAAAGAATTGCTGTTACTTTTAAATTCTTCATTTATACTTTCATTGGTTCTTTATTAATGTTGGCAGGTATCATCTATTTACATGCACAAACTGCAGACGGATCTTTCGCTATTAAATCATTATATGCATTGCATTTATCCGATAAAGAACAAAACATTTTATTCTGGTTATTCTTTATTGCTTTTGCCATCAAGATGCCGATATTTCCTTTTCATACCTGGCAGCCCGATATTTACGAGCAAGCGCCTACTGCAGTTACGATGATATTAAGCGGTGTGATGGTTAAGATGGGAGTATTTGCTGTTATACGTTGGTTGATACCGATATTTCCCAATGCATCAATGCAGTATAGTAATATTGCGATTCTGCTTTCAATCACAGGGATGATCTATGCATCATTGATCGCCATTAAACAAGATGATATTAAAAGATTGATTGCTTATTCATCTATTGCACACATTGGTTTAATGAATGCTGCTATCTTTTCGCATCAGCAAATTGCACTGGAAGGAGTGATGATTCAAATGTTTAATCATGGTATTAATGTAATAGGATTGTGGGTCGTTGCTGATGTTATTGAACAACAATTGGGAACAAGAAAGTTTAGCCAGTTAGGCGGCTTGGCACAAAAAGCTCCGGTATTGGCTGTTTTATTGGTAGTGATGGCTTTTGCAAATATTGCATTGCCATTGACGAACTCTTTTGTCGGAGAATTTTTAATGTTCTCCGGATTATTTCAATACAATATCTGGATGGGGGTAATTGCAGGTGTAAGCATTATTTTGGCAGCAGTATATACTTTAAATATGGTGCAGAAAGTATTTTACGGAAAAATTGTGGATGCCACCACTCATGCAAAAGATATTAATAGTAATGTACAATGGATATTGGCGGTATTGGTTATTATAATATTGGTTTTAGGTGTGTATCCGCAACCGATGATCAATCTTACAAAAGATTCCGTACAATTATTTTTTGCCAATCGTTAATTGATTTTTTGAACAGAGAGATATTATGAATGCAATTATATTTTCAACTTTAGCAGGAGTAGTGATGATGTTTAGCGGCATCTTCACTAAAAATAAATCTACCATTACCAATGTTGCACGAATTGCAATGGCAGTCTTGGTAATCGTAAATTTATTAGACACTTATGGTGGTTGGATGATTGCTGTTGATACCAAAAATTTATTGTCATTCAGTAAGTTTGGTTTGTTCTTTAATACCATTATGTTTGTTGCCACACTCCTGTTTTTTATTTTAAGCGGAAGAGATATTGAGAAAGTAGGGAATTATGTTGCAGAATACTATGCATTGATCTTTTTCTCTTTATGCGGTATTGCTATTCTAACTTCTTTCAACGGATTATTGATGTTGTTTTTAGGAGTTGAGATTATGTCCATTCCTTTATACATTCTTACCGGGGCAGATAAAAAGAATTTAAAAAGCAATGAAGCATCGTTGAAATATTTTTTGATGGGTTCTTTCTCAACCTGTATCATGTTGATGGGAATAACCCTGGTGTATGGTGCTACCGGTAATTTTAATTTACCTCCTATCGCATCTTCAGTAACAGTTGCAGTAGCCAGTAACAGCATTATTGGCCCATTGGGTTTGTTATTGATATTTGTTGCATTGTGCTTTAAGGTTTCTGCAGCACCATTTCATTTCTGGACACCGGATGTGTATGATGGATCTCCAAGTGTATTCACTTCTTTTATGGCAACCATCATTAAGGCAGCAGGATTTTTTGCATTCATTAGATTGTTTGAAGAAAGAAGCAGTGATCTGGGCATCTCCTGGAAAATAATTATGCCGGTTATTATCATTGCAACTTTACTTGCAGGTAATATTACAGCAGTATTTCAACAAAGTGTAAAAAGAATGTTGGCTTATTCGAGTATTGCGCAGGCAGGTTTTATGTTATTTGCTGTTTATGCCAATAATGATATTAGCAAAGAAGGTATTTTATTATATGCAGCAGCTTATAGTTTAGCAACCATTGGTATTTTTTCAATTTTAATTAAAATGAAAGATTATACTTTCAATGGGTATAACGGATTGGCCAAAAAAGAACCTTTTATTGCTGCTGTAAATACAATTTTTCTTTTGTCGTTAGCAGGCATTCCTTTAACAGCAGGCTTTTTTGCAAAATATTATATGTTATCAGCCGCCATTAAATTTGGCGGAAAATCTGTTTTGTGGTTAGTGGTGGTTGCTGTGTTATTTGCAGCAGTAAGTGTGTATTATTATTTCCGTGTAATACAAGCCATGTATTTTAAAGAAGGGGATGCGGAGGTTACCGAAGTCAATGATCGGTTTAAATTTGGATTATTCATCATGGCGGCATTGGTTATTTTAATTGGAATTTTGCCATCTATCCTTTTAAACTGGTACTTTTTCTAATTGAACATTCTCTGATTTTTTCAATTTGTCATTTTTATTGATGCGTAATTGTCCATTCAATTATCTTTATCCTATTTCATAAAAGAAATTGTTTTGCATGACTGCCACTGATTCTTTTCAACTTGCATTTAGAACAGTTCGTGGTAATAAACTACGAACAGGCATTACTGTTGCTATTATCGCATTTGGTATCATGGCACTGATTGGTATCATTACTTCTATTCAGGCAATGAACCAAAGTTTAAAAGAAAGTTTTTCTTCCATGGGTGCCAATGCATTCAGCATACGATATAAAACAAATATTCGATTTGGCAGAAGAGAAGTTATTAAAACAGTTAGAAAAGGACAGAAAGAAAAAACTTCCAACTTAAATAAAATTATCAGAAGAGAGGATGCAGAATATTTTAAAGAAAATTATAAGTTCCCTGCATTGGTTAGTATTTCTATTAGTGGTCCGGGCAATTTGGAATGTCATTATTTAGATAAAAAAACCAATCCGGTTTCTCAGGTGATTGGTGGGGATGAAAATTATCTGGCTGTAAATTCTTTTACATTGGATGCCGGAAGAAATTTAAATAATGTGGATGTACAAAGCGGTAGAAATGTTTGTTTAATTGGCAGTAATGTGGCCGCTAAATTATTTTCTACTGCGCCCGAAAAATGTGTTGATAAAATTATTCGTGTAGGCAGCATGCCTTACAGAGTAATTGGCTTATTAAAAAGCAAAGGCTCTTCGGGCTTCCAAAGAACAGATGATAATATTGTCACATCTTATAACAATTGCAGGCGCTTAAGCAATGTAAGTGCTTCATATGGTATTGGTATAACGGTAGATAATATTGTTCAATTAGATGCAGCCATTGATGAAGCTACATCGGTATTTCGTGCGGTTAGAAAATTAACACCGATGGATGCCGATAATTTTATTATTGAGAAGAGCGATAAGTTTGCTGAATTATTTATTTCATTTTTAAGTGGTATAACAGGGTCTGCAGCGGCAATAGGTATGATTACACTAATTGGTGCAGCCATTGGTTTAATGAACATTATGTTAGTGGCTGTAAATGAAAGAACAAGAGAGGTTGGATTGATTAAAGCCATTGGTGGAAAAAGTAAAAATGTGCGCCAGCAATTTTTATTTGAAAGTTTAATCATTAGTTTAATGGGTGCTTTCTTTGGAATTGTTTTGGGTGTATTGGTGGGCAATTTATTTGCCATGTTCTTAAAAACGGGTGTTGTCATTCCATGGCTTTGGATTTTGATTGGCATTGCAGTTTGTTCTTTAGTCGGTTTATTGGCAGGAATTTATCCTGCAATGAAAGCTGCCAAACTAAATCCAATTGTGGCTTTGCGTTATGAATAATTAATTCTTCTCCTTTCTTTTAAAAAATATTTTCAGTTTGTCATTTACATAATAAAGAATGTCTTCTTCATTCGTGTGTTTGCGTAACCAATTATAAGAAGGGCGGTATTGTTGCATGAACAGCAACAATGAATCTGTTGTAAAACTTGCGTATTTACTTATTTCTTCAGGATTGAAACGATAGTTAATGTATTGTTCGTTTTCTATCTCATCGAATAAACTAATTGATTTTCTTTTCTTCTTTTCACGGCTATAAAAATGATCAAGATTGAAACCAATGCCCGGCCCAGAATTCGCATTCGAGAAAACAGGTTGTGTATGTTCTGTCATGGTTCTAAAAAAATCTTTTCTTCTCTCCATACTGTCTAACTGATAAGCATTATATTTTTTTGAGGCATATACAGTAATATCAAGCAGTTTATGTGTAAGAGGAGAAAGTAAAATAATCAATGTGTCTTTCGATAATAATTTCCCTGTCACGCGAAGTGTATCAAAATTATAACCCATTGAAGCAAATGAAATGAGCTGATCTGCTTTTACAGGAACTGAAAATACACCTTGCTTATTGGCAATGGTTGTTTTATTCGTATATAAATTAATGATAGTAGCGTAAGGAAGCGGTTCATTATTACTGCTGTCTCTTATGAGACCAATCAAATTATTTTTTTGTTGAGAATAAGAAAGAGACGCCATCAGTACAAAAGAGTATGTAAAAAAATATTTCATGTATTTGATTTATTGTCGAAGATAAGATGGATATGCAGAAGCTTTGTTTAAATGAAATCATAAATTATCAATAACAAAAAACCCGATGAAAACTTCATCGGGTTTTTACAATATCAAACCAAACTTATTCTTTATCGTCGGTTGATTTCAAGCCCTTCTTGATTCTTTCTGCTAAATCTTGTAAATGATATTTAGTTGCTTTGTCAGTAGCAGCTGCGGCTGCAGTGATGATCTGGCTTCTTAAAGCAGCTAAATGACCTCTTGCAGTTGATGGTACATCAGTATTCTTTAAATTAGTGCTGGAAATGCTTACATTACCACCACCGCGACCACCGCCGCCAATTGTTACATTGGTAACAGGAACAGGGTTTACTAAAGCCATCAGATCTTCAACATATGCCTTTTGTAAATTACGGCGATAACCATCGATAGATTTCTTAGCAGCTAATTCGCTAAATATGCCATTTTCAACATCATCAAATAATTCATCAATGGTATAAGTTTTACCTGCGCCATATCTGTTGGCAGCAACATTTAATTTGTATAAACGACTGCTCGCAACCAAGTTATTCAATGTGCTGATTTGCAAATTAGCAACCGATTCACTTGTAGAAGGATTGGCAATCTTATTTAAGATTTCTTTATCCAACAACCAGGTTGGTGTTGTGAATAATTGGGTATTTAAAAAAGCCACCGCTTCTTTTTGAATAGCTTTTGGTGTTGGTTCGTACACATCACCCTTGTCTTCTACACTTTTAAAGGTTTCATATACACCGCCTACATTGGTTGTAACATGACCCATATAACGACCAAATTGACCAACTACCTGACCGTACATTTCTGCAAGGTTTTCATATCTGTCGGCTTCTTCTTTCGTCCATTCCTGTAATTTAGGAACAATACGTTTTAAGTTTTTGATACCATATTCACTTGCTTTCATACTGTTATCACCCAAGTCTTCGGTTTGTGCACGCGGATCTCCATTTCTACCTTCACCACCAAACCATAAACGAGGGTTAGCGCCTAAATTATCAACTACCCATTTATTAGTAATTTTCTTTTCTTTTTCTACATTAGATTCTCCGGTGTATTTATAACCCCAAGAAATAGCCCATTTGTCATAATCACCAATACGGGGGAATAGTCCAGCTTCTGTAATATTATCTTCCGGTTGTGCAACATAATTAAAACGTGCATAATCCATGATAGATGCAGTATGTCCGTTTGCTTCCACCCAAGCTTTATCACGCAATTTTTCTACAGGTGTTTTGCTGCTGCTTCCCATATTATGACGAAGACCTAAAGTATGCCCAACTTCATGAGAAGAGACAAAGCGAATTAAGTTGCCCATCAATTCTTCATCAAATTTCATTTTTCTTGCTTTAGGGTCAACTGCAGCAGTTTGAACAAAATACCAATCGTGTACCAATTTCATCACATTATGATACCAACCGATATGGCTTTCTAAAATTTCACCACTGCGTGGATCATGAACTTGGGGTCCGTAAGCATTTTCAATATCAGAAGCAAAATAACGGATTACACAAAAACGTGCATCTTCCAGGCTCATGGTAGAATCATTCTCTGGCCATTCTTTTGCAACGATAGCATTTTTAAAACCTGCTTTTTCAAATGCTTTTTGCCAATCATTTACACCGGCAATTAAATAAGGTCTCCATTGTTTTGGTGTAGCAGGATCTATATAATAAACAATTTGTTTTTTGGGTTCTACCAATTCGCCTCTTTTGTATTTTTCCAGATCTTCATCTTTTGGTTCTAATCTGTAACGAACAGCGAAAGTTTGATTGTCTACTTTTTGTTGATCATCACTATAAACAGTAAAATCATCTGCAAAATAGCCAACACGCGGATCAAATAATCTGCGATTCATTGGTACTTTAGGTAATAATAACATGGATGTATTCAACTCTAAAGTAACCGCACCTGCTGCTGCTGCTGCCGGTAAACTTGTAGATTGTGGTTGCGGTGTTGTAGGAACTCCGAATCCGCCGCCGGCTGCAGGGGTTGAGCTAAATGTTTTTACAGTTCTTATTTCGGTATTGATCGGATAAGTATTGATAGATTGAATATAAGATCTGTCTGCAGCAATTGCAGTTAAGCTTAAATTTCTTTTGATAGCCGGTGTTAGACTTACTACTTGATTATCACCTCTGAAAAAATCTGATACATCTATTACTGTGCTGGAAGTATTGGAAACAGAATCCTTGCCATACGCGGCAACCGGGAATGCAGCTGCAATAGGATCTAAGTAAGAATTTTTTACTGCTTTTGAAATTGCATTGGTAGAATCTGCTGCACTTATTAAAGTAATAACGCGAAGAAAGATATTATTACTCGGGCCTTTTTCAAATTCAACAGTTTGTTCGTTTACTAATTCCCCGCCATAATTTCTTCCGCCACCGGCAATCTTGCTGTAACGGGTAACCGCTAAAATTTCACGGCCTAAAATGGAATCAGGAATTTCAAAATAGAATTTATCTTCTATTTTATGCACGGTGAATAAACCTTTTTTAGAAACGGCCTTATCTGTAATAACATCTTTATAAGGCTTTGGTGCAGCTGCTCTTTGTTGAGCGGCGCCACCTAACCCTGCAAATCCGTTAGCAGCACCTCCACCCTGGGGTGTTTGGTTTGGATTACCGGGGCGTTGTGCAAAGCCGATGGTGCCCATGGCAACCAAAGTAAAAGCAATAAAAATTTTCTTCATAACTAAGTTGGTTTTAGAATAATTACTCAATATAAGCATGATATAAGAATAATAATATTTTTTAAGAGAAGATGTGACGAACGGCTAAAACAAATTATTGAAACGGTAAAAAATTAATTATTTAAACACAAAAATGAGCAACTTGATTATTACCTGTGTATCTTGCTTTTGTAAATTTTTTTGTCAAGTCTGCAAAACTTATTTGGTGCTTTCAATAAAATACCTAATTTGTAAGCCCTTTTAAAACATTTGAAAATTGTTTTGAAATATCAAAACTTTTTTCAGTAGAATTGCGAAACCATTTTTTAAAAAACAATTGTATTTCAAAACCTCAAAACCAATCGAATCATGGCTGAAACTAAACCAACTGCAGCAGCTGTAAAACCAACAACATCTGTGCAGCCGAAGAAAAGCGGAAATTCAATTTCATGGATTGCTCCGGTAACTTGTATTGTAATCGGTTACTTATTCTGGAGATTTATACTTGGCGATGCAAGTAATTTTACAAAACCCGATAATAGCGGTGGATTTTGGCCAGGTCATGAAGGAGCAAAAGGTGGTTTGTACCGTATGTATTTAGGTGGTATCATTGTGCCTATCTTAATTGGTGCATTCTTAACTGTATTAACTTTTGTAATTGAAAGATTTTTAACTGTTACCAAAGCAACAGGTACTGGCAGTATTGCAGAGTTTATTCGTAAAGTGCAATTTCATTTAGCCAACAAAGATGTTGATAAAGCTATTGCTGAATGTGATAAACAAAAAGGAAGTGTAGGTAATGTAATGAAAGCCGGCTTACGTAAATATAAAGAAATGATCGGCAATACAGAATTGGATACCGAACAAAAAGTATTGAACATTCAAAAAGAAGTAGAAGAAGCTACCGCATTAGAATTGCCTATGTTGGAAAAGAATTTAGTGTTCTTGTCAACGATTGCATCTGTTGCAACCTTATTAGGTTTGTTGGGTACGGTATTAGGTATGATCCGTTCATTTGCCGCATTAGGTGATAGTGGTGGTGGCGAAGCTGCTGCAAAATTATCACAAGGTATTTCTGAAGCCTTGTATAATACAGCATTGGGTATCGGTACTTCAGCCATTTCAATCATTATGTATAATGTGTTTACTACAAGAATTGATGGTATTACATTCGGTATTGATGAATCAGGTTTCACTTTAACTCAAAGCTTTGCTGCTAACTATAAATAATCCTTGATTATTTTATGGAATAAGAACAGTTTTGAATCTTAATTAGTGAAAATTAAATAATCAACAATGGCCAGACCTAAGATACCGCGAAAGAGTACGAACATTGATATGACAGCGATGTGCGATGTGGCTTTCTTGTTGTTATCATTCTTTATCTTAACAACAAAGTTTAAACCAGAAGAGGCTATCACTGTTACCACACCAAGTTCTGTAGCTACTAAAGTAGCACCGGATAAAGATGTAGTGCTGATTACCATTGACAAAGATGGTAAAGTGTTTCTTTCGTTAGATAATGAACAAATCAAAGGCACAATTGCCGATGAATTAAACAGCACAAAGAATTTGGGTATTGATAAAAAAGCTTTTGTTAAAGCGAGTTTTATCGGTGCTTCATTTGCCCAGTTAAATTCTTTTTTAGCCATCCCTGAAGATGAAAGGAAAGGAAACAAATTACCGGGCATTCCTTGTCAGGATAGTTCTCATAATGAAATTACTGAGTGGCTCAGGATTATTAAAGGCTCTTACATGGGTTTAAAGAAGAATATACTTTTAAAAGGTGATAACGCTTCCAAGTATCCTTCTTTTAAAAATGTAATTGATGCATTAAAGAAAAATGATGAATTGAAATTTTCTTTGGTAACCAATCCTGAAGCTGCACCAACGGGAACTGATTTATGGAAACAAAATCAGGCACCGGCTGACAAAAAAGAAGAATAATTTATTTGATCACTTTTAAAATATTGCACCATGGCAGAAATGGATACCTCGTCGCAGGGCGGGGGACATAAAAAAGGACCAGGGGTCAAAAAGTCAAAGAAAATGTCTACTCGTGTGGATTTAACACCGATGGTAGATTTAGGCTTTCTTTTGATCACATTCTTTATTTTCACCACCACTATGAGTCAGCCTACGGCAATGAAATTGTATTTGCCTAAAGATGCTGATAAACCGGAAGAGCAAAATAAAGCTAAGGAGTCTGGTGTATTGACTTTGTTATTGGGAAAAGATAACAATGTATTTTATTACGAAGGAACATTAGCCAATGATGCTTCAAACTTCAAGTCTTCTAATTTCAAAGACATTCGTGATGTGATCATCAGAAAAAAACAAGCTACACCCGAAAAGGATTTGGTATTAATTATCAAACCCTCTAATGAGTGTACTTATAAGAATGTAGTTGATATGCTGGATGAAATGTCTATCAATCTTATTAAAAGATATGCATTGGTAGATATTGCAGATGTGGAGAATCAACTGATTGTGAAGACAGAAGCAGCAGGTGTTAAATAATTCAGTTGTGAAATTGAAATGAAATTGAATCTCACTACTAAAAGACATTAAAATGGATGTAAACAAAATTTTATCAGCCGATATTCTTGATATCATCTTCGAAGGAAGAAATAAAGAATATGGTGCTTATGAACTCCGTAAAACGTATAATAAGCGCATAGTAAAAGCAGTTATTGCAACTGTTGCTATTTGTTTGTTATTATTAATAGGTTCGCTTGTTGCGAGTACGGTAGGCAAAAGTAAAACACAGGTTATCGTTGCTGATGTTTCTTTAGAAAACATTAAGCAAGATGAGAAGAAGCCTGAGCCTCCTCCTCCTCCTCCTCCAAAGCAAGAGCCTCCTAAGGTTGAAATCACTAAATTCACACCTCCTAAAATTGTAAAGGATGAAGAAGTTAAAGATCCTCCTCCTGAAGTAGAAAAATTGGAGGAAACAAAAATCGGTACTGTTAATCAGGAAGGCGCTAAAGACGAAGGTATTACTGCACCTCCGGTTGAAACGGGTACCGGCAAAGTAGAAGCGCCCAAACAAGAAGAAGATTACGACAAAGTATTTACTGTTGTGCAAATTCCTGCTGAATTTCCTGGTGGATTACCTGCATGGCAAAAATATTTACAACGTAATTTGAATAGTGATATTCCCGTTCAGAATGGTGCACCTCCGGGTAAATATACTGTATTTGTAACATTTATTGTTGCTAAAGATGGCGCAATCAGTGATGTTCAGGCAGAGAATGATCCTGGTTATGGAACGAAAGCAGAAGCAGTACGTGTTATTCAAAAAGGACCAGCCTGGAAACCGGCAGTTCAAAACGGACGTAATGTAATTTATCGTCACAAACAAGGTATTACTTTTGTTGTTTCTGAAGAATAAAGATCTAACGACTTTATTATATAAAAAGCCTTCTCATTAAGAAGGCTTTTTTATTTTCTATCATCATAATGCTTTATTATATTTTCGCATAAATGAATCAGGCATGTCAGGTAAATTAAATGGTTGGGATGATACAATTGTGGCATTGGCTACACCACAAGGAATCGGGGCAATTGGCGTTATAAGAGTAAGTGGTAATAAAGCAATCGAGATCATTAATCAAATGTTTGCAAAAGATCTTTCTAAACAAGCATCACATACATTGCATGTTGGATTATTAAAAATTGATGATGAGATATTAGACGAAGTGGTGGTTGCCTTATTTAAAAATCCCTCTTCCTACACAGGTGAAGATGTTATTGAAATCAGTTGTCATGGGTCTCCTTTTATACAAGAAAAAATTATTGATGCCCTTATTACAAAAGGATGCAGATTAGCTAAAGCCGGAGAATTTACACAACGTGCTTTTTTAAACGGAAAACTCGATTTAACTCAGGCAGAAGCCGTTGCTGATTTAATTGCAAGTAATACCGATGCAAGTAAAAATAATGCGATAAAAAATATTCGTGGCGGATTTTCAACAGCATTGAAAGAGCTGCGTGAAGAATTAATTACATTCTCAGCATTGATTGAGTTGGAATTAGATTTTAGTCAGGAAGATGTTGAATTTGCCGATAGAAAAAAATTTCTGGGCCTGATTGAAAAATTAATTTTCTCTACACAACAACTCATTAATTCATTTCAATTAGGTAATGTGGTTAAGAATGGTGTGCAAGTTGCAATCATTGGAAAGCCAAACGCAGGAAAGTCAACCCTACTTAATACTCTATTGAATGAAAACCGTGCTATTGTTAGTGATATTGCAGGAACAACCAGAGATACGATTGAAGAGATTATTAATATTGATGGTGTTTTATTCAGATTAATAGATACTGCAGGTATTCGCGAACATACAAGAGATATTATTGAATCTATTGGTGTTGAAAAAAGTTTGGAAAAAATGAATCAGGCAGATGTAGTTATTTATCTTTTTGATATAAAAGAAACGGATCAAAAAGACATTACATCTATCACTAATCAATTCAAACAAAAAAATATTCAATATTTATTGGTCGGTAATAAATCTGACAATAATGTTGCCGATAAAATAAAAAATTTGTCTGCTATTGAGGATATCATTTTTATTTCGGCAAAAAATAATTTACATATCGATGCTTTGAAAAAAGCATTGGTAAAAAAAGCGGTGCACGGAAATATCAATAATGAAGCAACGATAGTAACAAATGCAAGACATTTTAATGCATTAAAAAAATTAGATAGCTCTTTAGTCGAAATTCAAACCGGACTCAATCATCAAGTAACAGGAGATTTATTATCCTCCGATATTAAAAATGCATTGTATTATCTAGGAGAGATCACAGGCGAGATCACCAACGAAGACCAACTTGATTATATCTTCAGTAAGTTTTGTATCGGAAAATAGTTATCAAAAACATCGGATAAGCACCAGGAAAGGCTTTAACAGCCGAAAGAACTGATATCTGACCCCTCATAAAATGAAAATGGTTCATGTAACCAATTCAGTTATTTTTGTTTATTATGGAAATTACCAATGAAATGATCGACCATTTGGTGCATTTATCACGATTGCATTTTTCTGACGAAGAAAAAATTGCAATGAAAGAAGATATGCAAAAAATGATTGCATTTGTTGAGAAACTAAAAGAGGTGGATGTAACTAATGTTGAACCTTTGATGCATATGAGCGATGCCGTGAATGTATTACGTGAAGATGAAATTAAGGGCAGCATAAGCAGAGAAGACGCATTGTTAAATGCACCATTAAAAGATGAACAATTTTTTAAAGTACCAAAAGTGATTCGAAAATAATTAATCAATATTCATGAAACCTATCATTCATTTAGACAATATTCAGAAGAATTATTATATGGGCAATCAGGCTATTACCGTTTTAAAGGGAATATCATTGAATATCTTTAAAAATGAGTATGTAGCATTGATGGGTCCGAGTGGTAGCGGTAAAAGTACTTTAATGAACATATTGGGATGTTTGGATTCCCCAACCGGTGGGACTTATGTATTAAACGGGAAAGATGTAAGTAAAATGCCTGATGATGATTTGGCCGAAGTTAGAAATACAGAAATTGGTTTTGTATTTCAACAATTTAATTTATTGCCAAGATTATCTGCTGTAGAAAATGTTGCGTTACCATTAATCTATGCGGGCATTTCAAAAAAAGAAAGAATGGAACGTGCATTGGAAGCATTGAATAAAGTTGGTTTGGCAGAAAGAAGTCATCATAAATCTAATGAATTAAGTGGTGGGCAAATTCAACGTGTTGCCATTGCGCGTGCATTGGTAAATAATCCATCCTTATTATTGGCAGACGAACCAACAGGGAATTTAGATTCTAAAACATCTGTTGAAGTAATGGAGATATTCGGAAAAATTCAACAAGCCGGTAATACCGTTGTATTGGTTACGCATGAAGAAGATATTGCAAAATATGCACACCGTATTGTGCGCTTAAGAGATGGTTTAATTGAGACCGATAAACCAAGATCTGAATCATTCTTGCAAATGCAATCCCATTAAGG
>Ga0364859_10068_pt1 | contig 22019 bp, 17 predicted proteins | sample ExccelAu500001D3_FD_206911 | JGI IMG/M metagenome (GOLD analysis project Ga0364859, IMG submission 206911) | Enriched cells from Trout Bog Lake Hypolimnion, Wisconsin, USA - BchlTB.Aug20.5000.01 .D3 | ecosystem: Environmental > Aquatic > Freshwater > Lake > Hypolimnion/Profundal zone | place: USA... | reverse complement strand
GGTCTTCCTGCAAAAATCAACCATTCCAATCCCATGTCCTGGCCTTCTTCAGAACCCTATTCAGACATGAATGCATTCTGGTACGGAAATATGAATACGATGTATTCAGGAACTACAACCAATGGGTATAATTTCGTGAATATCAAAGGCTATATCGATACTTCCAAAACAGGGAAAGGCGTGCCCACGCAACAATTCAGCTATCAGCTTGGCGGAGACAATATCCGCACCACCATCCTGATGCCGGAACAGGATTTTACACTTGTGGCTGGTGTTCCTTATACGGTTCATATGACCATAGATTTCGGTTATCTGCTGCACGGGCTGAACCTGAAAACGCAGAACAAATGCAATTTTGTGACCAATCCTGCCCTCGCAGCGCAGATGGCGAAAAACATTATCACATACCCGGCCTACGGAAGTTCTGCTCCTGCCATGTTCAGATATGAATAATATTAGTTTTTTTTAATTTGAACAACAGTCCCATTGCTTATTATGGGGCTGTTGTTTTTATTCTTTTCTCCTAAATTAAAAGACGGATCATTGTCCCGGCAATGCATCAGGGCCAACACCTTAATGATCATAAATGAATAAGCTTTCTTATCTGATTTTTGTACTATTGCTTACATGCCTTATGGTTGCAAATAATTATTGTACCTATAAAAATGCCCAGGATGTATACCCAACCTGCCCTACAGCGAATATGAGCTACAAAATGGATATTGTTCCCATATTAAATACCAACCATTGTTATGATTGTCATGATTATTCCACCGCTTCAGCAGGGGGCGGCTCAAAAAATGTAATGATATATTACTGGCAGGTTGAAAGATTTGTAAATGATTCAAACGGCAAAATTTTACTGGGGATGATATCGGACCCAAGCAGCACAAATTTTAACCATATGCCGCAGGGCCCATATCCACATTTGTCTCTATGTGACATATCTAAACTATCCGCATGGGTGCAGCAGGGTGCAAAAAACAATTAAACATTAATAAATAGATATGCTCATATTCGATTTATATTACTTATATTTGATTATCAATTCTTGCCGGAATATCAATGAAAGGCCTCATTATGAATAGAAAGGCAATTCAGTGCATACTATGTATATTTTTTGCCTTTGGCAATTCGGGCCATATCAATGCTGCCGGATCTATCTACGGAGGAGAAGTATATTATCAGTATGAAAAGGGCAGTATTTATCGTATTTATGCAGTTGTGTATGCAAGTTGCAATGGTATAGCTCCAAATGCAAACGGATTAGCTATAACAGATGGCACTAATACCATCACCCCTTTAATCACCAAGTGTTGTACCAGCTATTATAATGAAGGGATATCATCAAATACATGCACCCGTTGCCCATCAAACCCTACCTGTTCTTTCCCTTATGGGTTTCAGTTTATTACTATATATGGAGATGTGGATGTCAGTTATTTCAGTGGCTGCAAGTTGACGGTCTTCTTTGCAGGATCTGCATTGCCATCCACCATTACAACAGGCGGAGCAAATGAAAATTTTTATATCTCAACAACATTGAACCGCTGCAACGGAGACCATAGTTCGCCTCAATTTCAGGAATCCCCAGCCATGATGCTGATCAATGGTAGCCTTACTGATTTGTATCAATCGGTAATGCCGGCCAGCAAAAACGATTCAATTGTATATCGTTTTATCAATCCATATTCGGCGGCAGGCCAATCCATCCCCTATACTACAGGATATGCCTATAATTATCCTCTACGATATCTCGGGAAGTCAACAACAGACCCTAAGCCAAAAGGATTTCATTATGATGCGCGATCCGGCGAGATGTATTTCACACCCGCAGGTACGGATGTTACCCTTATCTCCATTGAGGCTGATGAATATGCCCGAAACAAATCAGGCGCCTGGTATCTGGCAGGCACTACTGCAAGAACAACCGTAACTTTTTGTATTAACAACGGCAATACCAGCAACAGTCCGCAAATTGCTGCACCGGCAGGCGCAAAAAATGATACAGTTTATACATGTGCCGGTATTCCGCTCACACTGCAGTTTAAAACCAGCGATCAGAACAATTCCAAAGACACTATTTCGATAAACAATATCCTTAACGAGACCAGTGGCAGTTTCGCATATTCCGGAGGCATTAATCCTACGGCCACATTGTACTGGACGCCGGCCAATACGGATGTGAATGCTGCGCCCTATAAAGTTATTATGATGGCAACCGATGATGGGTCTCCGCTATACAAATTTGTTCAATCCACATTGTATATATATGTCATTGATTCTATGCCAGATGATTCTATAATTCCTTCCACAAATGGCTGCGGACAATATCGTTTCACTTCAAAAGATAAACGATGGGCAGGACAGAACTATACCTGGTATGCAGATGGGAAAATAATTTCACAAAAAGATACAGCCACCTATACTTTCCCTTTCAACGGGAGGCACGCTGTAATGTTAAAGGTAAAAAACACACTGGGCTGCGAATGGTATTTTTATGACACACTGAATATTACGATCCTCCCCAATGTTATCGCCGGCGGAGGGAAAAAAATATGCCAGGGAACAGGTATTGCATTATACGCAAAAGGAGCAGCTTCCTATTCCTGGTATCCTATTTCAGGGCTCGCAACGGATACAGGAGCAAGTATCACGGCCTACCCGAATGAAACGACGGAATACTATGTATCAGGTACAGATAATAAGGGATGCCAAGCGATAGACAGCGTCAATATTCCGGTAGATGCCATTCAGATTCCCTTTCATACCGATACGACCTTATGCTATGGCCAGTTTATTGATATCAATGGCAATACACCCGGTGGAGCATCGTATTTATGGACCAGCGCTGCGGGCAGTCAGATATCTGACAGTTCGGGCTTATATCTGAAACTGTTATCAGACACGCATTATGTTTATAAAGTAACAGATAGTTTCGGCTGCACAAAAACTTTATCCGGTATCATAAGACCGGATCATCTCAATACAAATATCACGAATAATGTTTCTGTCTGCTTTGGAGACAGTGTTCAGCTATCTGCCTCAGGCGGAACTGTATATGATTGGGTCGCAAACCTTGGTTTGCCACAGGGGTCGACAAAACCAAACCCATTTGTAAGGCCGCCGAGTAACAGGTATTACTATGTCACTATTACAGATAAATATGGCTGTTATGCAACAGATTCTGTAAATGTCATTGTATCAGAAATTCAACAATATCCCAACCAGTTGCTTGAAATATGCCAGGGAGATTCAGTCTTTCTACAGGCATCAAAAGGTAAAACATACGCATGGGCGCCACCATACAATATAAGCAGCAGCCATAGTGCAGGTTCTTATGTGCATCCTGACACTACCACCACCTATGTGGCAACAATATGTGATACATTCTGCGGCTGCGTGGTAAGGGACACATTCCACCTTAAAGTAGATCCGATACCCAAGGCATTGCCCGGAATAAATCAGCAAATTTGCCAGGGCCATTCTGCCGCTATTGGCACAAAAGCTATTCCTGATATTGGATATGTATGGAATAGCAGGCCAGGAGGTTACCTCAGTACCAACGCACAAAATGTTGTAATTCCGGCTAAAACCACCACATATATCCTTCATGTCAAAAATTTATCAACGGGTTGCCAATCTGTTGATTCCGTAAAAATAAGTGTTGACACTTTCGATACCCGGTTTTTCGGATCAGTTGCAGCATGTAAAGGTGATACGGATGCGTATCAGGTTACGACCTACAAGAGTTCAAATATGTATTCCTGGAGAATAAGCGGAGGCCATGTTTTGTTTTCAGGCACCAAACTTTTAATTGTGAAATGGGACAGCACCGGAACGGGAAGTGTAACATTAACAGAAGAATTACCCGGCCAATGCAGCGATTCTTCAACGGTAAATATCAATACTTTTCCAATACCTTCCGGCCATATTGCGGGCGTAAAAAATATATGCAGCGGATCCGGTATTTTGCTCAGAGATTCAGGATATTCGGGCCATTACAAAACCCTCTGGCATTTTGGGAATGGTGATACTTCAAACGTAAATAACCCCACATATACATATCCGGTACCCGGCATTTATCATATCTCTCTTATTTCATCAAATGCCCAATGCGGTTCTATTGATACGGCTACTATTCATGTTTTCAGTATTCCGGTGCGTACGCCCCTTGTACACCATACCGGCTACCGTCAATATCTATTTAATAATGCGGATAGCACAGGAATAAAATATATATGGTATTCCGGAGATGGAGATTCTATAGCTTACAGCAGAATATTGCATACATATATTGATACAGGATTATATACTGTGATATTTAAATACGGCTATGCGTGGGGCTGTGGGCAGGTATATGATACAATAATCCATGTAAGCGATGAGATGATGCCACCACCACCTCAGTACAAAGACACGGTATCTGTGGCACCAAATCCATTTATAGATCAATTGCGTGTAGATTTCAGCCATTCTGAACAGGAATCTATTCAGATAATTATATTTGATGTGCTTGGGCAACAGTTAACGATAAAAAACATTGATAATCAGGCACCGGGGTCTTATAATTTCAATTTTAAAACGCCTCAGTTCCGGAGAGGCATTTATTTTCTTAAATACGCGGCCGGCAGCGATGTAAAGACTTTCAAAATAATCAGGATGTAATATTCTGATGTGGATTTCTCGGGCCTGAACCCTTTGGATTCAGTTCAACTCAGCCCCGCATTTCCTTCCACTGCTTTACCAGTTCTTTTTCTTTATCGCTGAGCTGTTTGGGGATGTCAATTTTTATTTTAAGATAAAGGTTGCCAAATGTATCCGGCTTGTCGTAGATCGGGAAACCTTTATTTTTAATGCGCAAAACCGTTCCGCTCTGTGTACCTGCCGGTATATTCATTTTAATATCACCATCGAGCGTATGTACCAGGGCCTCTCCTCCCAATAGCGCAGTGAAAAGGTTGATATGCTCATCTTTATGCAGGTCATTGCCTTTTCTTTTATAGGTGGCATCCGGGGCTATCTTTACAGTTATAAAAAGATCCCCATTCACGCCGCGTGCACCCGGTCCGCCTTTTCCGGCCAGTTTCAAAACCTGCCCTTCTGCCACGCCTGGCTTTACTTTGATACGGAGCTGCTGGTTGTTCACATTGATGATCCTTGTGCTGCCCGCATACGCTTCAGGCAGGCTCAATTCCATTTCAGCACTATAATCCTGTCCTTTAGAAGGTGCCTGGCGCTGCCTTGAACCACCCCCGCCAAAACTGCCGCCAAAAATACTTTCGAAAAAGTCTGAGAAACCGCCCCCGAACATGTCTTCTTCTGCACCTCTGTATTGACCGCCCGGGCGTTGTCCCTGCTGTGCATATTTGCTCCAGTCGAACCCACCGCCACCGGCATGGCCTGCCTGCTCATATTTCTTAAAATCAGCCCCTAGCTCATCATATTTCTTACGGTTTTCGGGGTGACTGAGTACTTCATATGCTTCGCTGATTTCTTTGAATTTTTCTTCAGCTTCCTTGTTGCCGGGATTTACATCAGGATGGTATTTGCGCGCCAGCTTCCTGTAAGATTTCTTGATCTCATCGGCTGTGGCAGTTTTGCTCACTTCCAGGCTTTTATAGTAATCTTTGAAATTCAATGCTTCCGTTTTTATTTCTAACAAAAACCAGCAATTTCTTTGCCAATTAAAAAGTTGACAAATTGTCGTATTTGGCAAATCAAAATCATGTCAGATTTGATATGATTTAAATCAGTTTTCTCATCCTGAAAAATCCGTAAATTACGCTGTCTGGCAGGAAATACTTTTATTTTTATTAAACAGCCGCTATGAAAAAAACAATATTATTAATTGGACTGCTTTCCGGATTTGCCTTCAGAACCATTGCACAGATCCCAAATAGTGGATTTGAAAGCTGGACAAATCATGGCAATTATTATACACCTGATAACTGGGACAATCTTAATGCAATGACCAGCAGCAAAGGAATTTATACCTGTATCAGGGGCGTTCCGGGTGTGGCAGGCAATTATTTCCTGGAGCTGGTTTCATATACAGTTTCAGGGATGGGTGTAATGCCGGGTATTGCAGTTTGTGGCAAACTTAATACAACCACCATGAAAGCTATTTCGGGATTCCCATTTAACCAGAGACCCAAAAGCATTACCGGCGAATGGCAATATATGGCAAGCTATGCAGATACCGGATATATGGATGTATTTCTCACCAGATGGAATAGCGCAAAAAATAACAGAGATACCATCGCAAAACTCCATGATATATTAATGGGAATGGAAATGAACTGGGTAAAATTTTCGGTTGATTTAAAATATCTGAGCGGATCAGACCCGGATTCTGCGGTTATAATCTTCAATGCAAGTGGTACGAAACCAGCTGATCAAAGTTATATTTTTGTCGATGAACTTGCATTTTCCGGAAATGTGGCAGGCATGGATCCCGAGATGGATCCATATTTTTCCCGTGTAGATATTTATCCCAATCCGGTATCCGGAAATACTTTATATTTCAATTTTTCAGATGCGCATAGCGGTCTTGCATCTATACAGGTTATATCAATGGACGGAAAGGAAATATTAAATACAACAGCAAATTTGTCTTCCGCTCATTCTATTGATATTTCGGATATACCTGCGGGGCAATATATCCTTAAAATGTCAGGCAATGAAGCCGTTGCCCATGCGTTTTTTGTGAAATTATAGCGGTTACATCGTTCATTTTTCTGGCCGGATCTGTTCTGAAAATAATGATATTAATCATTATTATTCATGTCTGGGATCATAATGTAAGGTATTCACAGGCAGTAAATTTGATATGTTATAATATTAAATCAGCTTCACCTGTATGAAAATCAATGTATCAAAAATCTATATTGTAGGATTGGCGGCCGTATTTATGTTGTTTTCCTGCAAAAAACAGGATACCCGGAACAATTCAGATACCGGAACGGCTAATGTAAACATAAGCTATAATTTTGATGGAAATAACTTACTGCTCGATACCATTTTATATACCAATGCAGCAGGATATAAGTTATCCGTTACCATGCTCGATTATTATATTTCAGGCTTAACATTTTACCATGCCGACAGCAGTAAAGTAAGTGTGAGCGATATTCATTATATAAGTATATCAGATAGCAGTTCAAACCATTTTAACTGCACCCTGCCCCAAGGCAATTATGTGGCTCTAAAATTTGATATCGGCCTTGATTCCGTTCAAAATAAAGATGGTTATCTGCCTTCTACGCCTGACAATATTAATATGGCATGGCCGGATCTAATGGGTGGCGGATACCATTTCATGAAACTTGAAGGCTATTATGTTGACAAAACCGGCACCTGGGGATACACCGTGCATGTAGGTTCCAATAAACATCTGATAAAAACCATGGTCATTAAAAAACCATTTTCAATAGGAAGTGATGCGGCAAACATCCGTCTGAGCATGAATATTAACAACTGGTATAAAAGCCCTTATTTATATGATTTCGATAAAGATGGAAATTATACGATGAACAACGATACGTTAATGGCCAAGATAGCTGCAAATGGTTATTATGTATTTAATTGATTTACTTACCTATGAAAAATTTACTGCTACTGATTTTATTTTTGAATATCATATTTTGTTCCTGCAAAAAGAATGATACGCCAACTAATTCAACTACTGCTGCACCCCTTACACCATATACCCTCCCTGCTTATCCCAGGTTCCCGGCACCCTATATTTTGCCCTCCAATCCGCTTAGTGTGGAAGGTGTGAAACTTGGACGCATGATATTTTATGATCATACGCTATCGGGCAATGGAAGGGCCTGTGCCTCTTGCCATGTGCAGATGATGGGATTTACTGGCGGAAACCAACTCCTGGGACTCGATCCAAAAGTATATCATAATGTCCCCTCGCTGGTAAATAAAGCCTGGCAGCCCAATTTTACCTATTATGGCTCAGTACCTGAGTTGGACCTTGTTGCCGAATTGGATTTTGCAGGCTCAGACGCGCCATTATTTCTTAATCCTGACCTTGATACCGTCATTAAAAGATTCAAAAGCAATCCGCAGTATGTCGCATTGTTTAACCAGGTTTTTCATAAAGATGTTTTAAATAAAACAGATATCGTACAAAGCATCAGTTATGCTGTTTCGCAATTTGTACGCACCATTACATCTTATGGCTCAAAATTCGATCAGTATGTTGCGGGAACAGCTACATTAAATCCATCAGAATGGAATGGTTATGTGATATTCTATTCCGAAAAAGGCGATTGTTTTCATTGCCATGGTTTTCCTTTGATGACTGATAACGCATGGCACAATATAGGTCTTGATTCAGATTTCAGTACCGCAGATAAAGGCAGATATAATGCTACCGGCAACCCAAATGATATCGGCTTGTTCAGATCGCCTACATTAAGGAATATTGCGCTTACGGCTCCATATATGCATGATGGACGCTATGCCACACTTGACGCTGTTATAGAACATTATAATTCGGGTGTAAAACATTCAGCTACGCTTGATCCATTGATGACCCTTCCCAGAAAAGCAACAGGATTGCACCTTACGCCCCAGGATAAAGCAGATCTGAAAGCATTTTTAATGACATTGACCGATTCCTCACTCACGACAAATCCGGCCTTGTCAAATCCCTGGTAACAGAAAAAACAATGATGTCAGGACTTTGTGTTCACAAATGCCAAAGCTTCAGCGGCAAGTTCAGGCCATTGATCTGCATAGTCAGCAGATAATTGCAACCATTCTTTCATAGAACGCCCCATGCCGGGATCAAAAAGCCGGGCTCCTGGCTGCCCCAGCCAGGGTTGAATAACAGATTGCGGCAGTTTCAAAGTCACATCCCCCTTAAAATATCCTGCAAAAGCTTTTCCTTTCGCTGTTTTTAAGCAGGGCATCCCAAACATCTGCGAAGCAGAAACGCCTTCGGAATTCAGCATGATCCTGACGAGATGCTCATATTCTTTTTGAGGATCCGTTTTCATAACCATCCAATTATTTTCAATCATTTATTATGGATTCCATCTGCATGCCCCTCGAACCTTTTACAAATATCACAGCATCCTGAAATTTCTGCTGATGGAACCAGTCTTTCAGCTCACCGGTATCTTCAAAAAAAATGAGCCTTATAATCGTCTTTAAAAACATAAAACTGCCTGCCTGCCAGGGCAACTGCAGTAAAGGCTTTATAATCAATAGCATCTAATATAGCTTTGTGCTCTGTTTCACTGTCTTCTCCCAGTTCGAACATATCGCCAAGTACAAGTATTTTATGCTGGGCCGGATAAGCTGCAAAATCATGAACGGCCGGGCCCATGCTGCTTGGGTTGGCATTATACGCATCGAGGATAAAAGTATTTGTTTCTTTTTTAACGATCTGCGAACGGTTATTTTCTGGGATATAACTTTCTATCGCATTTTTGATGCGCCAGGGATCAATTTCAAACATATCACCCAGGGCAGCCGCGGCAAGGATATTATAGGCATTTACAGTACCGAAAAGATGTGAATCTACCTGATATGCTGTATTTTCCATCGAATCTGTTATTTCTACAGAAAGGTTTGGAAATAAGGATACAATATCCCCGGAGATATCGGCATCGGATGTTATTCCATAACTTATGGTTTTCAATCCGGAAATATTTCGAACGATCCTTTCATCATCCCGATTTACCAAAGCCTTCCCCTGATGGATTTTAAGATAGTCAAAAAGCTCCATATTGGCTTTTTCCACGCCCTCTATACCTCCAAATCCTTCGAGGTGGTCTTTGCCGATATTGGTAACAATACCAAGATCCGGTTCTGCAATTTCACATAAAAAAGCATTTTCACCGGCATGGTTTGCCCCGAGTTCAAGAATAGCGGCTTTATGATCATTTGTAATCTGTAATATGCTTAAAGGCAGCCCGATATGATTGTTAAAATTGCCGGGGGTCGCAAAAGTGTTCATCTTTTCATTCATCACCCTTTTCATGAGCTCTTTGGTGGTGGTTTTGCCATTGGAACCTGCTATAGCTATCAGTTTGATGCCCAGGCTTCTCCTGTGAAAACGTGCCAGCGCCTGCAGCGTTTGCAGACTGTCTTCAACAAGGATACAATGGTCATTGATTTTATAATCGGGATTATCGATCACCGCCCAGGTGGCACTGCTTTCAAATGCCTGATTTACAAAACTATTCCCGTCAAATCGCTCACCTTTTATCGCCCAGTAAATACTCCCGGGAATAATTTTCCGGGTATCGTGACAGATAACAGGGTTCTGCTTAAATATTTCGTATAATTTGGTTAATTCCATTCCTGTTCGTAAATTGTATGGCAAATTCTGCCAAAATATTGAGATTTATGAAAAAAATTCTACTATTATTATTGATTGCAGTGCCTGGTTTTGCCTTTAGCCAGGTTTCACCGGTCTACTTTCAATCAAACTATGTACGCGTGGTACAACCGGAATTTGATGACAGCACGGACCTTGCCAATAAGCTGAATGATATTGTGAGTTATCATAACCCCAAAGCAAAATTTGACACCCTTATCAATCCATATACAGGTGGGTTGAACAATGCCACATTTTTCAATATAGATTTTAACGGGGACGGGATCGGAGACCTGTATGTATATGACCGCGAATTGGGTGAAAACCAGTTTATGCTTTTTGAAGGTACTTCCAATAAATCAACTATTTATCGGTATGCACCTCAGTATCATTACGGTTTCCCGGATAGTGTAACCAAATGGGTGGAAATGGCTGATTACAATAAAGACGGTTTGCCGGATATATTTACGGCATCGCTCAATCCCAAGTGCAATACCTGCATTATGGCTTATCAAAATATCAGTTATTATGACGGAATAAATCACAAATATGTACCCAGATTCAAAAAGGTGGCTGATCCATTATACTTTTATGATGCGAACGGACACAGGACGGAAATTGATGTAAGTACAGCCTCCAATCCACAGTTTGTGGATGTGGATAAGGACGGACACCTGGACATTCTTGGATTCGATCTCAACCTGATTTCACCCAGATGGTACCGCAATCGCGGCAGGGGAACTGATAGTTTAAGTTTTTACTATACCAAAGAATGCTGGGGTTATTTTACAGAAGTGATTCAACACCTGTACCAGCCCTGGAATTGCGAAGTAGATTCAAAAGGTCATAAAGTCTGGACCGGCACCTACGATTCTTTATATCATAGTTCCGGATCGCATTTTTACAATTCGATGTGTGCATTTGATGTGGATGGTGATGGTGATATTGATCTTTTGATGGGAGATGGCCTTAATGATTCATTGACATTTCTTGAAAATGGTCGTTATAGTTTTGGCGGACCAAATTATAATAAAGACACCATGATCAATATCAGTACACATCACAACCAGGATAGTTTTCCTACAGATTACCCGGCAGTTATCCCTACCATGCCGACACCCTCCTATCTGGATGTGAACCATGACAGCCTCAATGACCTTATTGTCTCTGCGGGGCAACCTACTTTCAGAGATACGGTGGTTGACCGGATTCATAATATCTGGTATTATGAGAACAACGGAACAAAGCCGGCAAACGGAAAACCGGGCTCTAATATATTCAACATTACATCCAAAGACTTTTTACAGAATACCATGTTAGACTGGGGTATTAACTCTGCCCCATGTTTTATAGATGTTGACAAAGACGGAAGAAAAGACCTGCTGATTGCCGTAAGAGACGGTTCGGCACCCAAAGCAAACAGCCATATTGTTCTCTATCTCAATAAAGCAGGAAAAACCTCAGGATCAAAACCATACCTGCTGTACCAGACAGATGATTACCTGGGATTCTCAAAATTAGCGACCCGCATCCTGGCTCCCGTGCCTGCCGCTTATTATAATGCCATAGACAGCACAACAGACCTGCTGATGGGGAATGATTCAGGCCAGGTAATGTATTATAAAGACCGGGGCGGGAAAAAGAATCCCGCTGATTTTCATTTATCAACCAGCAGCCTGAAATATCTATCCAAAGGAAAATGGATACCCATAGCTGTAAATGCTAACAGCGCTCCTACAGCAGCCGATATAAACGGAGATGGCAAAATGGACATCCTCATCGGCAGTGCCAATGGCACCATCAGTTATTATCGTTGCCAGGGATTTGGCCCGGCACCTGACTATGTACCTTATTTTGTTCTGGTTACCAAGACCTTTGGCGGTCTGTTTTCCAATAGTGGGTTTGCGTACCAGACAGCACCCTGCGTGGCAGATCTGGACAGGGATGGCAAACCTGACCTGCTCGTTGGTGATGAATCTGGCAGGTTGTTTTATTTTCATGATTTTGATACAACACATGTTCTTTACGATACGGCCCATGTAAAAGCCGCATCATATCTGGTAAAGGTGCATGACTATGGAAGCGGAAAAGACAGCACAAGATTATTCAGTACCTATACCATACCGGCGGTAGCGTACCTTGACCAGGACAGCCTGCCCGATATTATGCTGGGCTGCCGAAGAGGTGGATTGATCTTTCTGGGCAGTGCAAGCAATGATCTGGAAGTGCTGCATACCGCTGCTGTAGAAGTACCCAAATCCTATAACCCAATGGCTATGGCTATTTATCCCAATCCGGCAGGCAATGTAGTTACCCTTTCCTACAATAACCTTTCTGCAACGCAAAACAGCCGCCTGGTGGTTTCTGATATGCTTGGCAGACAAATAATAAGCCATATGTTTGAACTGGAAAACGGCAAAGGAAATGAACAGATCAATACCACCGGCCTTGCCAATGGTATCTATATCGTAAATGTGGAATCGGAAGGAGAATTGCTGTTCAGTAATAAGCTGATTATTGCCAAATAAAAATGATTTGAAATATCTGCCGATACCGGGTATTGTTATGCTGCTGTTGATCCTGAACCCAATAAGCAGCCGGGCGCAGATATCGCCGGTGTATTATCCTTCTGATTATCTGAGGGTGGTACAACCGGAATATGATGACAGCAGCGACCTCGCGCACAATCAATATGATCTGGTCAATTACCACAACCCCAAAGTCAGGTACGACACATTATTAAATCCATTTACCGGAGGTCTTAACAATCCCATGTTTTTCAATATCGATTTTAATGGGGACGGGATCAGCGATCTGTATGTATTTGACCGCGATCTCAATGAAAACCAATTTTTATTATTTGAAGGATTAAGCAATCAGTCAACCCTGTACAGATATGCACCTGAATACAATTTCGGATTTCCAGAAGATGTATCAAGATGGGTGGAAATGGTGGATTATAATAAAGACGGCAAACCTGATATATTCACCGGATCGAATGATGCCTATTGCAATACATGTATAAAGGCTTATAAAAATACAAGTTATATCGATCCTGCCAGCAAGAAATTAACCATGCAGTTTACCAAAGCTGCAGAACCCTTGTATTATGTTTATGGTACCACGGGTGCAAGAAACGAAATCAACCTGAGCCCAACTTCAAATCCGCAGTTTGTTGATGCAGATAAAGACGGGTATATTGATATTCTGGGATATGGCATAAATGGTTTTTATTATTTCAGAAACCTGGGCAAAGGTGCTGACAGCCTGATTTTTGAAATAGAATCAGGGTGCTGGGGAAAATTTTTTCAGATGTTGCCGCACAGTTATGTGCCATTTAATTGTCCGCAAAATTGCTGCAGTGGCGGGCCTTATTATTTCAGTTCTGTCTGTGCTTTTGATGTGGATGGTGACGGCGATATGGATCTTCTCCTTGGCAGTGGGAATTTCGATTCATTAACCTATCTGGAGAACGGGAATATTAACCTTGCCGGCAAAAGTGCTCATGTGGATTCTATGATAAATCTGCTCCCACAAAATGACAATCAATTCCCGTTGGATTATCCTGCCAAAATAGCAACCATGCCCATGCCTTCGCTTTTGGATGTAAATCATGATTCAATAAATGACATGGTAATTTCGTCAGGCCAGCCTACAGGCTATCTTATTGACAGCGCACATGTTACTGACCGAACCCACGATATCTGGTATTATCATAATGCCGGAACAAAGCCTGCCAACGGATCGCCGGGTTCGAATATTTTTCAGCTGGTATCAAAAGATTTTTTGCAGAATACCATGATAGACTGGGGCATCAATTCGGCGCCTTGTTTTATTGATGTTGATAAAGATGGACGAAAAGACCTGATCATGGCTGTAAATGACGGATCAGAGCCCAAAGGAAACAGCCGCCTGGTTTTATATCTTAATAAAGCCGGAAAAGCACCCGGATCTAAACCCTATCTGCTTTATCAGACAGATGATTACCTGGGTTTTTCAGGATCAGGTTCAGATATTCTAAACCCCATTCCTGCCGCTTATTTCAATACCAGAGACAACAATACAGACCTCCTGATGGGCAACGATTCAGGCCATATTATGTATTTTAAAGACAGAAGTACCGGGAAAAACCCAGCCGACTTTCACCTTTCAACTTCAACTTTAAAATATTTATCCAATGGAAAAATGATCCCGATTGCCGTACATGCCAACAGTGCCCCAACTTCCGCAGATATCAATGGCGATGGGAATATGGATCTGTTGGTTGGATCCAGTATTGGCACAATCAGTTATTATCGCTGCCTGGGATTTGATAACTCTGCAGACCATGTGCCATATTTTGAACTGGTAACCGATAGCTTTGGCGGGCTGTCAAATCTAAACGGAATTAATTATCAATCTGTGCCTTGTGTGGCTGATCTGGATAAGGACGGCAAAGCGGATCTGCTGGTTGGCGACAGATCGGGAAGGCTCTGGTTTTTTCACAATTTTGATACCATTCACAAGCTGATTCCAAAGTACCAGGTACAGGTTCATGATTATGGTACCGGAACAGACAGTGCAAAAATATTAAGTACCTATATTGTACCGGCCGTTGCCTCGTTAGACCAGGACAGTTTTCCTGATATTATCCTTGGCTGCAGAAGAGGAGGGCTCATATTTCTCGGCAGCGCCCATAATGATCTGGAGAAGCTGAGAACGACGGCAATAGAAGAAAGCAAACCTGTAGAATCCATAAAAATTAGCCTATTCCCGAATCCTGCTTCAAATACCGTTATGGTTAATTATCAGAATGTATTAAAAACCCGGAATGCAAGGGTCGTCATTTCAGATATGGCTGGCAGGCAGGTTTTCACAAAATCATTTGAAATGATAAATGGCAATGGAATGGAACAGATTTCTACGGCTTCGATCATTAATGGCATATATATTGTGGAAATAATAACGGGGGATGAATTTCTTTATAAGAGTAAGCTGGTTATTGATAAATAATAAATTACAAACTCCATGAAACCAATACAGACTGTCCTTTTTTGCCTGTTTTGCCTGGCAGCCTCAAACATGCATGCCCAGAATATAAAACTCTATGCCAGTGCGAGAGGGAATGCAGATGTGTTGGATGTAAATGGCGACACCATGCTGAACCCCTGGTGTGGCGGCTGGCTTACACCCCAGTTTTCAAGTATTGACCTGAATGGAGACGGGCTGCTTGATCTGTTTGTGATACAAAGCAATATAGTGGGCGACAGCCGGATCCTAACCTTTTTGAATACAGGCAATGGCAAATATCAATATGCCCCTGATTACGAATCATTTTTTCCTCCCCTGCAGTATTGGGCCTTATTGGTTGATTATAACAAAGATGGCAAACCTGATATATTTTCGTATGCCGATGTGGGATCCGGTATTGATGTATATAAAAACATTTCAGATTCGAATGGTATAAAATTCACCAAAATCACACCTTATCTTGGCAGGCTCGATTATACGGATGCAGGTAATTATCGTGTCAATATCTATGCAACACAAATCACCCTGCCGGCCATTACAGATATAGATGGAGACGGAGATATCGATATTATTTCTTTCGACCCACTGTATTATGGTGCCTATTATTATAAAAATAACGCAGTAGAAAAAGGCGAAAGCCTTGACAGCCTTGATTTTACCAACAAATCCAGGTGCTGGGGCGATTTTCATACAACCTATTCATATACGATAGACAGTACCCTTGCCATTCATGTAGGTTGCGGCGCTTCCATGGCTCAGGAAACACATGGGGCATCTACCATGCTGGCGGTAGATCTTGAAAATTCAGGCAATAAGGATATGCTATTCGGTAATCAATTTAACAATTTTGTTGTGCAAATGACGAATGGCCGGATAAAATATGGAACTAAAAATGATACGATTGTTGCTGTAGATTCGGCCTTTATCGGGGACAAACATAAAGTAAGCGTCGCCATGTTTCCTGCCGCCTATCTTGCGGATGGCACAGCTGACAATTTACCGGATCTTATCACGGCACCATTTATTGATACCAATACAGTGGCAGATCACAAAACCTTTCTTTACCGGAATACCGGGCAAACCACAGGAAATCATTATGAATTTGTTGAAGACAACTTTATGCAGAATACCATGCTGGATTACGGAGAGCATGCTGCACCGGCTTTTGTGGATTATAACCACGACAGCCTGATGGATCTGGTGATTGCCACGAGAGCCAACCCTACCGGAGGGTATTATAACCCGATATATCCCAACCATAGATATTATGACCACCTGGAACTCTATAAAAATATAGGCACAAAAAATAAAGCGGTATACCAGAAGGTAGATGATGATTTCGGATCATTAAAAAAATACAGGCTCACCTTTCTGGCACCCAGTTTTGCTGATCTTGATGGTGACGGAAGGCCAGATATGTTTATCGGTGCAGCCAGTGGACGGGTCATGTATTTTAAAAACATGAAAGATTCAGCAAATACGGTAAGCATGAAGCTCATAAGCGACTCGCTGCCAAATATACAGGCCAGTGGTTACAGCACCCCATGCCTGGCCCATCTTAGCAACGACAGTTTATATGATCTTGTCATGGGATGTGATACAGGCACCTTCAGTTATTATAAAAATACCGGTACCAAAACAGCTCCGGTATTTAAACTGGTAACGCATTATTTTGGGAAAGTGCGCACAAACATGTACTACTATGGCAATTATCAATATGATTCAAAAGGGAATATCATTGATTCGTTTTTGCTGATGGAGCGTTCCGGACGATCTGCTCCTGTTATTACCGATCTGGACCATAATGGGAAACCGGACCTGATTTCCGGATCCAATGATCAGAATATGTTTATGTATTTCAATATTACGGACAACCTCAGCGGTAGTTTTACACGTACCGATACAGTATTTTACAATACGTTGAAACATGAAAAAGAAAACAAGAACCTGGGTATGCAAACCATGCCGGCAGCGGCTGACCTGGATAATGACGGATATCCGGAACTGCTTATTGGTAACTATTCGGGTGGTATACAGTATTTCGGTTCTAAAATTGTAAAGCTCACCAAACTACACAACAGTGCTGTGGAAATACCTGTCACATTCAGCTCCTTATTCAGTTTGTATCCAAACCCAACCCGCGACAATACAATACTGCAATACTATAACAGCCTGCAACCTGCAAATGCGACGCTGATGCTTACAGATATGATGGGTAAAACAGTACTGAATAACAGGTTTGTAATGGCCCCCGGCACAGGAAAACAGCCCATAGAAACAACTGGCCTTGCACCGGGCATTTATTTTGTAAGTATTGGAACGCCCGACCGTATTTATTCAGGCGGGAAACTCGTAATATCAAAATAGATTTATTATTGATATTCAATGTATTATAGCTGAATTAATATTACAGGAAAGTTATTTCTGTTTATAAAATCTGATTTTTTTATTGCGTTTTTCATTGTCAGAACGGAGATTAAATTAATTTAGCCGTTTGAAACCTGCATTATAAGCTATAATAATCCATGAAAAAGCACCTGCTCATTTTTGTATTCTTGAGTTGTCTTATTCAATCTGTTTTTGCACAGACAGCAGCAAACTATTATAACGCCGGGAAAGCAAATGCAGATAAAGCTGCAGCCATGCTTTCAAAAATGAGCAAATTTGATAAGGCCACCAACGATAATATCATTGCACTTTACAGATCGTCTGCCGATAATTATATCAAGGCAAAAGATGCCATGTCGGCTATTAAATATCATGCTGATTATTGTGCTGCCATAAGTTTATTTCATGCCGCAACACAACTGGAGGCGGGTGGAGACCCTGGGAAAGCCTACGAAAGCATGAAACAGGTATTAGAACTGTGGCCATCGTTCAATGGTATTAAAGCTTCAGCCATTACCAAAGAAAAATCGGTTTCGCGGGGTGAAAATGTTTATATATTCCCGGCTGCCGATTCGATGTATTCTTATACCTATAATTACTACATGACCAGATATCTGCTGAGCATATTATCCTTAAAACAAAACATGCCTGACGATGCACTTAAATATGCGGAAGATGTGGCCGATCACTTTCAGGACGATCCTGAAATTATAGCCGCTATGGCCTATTTTGCATCCAGCACCCTTCACAAACAGGGAAACACCTGCGATGCTGGAAAATATTCGGTGACGTATCTGGAAAATATCAGCCAGGTTAATTTAAAAGAAAATGATCCCACTATGGCTGATAAAAACCATAAACTGCTGGAAATGGAAAGCTATGTAGTGGGTTCTGATAGTCAGGGATGCATAAAAAACAAAACTGGAGAAGAATGCGTAGCTGTACTGGCAGATTTAAAGGCACCATGGAAACCCAATGCCCGGGGCATCTATAATCTTGGTGATAATCTTTTCGTAAAAGGAAGCCATTCTTTTAAGTTGATTTTCAGCGAATACAAGCTTGCCATGACGGAAGGTGATTCTACAGTGGCGCATATTTGGGATGCCCGGCTGGATGAATATAAAAGACATTTCAGCTCGGCCGACTGGAGGACTCTGGCATCATTTTACGACAATTATCTCACCAAAGCTGCCCTGCGTGATAAGGCCATAAAAAATGCACAACGAAAACAAAGGGCTGAAGCTACTTACACACTCATTGGCATAGAGCCGACGGTAATTCCATTAGGTCAGTACGCAGCGGGAATTCAGGTAATGGGCAAATATGTAAGTCATGAGATCAGAGTAGGTTATATAGCTGCAGGCATAAAACCCTATCTGAAAAGCGGTTCTGATACTGATAAAGTAGCACTGGGAATATTGACGCACTATAGTGGTATTCAGCTTTCATATAGTTTTAAAGTACTCACCAAAGGAGAATTCAATCCACAGGCATGGTCCTATATTGGTGCAGAATTCCGGTATACCATGCGAAATTATACAGACCTGCTGACGTATTACAATATAAAAGATACCGCAGAACAGTTTCACAATATCAATTTAAAACCGCAGGCAGCCGTGTATGATGCCACGCTGATTTTTGGAGAGATTATCAGAGGCAAAAAGCTTTTCTTTGAATTATTTGGCGGATTGGGTCTTGGGTATAAAACATTAACTTATGGCAATCCGGTGTTTAATTCCGCAACGGAAGCGGTTGCCAATGCGCCCTTTAAATCAGATCTCTGGAACAAACTTTATGTTCCGGTGCGTGCCGGTATCAAATTCGGTTTTGTGTTGTAAAACTTGCTGCCATTATCTTATTGATCCCCTTCTTCATTCAACCTGGTTTCCTATCTGATTAAATAATAGCGAACCTGGTTTCCACACCTGGAAATCCGGGCAGTTGCTTATAGCTGATTATCGATGATCTGATTCTTCATGCTCTGATCTTATCTCTATAACATATATCATTTATTATCCAAATATTATTATGCAACATATTGCTGAACAATAATTTAATTATTTTTTTCTAAGTAATTAAATCCGATTTTCCATCATCCCCGTATGTGGATTCATAACAATTAAAAAAACATACAAAATGAAAAAAGTAATTCTGACCTTATTTGCCTGCGCCTGTTTCATGACAGCCATTCCAACCAACGCGCAAATGGTTGGCGGTGCCATGATGGTACCTACCAAAACCATCCCTGAAAATGCCATGGGGGCTGACAACCTTACAACACTTGTAGCGGCTGTAAAAGCAGCGGGGCTGGTTGAAACCCTGAGCAGCACTGGCCCATTTACAGTTTTTGCCCCTACAAATGATGCTTTTAACAAGCTCCCCAAAGGAACGGTTGACAACCTGTTGAAGCCCGAAAATATTGATAAGCTGAAAGCTGTCCTTACCTATCATGTTGTAGCAGGCAGATACACTTCCAAAGACCTCAAAAATGGAATGACATTGACTACTGTAAATGGACAGAACCTGAAAATTACCAAAAAAGGGAAGAACTGGATGGTAAATGGCGCAAAGATCCTTGTGCCGGATGTTATCGATCAGAATGGGGTATCCTTTGTGATAGACAATGTATTATTGCCTAATTAAGGTATCCGCAATGGGATAAAAAAAGTAAAATTCGTTTTTGTCTGAGTTTTCATTCTCCAAACTGTCCTCCGGATGATTCTTTCGGGGGACAGTTTTTTCAGGTTCATCATATGTATTCAACAACGCCTGATGCCTGATTTATTCATTCATCCAGATATCAAACTGTTTTCTTAATTCAGGCGCATCACTGAGTTTGATTTTGCCTGATTCGAGAAGTTTTTGCTGGCGGCGAAGCAAGGCATAATCATATAATTTTTTTTCTTCTTCTGTTAGCGGCTCAATATGAGGCACATGTACGGTATGCCCTTCAGCATTCAGGGCTACAAAAGTATAGTAGGCCTCATTGCATTTCACTTTATTGGGCATTTCAAGGCTCTGGGTCCAAACTTCAATATAGATCTCCATAGAAGTATTAAACGACCGTACGCATTTGGCCTGCAGGGTCACCACATTCCCTAGTTTGATGGGCTGGTTAAAAGCCACATTATTTACCGCGGCCGTAACGCAAATGGTGCCTGCATGCTTTTGTGCTGCAATGGCAGAACATATATCCATCCAATGCAAAAGCCGGCCACCCATGAGATTGTTGAGTGTATTGGTATCATTGGGCAATACCAGTTCGTTCATTATTGTGAGGGAATCAGAAGGGCGTTTTGTTTCCATGTTAAATTTAATCTAATAATAATTTAAGGCGCGATAAACATTGTTATCTGCCTTAGGAGCACCTCCGGCAAAGATAAGTCCAATTTATTAATCGACATCCTGAGCAATATTTTGATTATCAGGCACAAATCTAAAAAATAAATTTTGCGCTTTCACATATATTCATGATCATTGTCATGTTTTAGGAAATTAATAATTCTTAGGAGCAAGGGGACAAGACGGGGAATTTCAATTATGAAAATTTCATTTCTTATGAAATTTAATAAAGTATCAATATTGATTTAGACCCTTTAAGCTTCGCTTGTATATTTTTCGAATTTACAGTCAGTAAAATAATGCTGTTCATGGAAACCCGGTTTGCATGAGCTGATGAGATCGTTCTGTTTCTGCAATATATAAAAAAACTAAATGAAAAATTACAAACAATCACACAGTAAGACTAACATTATTAGGTCTTTAAAGCTTCTTCTTCTCACGGGATTGATGTTTACGCTCAGTGCAGGCACAGTAAAAGCACAGCTATCGGGAACCTATACAATAGGCGGCGCCGGAGCTAATTATTCCAGCTTCAGTGCTGCAATTTCTGATTTGTCGTCAAATGGTGTATCAGGGCCGGTTGTTTTTAATGTTTCAGCTGCCACGTTCACCGAAACAGTTACATTGGGTACTATCACTGGTGCTTCTGCATCCAATACCATTACCTTCAGGGGCCAGGGCCGTGGAAGCACTATACTTACTTCAGGCGGGACTACTGTGACCGTGCATTCGTATACGACTTTTGACCAGATGACGATTTCTACATCAGGGTCATCCGTTCTGATCAATGCCAATGGGTCTATTGCTTGCGGGTTCACGAATTCTAACCTCACAGGTACGGTAAATGGCAGCGCTTACCTGATCAATGCCCAGTCTCAAAACAGCCTTACCATTTACAATTGTGAGTGTTATGGTGGTGAGTATGGCATTTATC
>Ga0364859_10425_pt1 | contig 22265 bp, 14 predicted proteins | sample ExccelAu500001D3_FD_206911 | JGI IMG/M metagenome (GOLD analysis project Ga0364859, IMG submission 206911) | Enriched cells from Trout Bog Lake Hypolimnion, Wisconsin, USA - BchlTB.Aug20.5000.01 .D3 | ecosystem: Environmental > Aquatic > Freshwater > Lake > Hypolimnion/Profundal zone | place: USA... | reverse complement strand
GGCTGCTCTGCTTTCGGGCTTGACTGCCTCAGAGTTCGAGAAAATGATTGAGATCTCTTTAACTGTGGCTTTAGCTCTGCAAGCCATCTTTGACAGGGCAGGACTTCAGCTCTGGGATGGGAAAGTTGAGCTTTTGTCTTCCCGAGACGAAACTACCCAGGATGCCAGGATAGTTCTAGCCGATAGCATTGGTCCTGATGAATTACGCTTACTTTTCAACGGTCAACAATTTTCGAAGGAAATGATTCGCCAGTTTTATCGTGGCAGCGCCTGGGAAAAGGCTCTGAAAGAAGCGCAGCAACTGGCGGCTCAGCGTGGCACAACCGCCTGGAAAGATATTTGCATAAATGAACTTAAGGCTAATCCGGAGCCATTGTCTGACGAATTCAAAGATCTGGTCGATAAGCTCTATGGTGTCTTAGCGAATGCCTTGATCAGTCCGCCACCCTTCGAAGATCACCCGGATTTGCCAACATACAGTCAGCAGGTAAGTTTGTGGCAAGCTGGAGAAGCGATTAAAGAACCCCGGAAGAGCCCCTGAAGAACTACTGAAAGAGACTTATGCCAGCGCAAGAAAGAGCCGAAGCATCGAAAGCAGTCCAGATCCTGGTTGTGGGGGGTGGCGGTCGCGAACATGCACTGTGCTGGAAGCTGGCGAAGAGCCCCCATGTCCGGAAAGTTTTTTGCGCTCCAGGTAATGGTGGTACAGCTCTTGAGCCGATGGTCGAGAATGTTTCAATTGCCGTTACCGACTTTGCCCAGTTAATCCGGTTTGCTCTGGATAATTCTATTGCCTTAACTGTCGTTGGTCCTGATAATCCGCTTTCAGAGGGTATTGTTGATGCTTTTCAGTCTCATGGTCTGAGAGTTTTTGGTCCTACTCAAGATGCTGCTCGTTTGGAATCGAGTAAAGCATTTGCCAAGCAATTTATGTCTGAGGTGGGAATTCCAACGCCACGATTTGTCATCTGTAATTCGTTCGAAGAAGCTGAGGAAGCGCTTCGCCTTAACTCCTGGGCGCGTGTGGTAAAGGCTGATGGGCTGGCTCTGGGGAAGGGTGTCTTCGTTTGCTCATCGGAAGATGAGTGTCTTGCCGCTTTGCATCAAATCTTTCATGAAAAGGCCTTTGGCGCAGCTGGTGAAAAAGTTTTGCTGGAAGAAAAAGTTGACGGTTTCGAGATTTCGCTCCTTATGTTTTGCGACGGACAGACTCTATTTCCGATGCCACCCTCGCAAGATTATAAACGTCGCTATGATGACGACAAAGGACCAAATACTGGGGGAATGGGAGTTTATGCTCCGATGCCGGATTATGAACGTTATCAAGGTGAGATTGAGGAACGAATTGTCGAGCCGTTGCGCTCTGCCTTGAGAGAGGGCAAGCTGAAGTTTCAGGGTGTAATTTATGCTGGTATCATTTATGGTGTCAGCTCGGAGCACGCATCTGGTTCCTTGGGTAGCTTGAATGTGCGTAAGCCGGAGGCCCAGGTTCTTGAGTTCAACGCTCGCTTTGGTGATCCTGAGACGCAGGCCCTTATGCCTCTTTTGTTAAGTGATCTCTATGAAATCCTTTTTGCCTGCACCGAGCAGAAGCTGGCTGATCTCGATATTCAATGGTCGTCTCAAAGCAGTTGTTGCGTTGTCGCCTCGGCAAAAGACTATCCGGAATTATCATCAAGAGGCAAACCGATCACTATTGCCGCTTTACCTGACCACACGGTTGTGTTTCATGCTGGAACCGTCTTAGATAATGGCATTTTGCGTACTAATGGAGGTCGAGTGCTTTCGCTCAGCGCTGTCTCCTCGACCTTGCAAGAAGCCAGAGATGAAGTCTATAAAGCAATGCAGGACGTAGACTTCGCAGATATGGACTACCGAAAGGATATTGCCAGGAGGGCTCTCGAGCAATGTCTATCAACCTAGGATTTATGTGCTCAGGGCGGGGTAGCAACTTGCGTGCCATTCTGGAGGCAATTGCCGAGGGCCGACTGGACGCCCATCCAGCCATTGTTATCAGCAACGATCCGATGGCTAAGGCTCTTTCTGTGGCTAAAGAGTCTGGTGTTAGAGCAGTTTGCATTCCAAGTACTGGTTTATCTAGAGGCGACCATGAGCAAAAGGTTTTAGAGGTGCTGGAAACAGAAGCTCTCGACTTTCTTGTCCTGGCCGGTTATATGCGAATCTTGTCTGAAACATTCTTGCGCGAGTTCAAAGATCCACGTGGTTTTTATCGTATCGTCAATATTCACCCGTCGCTCTTGCCGGCTTTCCCTGGCAAGAGTGCCTATGAAGAAGCCTTCAACTATGGTGTTAAGGTGTCTGGCATCACCATTCATCTGGTCGATGAAAAAATCGATCATGGCTTTATTCTGGCTCAAGAAGCCTTCCCCAGGTATGACGATGATACTCTCGCCACCTTCAAGGCGCGTGGATTAGCTGTAGAGCACAAGCTATTTCCTGAAGTTTTGCAGATATTGGCTCAGGGACAGCTATCATTTTTAACCCGGGAACTGGTGCAACCGTGATCAAGACAGCCTCCTCATCTCATCGAAGCAGCCTGCAGGAAGCTTCCTTCAGGACATACTGTCTGGCAGTTGTTTCCAAAGCTTCCTATTCTCGGATGTCCCTTTATTGGCTGAATATGCCAGGCGACAGTGACTTGAGTCTGCCGGACATTACTGAGACCTTGCGGGAGGTTGTTTGCGATCCACTGCAAGAAGAGCTGTGGATCTGTTCGCCTGCGGAGCGTCATGCATGGACCAAGAAATGGAGTGCGCTTGGCTATCGCTATTTTGCTGAAAAGCAGTTTGCCCCTGGAGTGACGGACAATCTTGCGCACACAGTTGGCGAGGCTTTGAGGCTGCTTAACTTTCCTCTTCCCTTGAAAGTTGCGTCGGGGACAGGTTATTTATTCAAAGAACAAGACAGATGTCTCAGAGAGCGAACGACTGAACCGAGGGAAAAGGGAATGTCGGAGTTGGCCGAAGCGCTGCCTGATCTGGTAAATGGTGCAAGCTTTGCCAGCCCTGAGAGCATCGACGAGGCGGCCAGGTATAAGTTGTTTCATCCAATTATTGAGAAGTGGCTTGTGCATGATTTACTTTCGCCTGAAGCAAACAGCTTTTTCTTGTTCCCGGATGTGGCACTTCCGGATGCACCGCTAGTAGCACCAGTGTCGCTTGAACTTAGCGACGAGCAGTTGCTCGAATTGAGCAAAGAAAGATTGTTGGCCTTGACTTTGCCTGAGATGCAGACGATTCGCGACTATTTTCGCCGTCCGTCGGTGAGTGCTCAACGTAAGAGCCATGAACTTTCTTCGGATCCAACCGACGTGGAGCTGGAGGTGATCGCTCAGACGTGGTCTGAGCATTGCAAGCATAAGATTTTCAATGCCACGATTACTTACTCGGACGTCTCGGATGTTTCTAAAGTCGAGGGGGCGAGTAGCTCACGCACCATCAAAAGTTTGTACAAGACTTTTATTCAAGCCCCTACTAAAGAGTTGGCTTCGACGCGATCTGACCTCTTGTCGGTCTTTAAAGACAACTCTGGCGTAATTCGCTGGGATGACAAAAACGCGGTATGTTTCAAGGTGGAAACCCATAATTCTCCTTCGGCGCTAGAACCCTATGGTGGAGCGCTTACCGGCATTCTTGGTGTCAACAGAGACATCTTGGGCACCGGCCTTGGTGCCAAGCCTATTTTTAACACCGACGTCTTTTGTTTCGCTTATCCAGGCGCCGACCTGGCCCAGCGTCCGAAATTGCTACCTGCCATCACCATCTTAAACGGAGTGCGTAAAGGAGTCGAGGACGGCGGTAATAAGAGTGGTATTCCCACTATTAATGGAAGCATCTTTTTCGATCCAGCTTATCGGGCTAAGCCCCTGGTGTTTTGTGGCACTGGTGGTATTTTACCTCTCACGGTGCAGGGAGAGGTGGCTTACGAAAAGCACACTCAAAATGGTGATGTGATCGTTATGGCCGGCGGCCGGGTCGGCAAGGACGGTGTGCATGGAGCCACATTCTCTTCGGAATCATTGCACGAGGGGTCGCCAGTTTCGGCAGTGCAAATCGGAGATCCTTTTACGCAGAAACGCTTGCTTGATTTTGTCATTGAAGCCAGAGATCTGGGTCTCATTACTGGTATCACAGATAATGGCGCGGGAGGTTTGTCATCTTCCATCGGAGAGATGGCTCAGTTAACCAATGGAGCGACGCTGGTTCTAGACGACGTGCCAACCAAATATCCTGGTTTGGCCGACTGGGAAATTGTCGTGTCTGAGTCACAAGAACGGATGACCTTATCTGTAAGAAATATGGCTGCTTTGTCGGAGCTGGCTGCCAAACACAATGTCGAAGTAACTGCAGTTGGACATTTTGATCAATCGGGCTATTTCAAAATAAGTAGAAACGACCAGGTGATCTGTTTGCTTGATCTGGAATTTCTGCACGACGGTTGCCCGACGCTTGAATTGTCAGCCGAATGGAAAGCGGTGGAGAGAGTCGAAAAGCAAGGTCCCCAGCCGGGCGATTTGGCTACGCCTCTTTTACAGTTATTGGCGCACCCGAACATCTCCAGCCGGGAGGAAGTTATTCGCCAGTATGACCATGAGGTGCAGGGTTTAAGTGTGATCAAGCCGCTCATGGGCGAACATCAGAACGCGCCATGCGATGCTGCTGTGATTACGCCCACTGCAGGTGATCGGGCGGGTTTGGTGGTGTCCAATGGACTGGCGCCCCGCCTGAGCCAGATAGATACTTATCTCATGGCTGGCTGTGCTGTCGACGAGGCGGTTCGCAATGCTGTGTGCGTTGGGGCAGATCCAAAATCCCTGGCGTTGCTCGATAATTTCTGCTGGCCTGATCCGGTGGCTGCTGCGAAAAATCCTGACGGTGCCTTCAAACTCGCTCAGCTGGTGCGCGCTTGCATGGGTCTGGCAGAAGCCGTGAGGGCCTTTTCAGCGCCCTTAGTTTCGGGCAAAGACAGCATGAAGAATGACTTCGACGATGGTGTGATTCGACTTTCCATTCTGCCTACATTGCTCGTGTCAGGAATTGGACGGGTGCCGGACATAAACTTCTGTCTTTCCATGGAGTTTAAAAACGCAGGCGACTTGATTTATTTACTCAAGGCTGGCAATGTTGGTTTTGCTGGCAGCCATTATGAAGAACTTTCAGGGTGGACTTCGTCTTTATTGCCCTCGTTAAATCTTGAGGAAGCTGCCTCGCTTTATGATCTTTTGCATACGGCAATTAAGCAGGGTTTGGTGCAGTCAGCCCATGACGTTTCCGACGGAGGGCTGGCAGTGGCCATTGCCGAGAGTGTTATTGCCAGCCGATTAGGAGCAACGCTAGCGATTTCGAGTTTGTTGAATATCGAGGTTTTTAACTGTCCGACAAGTCAAGGAACTCAAGGGCGGTCGAATGGGGCTCTGGCTAATCGGTTGGATGCTATTTTGTTTGGTGAAGGACCGGCGAACATAGTCGTTTCTATCAGCCCAGGCTTAAAGCAAGAGTTTGAAGAGTTGATGTCCGGGCACTCGATCAGTTTGATCGGTAAGGTTACAGCAACTCCCTCGTTTTCGCTCTCGGCTGTTGCTGTACATGATGATGGAAATATCCTTGCCCATCAAGTCAGGGCAGGCTCTGAGGCTGTGGGTTTCGAGATTGACGCGACCAGATTGGCCAAAGCCTGGGCTACTAAACTGCCCTTCGATTAAGGAGACTGACTTGACTGGACCAAAAGCAATAGTTGTTTGCGGAGATGGCATAAATTGCGAGGCGGAGACTTCCTATGCCTTGCAGCTTGTCGGTTTTGATGTTCAGTTGGTGCATGTATCTGAATTGCTCAAGCAGCCAGAAAAACTACGGGAGGCTCGATTGTTTTGCATTCCCGGTGGTTTTTCCTTCGGCGACGAAATAGCCAGTGGTAAGGTTCTGGCGGTCAAGATGCGGCGGCACATGCAAGGTGAGCTTCAGGATTTTATTGATAAAAAGCGTCTGGTCGTTGGTATTTGCAATGGATTTCAGGTGCTTGTTCAGCTGGGTCTTCTACCTTTTCCAGAATCAGGCGCACCGCGCATAGTCAGTCTAACTCACAATAAACAAAAGAAATTTTTGAATCGATGGGTGTCACTTGAGGTGAGTCAGAGCCCATCTGCCGATATTTTCTTTAAGTCCCTGAAGAGATTCGACCTGCCCATTCGTCATGGTGAAGGGAACCTGAAACTGGAGATAGGCAGCCAGGCTGATCAGTCTGGTGAGCTAGACAAAAGCCGCAGTGAGATCTTGCAAGCGGTCAAGGAGCATGCCTCACTTCGTTACACAGATGACGTTAATGGAAGTCTCGATCAGATAGCAGCGCTGTCAAGTAAGGATGGATTTGTGATGGGCTTAATGCCTCATCCGGAAGCTTTTGTCCGCTTGACGCAGCATCCTGGCTGGACAAATCGGCAACGGTTGAGTCAGGCGGATAAATCTGAGCCGAGCAAGAAGCCCGGTGGGCTGGTCATTTTCGAAAATGCTTATGCATACGCCAGCAGCGCTAATTGAGGCACCAGATGGAAAAAATGACTTGTGCCGAAGTTGGCATCAACATCGAAACTGCAGAAGCCGTTGTCGACAGACTGAAGAATATGTCGCGGCGCGAAGCACCAAAACAAATTGACAATCTAACCAAAAACTCAAGGAGAAAATATGCCAACTGCTTTAGTGAGTGTTTCTGATAAGACCGGCCTGGTCGAATTCATTCGGCAGGTGAAGGAACTGGATGGTCTCTCTGATTTGCGAATCATCTCCACCAGCAGCACCTCCAAATATCTTCAGGCAAATAAGATTGATTGTATCGCGATCGAGGAAGTGACGAAGTTTCCCGAAATATTCGATGGACGGGTCAAGACCTTGCATCCCCACGTGTTTGCCGGTATTTTAGCTCGCGGCACCGATGCCGATAGCAAGACCTTGCTTGAACACAAAATCGATCAAATCGATTTTGTGATTGTCAATCTTTATCCTTTTGAAAAAAAGCTTGCGGAGAAACTGCCCGAACCGGATATGGTAGAACAAGTAGATATTGGCGGACCGAGTTTGCTTAGAGCGGCGGCTAAGAACTTCAACCGGGTGGTTGTGGCATGCCAGCCCGAGCAGTATGACGAGATCCTGCAAGAGCTGAAAGCGAACAATGGGCAAACCACTTTCGAGTTTCGTCGGAAACTGGCACAAGCTGTATTTCAGCGAACTTCGCAGTACGACACGGTTATCGCCCGTTATTTTCTGGATCAGGTACAGGGAGAGCCTGCTGCTGAGGTTTTGCCAAGCTCGCTTAATCTCAGCCTTGATCAGTATCAGCAGCTGCGCTATGGCGAGAATCCGCACCAGGCAGCGGTCTGGTATTCAGACGGTCGATTTGGTGGCAACTCGATTGAAAGCTTTCCACCCTTTGAACAACTGCAGGGCAAAGAACTTTCATCGAACAATATTACCGATACCTATTGTCTCGTCAGCATACTGCGAGATATTGGGAATCCCGCCTCGTGCATCATCAAGCACAACAACCCCTGCGGTGTGGCTGTTGGAAAGACACTGGAAGAGGCCTATGATAAGGCTCATGCAACAGATCCAGAAGCCGCCTTTGGTGGCATTTTTGGTTTCACCGATACAGTCGATGATTCCCTGGCCAGAAAAATCACTGAAGGTTTTGTGGAAATTGTTGCTGCACCAGACTTCACCACTCAGGCTTTGGAAATATTCAAAAAGAAGAAGAATGTGCGAGTTCTGAAGCTTAAGAATACTGTCTTGAAAGCTGCCTTGAGCACTTCCTGGCATCTCAGGGATTTGCAAGACTTCGGTTGGATCATTGAAAAAGATGTTGAACCACCAGTGCAGCTGGCACAATTCCAGAGGGTCAGTGGCGAGGCTATCGGTGGCGAACGCATTGCCGATGCTGCGTTTGCCTGGGCGGTCGTCAAGCATTTGACTTCCAACGCAATTTTTATCGCCAAGGATGGTCAGTCGCTTGGTTTCGGCATCGGGCAGACCAGTCGCATTGCCAGTGTGAGAATTGCCTTGCATCAAGCCGGCGAGGCTGCGCGTGGTGCCGTCATGGCTAGTGATGCCTTCTTCCCGGCAATCGATAATATAGAAGCTGCAGCTCTTGCCGGCATTGAAGTAATCATTCAGCCAGGCGGAAGTATAAAAGATAAGGATGTAATCGAAGCTTGTGACAAAGCGGGAATTAAAATGCTCTTTACAGGACAACGTGTATTCAAGCATTAGATCAGGGTACTGAAAGCGGCACGAAGCAGCTGCACCGGATGAAAAACGCATTCATCCGGTGAGGTAGTTAATTAAAGAGGATGAGCAAGTGAATTCAAAAGATGAATCCGGCAGTCCGCAAAAACGAGATGCCATAGTCGGGATCATTATGGGCAGCGAGTCAGACTATGAGACGCTGCGGCATGCTGAAGATATCCTGGAGCATTTTCAAATTCCATACGAGATATCGGTGACCAGTGCCCACCGCACTCCCGACGTGATGTTTGATTACGCTCGTGCCGCGCATGCTCGCGGGTTGAAAGTGATTATTGCCGGTGCCGGGGGTGCAGCACACCTTCCTGGTATGGTTTCGGCACTGACCACGTTGCCTGTGCTGGGAGTGCCCATCGAATCTCGGACCCTTAAGGGGATAGATAGTTTGCTCTCAATCGTGCAAATGCCTGGTGGCATACCAACTGCCACATTTGCCATTGGTGTCAGTGGTGCTACCAATGCCGCCCTCTTTGCTGTTCAGATTCTGGCTCTGAGCGAGCCGGGTTTAAATCGAACATTGAAAAAATATCGAGAAGATAGAGCGGCGCTGGCTCTAGCCGGCAACGAGAAGGTAAAAGCGCGGCTTTCAAGAAGAGAACTCTGGTGACAAAGCGAATCGGCATATTGGGCGGCGGTCAGTTAGGGTTACTCCTCGCCCAGAGTCTTGTCAGGCTGGGCTGCGCGGTTTCGATATATGAGCCGGATCCAGAAGCGCCAGCCTGCAAACAGACCAATCGTGCTTCTAATGGTAGCTTTACCGACCAAGAAAAACTTGAACGATTTTTTGCGGAGTGTGATCTCGTCACATATGAGTTTGAGAACGTCGAATCAGAGCTGCTTTTTCAATTGCAAAGGAAAAAAGCTTTACTGCCCAGTGCTGAGATCTTGAGTATTACTCAGAATCGAGGCCACGAAAAATCTTTCATGCGCAAATGCGGGCTACCCTATCCGCAGTTTTGTGTCGTTGAGACCGGTGCCAGTCTGGAGGATGCGCTCGCGGATTTTGGTCTGCCTTGCATTGCCAAAACTACAAGTGGTGGTTACGATGGCAAAGGACAGTTTTTGCTTGAATCGGTTACGGATGCGCAAGCTCTTTGCGACGTCTTGAAGAAATCACCAGTTGAAATCATTCTGGAAGAGAAAATTGAATTGGATATTGAAGTAAGCTGCATTGTTGGTCGCTCTCAAAATGGTGAACAGGTTGTTTTCCCCGTGTTCGAGAATCGCCATCGCCACCACATTCTTGATCTGACGTTGTTGCCTGCTACGGCTCCCTTACGGGTTCTGGATAAGGTCATGGAGTTAGCGGCGCGAGCAGCACATGAGTTAAAGGTTATTGGTCTTCTCACCGTAGAGTTTTTCTTGACACGAACCGCTCCGCAGTCGAGGTCGGCAGTCGAGATCGATGGCTTTTATATTTTGATCAACGAGTTCGCTCCAAGACCTCATAACTCAGGTCATATCACAATGAAGGCCTGTGATTTAAGCCAATTCGATATTCTTGCCAGAATTCTGGCTGATGTGCCGCTTCGTCAGCCGGTGATGGTTGGCAAAGACAATTATTGCATGGGCAACTTACTGGGCGATCTGTGGCTAAGTCAGAATGCCAGCGCGCGTGCTGCCTTTGAGGGTCTGGACCTGTCAGCTCTGGTCGATTTCCCAGAGGTCGTCGATGTTGTTATCTACGGCAAGACTGAGGCGCGCCCCAAGCGTAAGATGGGTCATTTCATTGCCGCGTCCGATAGCTTGGTTCATTTAATCGAAGTTGCAGATAAATTCCGGGCAAGACTTTCAGTTCCTCGTGATGCACTTTCTGCGGAAATAGTGGGTGGGCTCAAATCTAACGAATAGAGGTGCTAAGCTCGAGTCCGTTAAAAGCTGAGGGGCAGGGCTTGGATTCTTCGAGATCGAGCGGCGCGATCATTGTTTATCGAGAAAGAGCATTCACACAGTGACGCGGATGTCACACTGCTTGCATTGTTATAATCAATCTATGAAAGCTACTTTGTATGCCGCGTTGAAACCAGGATTAGAGACAGTCCCTTTGACTGTAGATCTTAGCGAACCAGGGGAAGACGAAGTTCTCATTCGAATTACTCATTGCAGTGTGGCCAGAGGCGATGTCGGCTTTCTTGAGAACAGCTTTAATATTCCTCAAGTCAAATATCCTGTCGTCGCCGGCCATGAATTGGTAGGAGAAGTAGTGGCATGTGGCAAAACAGTAACAGGCTTTGCACAGTGTGAGAGAGTGGGGGTTGGTTACCAGGTTTGGTCATGTGCGCGGTGCGAGTACTGCCTGAATGGGAGAGAAAACCTGTGCGCAAAACAAAGATGCCTCGTTTTGGACGAGCAAGGGGGGTTTGCCAGTCACATTCTTGTTGACCAGCGATTCGTCTTTAAAATTCCTCAGTCATTGAAGAGCAGCGAAGCCGCACCTTTGTTGTGTGCAGGTGTAACAACTTATAGTGCCATCAAGCATGCTCTGATTATTGAGGGCATGAAAGTTGGCGTTGTTGGGGTAGGGGGTCTCGGGCACATAGGCATTCAGCTCTTGCATCATTTTGGCGCTCAGGTGAGCGCTTTTAGCAGCAAATTAGAAGATTCTAGATCAATTCAGTTGTTAGGCGCCAGCGAAGTGTTGCCATACGAATGGGATGCCTTGGATGCAAAAATTTTTGACCGCCTCTTTGTCACGACACACGCCCAGATAAATTACGACTACTATCTCAATCTTCTCAAACCCGACGGCGAGCTATGGATGCTCGGCTCGCCTGCACACAAAACAGTCTTCTCCTCGAACCTGCTTAACGACTTCGCGCACCGAACGATTCGGGGCAACTACATTGGCAGTCCCAAGGAGATGAGGGAACTGCTTGCCCTGGCAGGTTCTCACAAGATAAAAGGAGTGGTTGAGGTTATGGCGATTTCTCGACTCGACGAAGCGTTGCGCCGTGTGTCTATTGGCAATGACCATTTTCGTATAGTCATTGCCAATAATTGACTAAAACTCTCTAGGCTCAGGCTCGGTGATAACAAAAATGATGTCGATTATGGTTAGAAGCGTTAGTTCGAAATGATTCGGAAACCAGTATTTTGTGACGCAGCGTTTCTTTTTGCTCAGGGGTCAGGATTGCCATGAAATTCAAGCGTTCCTGCAGTTTTTTGTTTGACAATTGGGCCCGCAAATCGTTGATTTTGCTTTGAATTTGCAGGGCTTCTTGCTGATCGACAGCTGGCTTTGTGATTGCCAGTTTCAGCTGGTTATACAGCTCTTTCAATTGCGCTTTTTGGGGAGCCGAGTCCACACGAGCTCTGTCTTTTAAGGAGGCGATCTTCTCCAGCTGGCTGTCAGTGAGACCAAGCTTTCTTCCAGTTGATTCTCGCCTTTCGCTTTTGCATCCCAGGCACGAGAGTGAATTGACCTTTAATTGTGCTTTTTCGGGCACTGAGCCTGCATTCGTTTGGGCTATTGCAGGAAGACCGATCAGGGTGCTTGTAATAAGAAGCGTTTTGATAAATTTTCCAGTAAACATTTTTCTATCCTCCGGTTCAATAAACTGTTCAGGCTGATTTTTGAACGTCATGTGCCTTTCTCCATCCGAAGACGCCGCCGGCGCAAGAATGTTCTCGGGGAATTGTGAGATTTACTTAAAGAGTGTGCGAGAATGGCTAATATATGTGGCGTGTATTCGTAAATAATCAGTTATACTGATGATTGGGAATGCTGACGGAGGTGCTCTCTTGAATTTTGCAAGATGCTTCAGCTTGGTAAATGATTGTCGCCACCGGACAAAATCATTCTGATTAGGAGAGATTCGACTGTATTAAGGATGCGCTCATGGATAATGAATCATTGGTACCATATACAATACCGGCAGTACTCTCGGAAAGTCCTGGCTTTTTGCTTAACCGGGCTGCACGTATCATACGAGATATGAATACTGAAGCGTTGAAGCCAACCGGTCTATCTGTCCGCGATTTGGGACTGCTCCGGATCATTGCCGCAGAGGGTCCGTTGAGTCAACAGGCATTAAGTGATAAACACAAAACGGATCGAACGACAATTGTTGAGGTCATTGACGATTTGGAGCGCAGGCAACTTGTTTTACGTTCGCAGAACATTCAAGATCGGCGCAGCCATTCCCTGACTGTTACTCCCAGGGGCGCCAAGTTGCTTGCGGCAGCGAACAGGCTGACGAGCAAGAAAAAGAAAGAGTTTCTCAGCGCGCTAGGAGAAGGCGAATGGCAAACTCTGCGTGAATTGCTTGTCCGCTTGATCACTTTCCATGAAACGTCCAGTTGACGATAAGGTCAGTGAGGCGGAATCATCGATGGGCATTCCTTTACACGTTCGACGATTTCGATGAGACTGTTAGCATAATCGGTGCCAAACTTCTCGGAGGGAACAAAAATTCGGTCACGTTCCAAGATTTGCAGGGACTGGTTCTTCCAGGCATCGTAAGGAAATTCAGTTGGATTATGCCTGCGATACCAAATCTCAACACCAGCTGTTTTCCAGACTAGCACCACCGGTAATGGCTCCCCGTCTTCGTTAGCTTTGTTGAAGTTGTGCAGAGTGGATTTTTGCATCTTAACGAGCATGTTGCCTGGGAAAACCTTGAGCTCATTGTCCCGCATCATGTCTACGACTTCTGGAGTTGCCCTGGTCACAGCAACAAGAACATCGTTGCCTTGTTTACACCAGGGTTGCGTCTTGAGAAATTCAAGAAATTGTCCGCAATCGATGAATGTACCTTCTGCTTCAGTCATTTTTAGTCCTGACATGTGGGGTGATCGCAGCTACAAGTTTAGCGTCATAACAGGCGGGATCGATGCAATTTAATACTCTGACTATATCTTAATTGTCATTATTGCTATTCACAACCGTCAGAGGAGAGTGTGCTCTTTTTTGTGTGTGGGTTATTTATGTGCGGCTGCATTATTGACGGGTGACTGCTTGGAAACCCGCTGGCCTTTCTCTGGGTTAGCGGCAAGAATGTTGATGGATCGTCGCATTGATTGTTAATAATTTTCATGCCGAGCAGGATGGTCGCTTTGAATAACTTCTGCTCACCTTCATTCGGAAGCATTACCCTGGTTTTTTGTCCGAGCAAAGCTCGCTAAATTCAGAGACGTCGATTGGTGCAGAGTGCACGCATCGTTCAAAAGCATTGGACAGGAGAGTATCAGGCGTGATTCCATCGACTGGTAATTCCGCCAGACCATAGCGGAGCAGTCTTTGGGGCTTGGCCTCGGGGGGCATGGAATGATCCGTGGTGCCAGGTGCAAATTCGCCAGCCAAAGACTTCAATGCCTGATGGATTACATCAGGTTCAATGTTGGGAAAGGCAAGCGCAAAACTTCCCTCTGACCAGTGACCTCTTAGGTCTCTTACGCGAAATCTGGACTGCAAAAGGCTGACCAGGTCTTTAAAGATTTGTTCTTGCGAGGTGAATCCGAAAGATAGCGCCAGTTCCTCAAATTTGTCGATGCCTACGACGACTACTGTCAGGGCGTTTGCTGTCTGCATGGCTGAAGCCACTGCACCCGTCAAAGATTCGAGGAAAGCCTGTCTGGTCGTGAACCCGGTCTGGTTGTCAACACCTGCTCGTTGTCTGTAGGCACTGGAGAGTTCCAGCTGACCACGCACCCTGGTGAGCAATTCCTCAGTGAGAATCGGTTTGGCCAGAAAATCATTCGCACCGGCTCTGAAGGCCGCTGCTCTTCCCTGTTGTGAGTTTTTGGAGGTCAAAAAGAGAATTGGTAAGTGCGCAAGGCTCTTGTCCGCGCGCAACAACCGGCAGACATCGTATCCGCTTACCCCGGGCATGACCACGTCCAGAAGAATCAAATCGGCTCGAAACTCAGATAAAGCTTCTAATACTTTGATTGGTTCATTCAACGCCTTCGCCGATATTCCATCAGAAGACAAAGTGTCGCAGATAAAGTTCGTCAAAACCAGATCGTCATCGATGGTTAACACCCGGGGTTTATCTGCCTGGTTCAGTACCAGCATAGATTCGACAAGTTCTTTGAGTGTCTTGAGGGGAACTGTTTGTGGTAATAAGCATTCAGCACCGGTGTAGAGCCACAGAGCTTGATCTGCCTTCTCTATTTCGTCCAGAATAAAGACAAAAGGTGTGCTTTGCAGCCAGGGCTTTCTTCTGACCTGTTGCAATAACCTGGTTGGAGGGCTTTCATTGAGCACAGCTGAGTCGATAATCACGCAGTTGAAGCGGTCTTGCTCGTCGTGGTCGAGCAGGGACTGCATATTCTCAAGAAGGTAAGCTTCGGCTATATTGGTCACAGCCAATTCGCGGGTAAGGTCAGCAAATTGCTGAAGTGGTCCAATGAGAGCCACTTTTTTTGTAAAGCCCGTTCTTGCTGCCGTGGCTGGTTCTGAAAATCTGGCTGCGTTAGCTTTGGCTATTTCAACGCATTGCTCAAGTTGTCTTTCGAGCTGAGTCCAGACCTTGTCGTTTGCGCTAGCATCGCCCAGACCAGTATTCTCTAACAAAAGAGACTCCAGCATTCCAGCTGTTTTGCCTAAATGAGGGAAACCCAGTGAGCCTGCCGTCCCTTTGAGTTGATGTGCGTTTCGGACTACTTCGTCAAAATATTGAATGTTTGCTCCATTCTCTTTAAATAACTTGAGCGAAACTGCCAGCGCTTCGACTTTTTCTGGCAAGACTTTTGCATATTCAGTCCGGGCATTTCTGAGAGCCATCTCGACCGCCGCCTTTTGATTGAAACGCGCGAGTTGCTCCAGGGCATTAGGATCCGGCGTTTTGATGATTTCCATTTCTTCGGGATTGTCGCGACTTAGTGCAACGTTGGCAAATTGAGACGGCGTCTCGTCTTTTGTCGGCGGTGGTGTTGGGCGGGTATCGGGTTTAACGAAAGCTGGTATGCGAGTACCGCTCCTGCGCATCGCATCGCGTCCAAATGCCTTATTTATCAGAGGTGGTGTGACAATGGGCGGCGTTGAGTCGGTGCTCAATATTTCGTTCTCAAACAGGCTTCTAAGCTCAGTCTGGTCACTTTCGGCAGAGACATTCTCGAGGACAGAAGCATGCTCCACAAAAGTTTCAGATGTTGTCAACCGAGCATCCATATGCTGGCGACTTTGCTCAAAATAGGATTGAGCCTCTTTCCCGGAATAATCTGCGGCGGATGTGGATGGCTCAGCCTGAGTGAGGTCTGGTTGTTCGTACGAATCTGCCCCCTGACGAGTGACAAGCGCACGCGGTAATAAACTCTCAATCTGCTCCAGGAAGAGCTCTGGTACTATTGGTTTTTGAAGAATTAAATTGACCTTCAAAATCGAGCGTAACTTATTGAAGGCCTTGAGATCGCACCATGTCCCTGAGAGAAAAATGATTGGCGTATTGTAGCCAGCTGCTCTGACCGTAGTGATCCATTGAATTCCATCGAGCCCGGGCAAGCGATAATCGACGATTAAAAGCGATGGATTGAACTCTCGCAGCAATAAGTCCGCGTCTTTGCTCGAGCGAGCCTCGAGCGCATGACATCCGCATGTCTCGAGCAGCACTTTCAGGAGCGCTCGGAAGGTGGGATCATCATCAACGATTAAAACGGAAAAAGAATCTGAAGTTGTCTTACCGCTATTCATCCAAACCTCTGAACTTGAGCATTTACAGATCTTATCGAATCTATAGCCATTATTGCCGAACCAATAGAATTAAGAAGGACTTGCATAATATGCCTTCTTTTGCACCGGCTCTGACTGGCTGATAACCGAAGGGGCAACTGCTGCGCTTCAGCCGTGTAGCAGTTTATGGAGGGGAGGACAGAAAAGGACTGGCGAAAAGGGCGCTTGACTGAGCTCGTCCGAGTCTTTGCCTGGTCGGCACGCTCCTCCAGGCTGCGGGCGCCGATGACGCGCTTCCAGCATGAACAATCGTTGCCGATGCCTGGAAACCCAGGCTTGGAAAGCAATTGGGCTTGCCGGAGCTTCAGCTGGGATCTGGCTCTTTATTGCCGGTTGCAAAGGGATGCTCTGCGGGTGCGCTTTCAAGTGATTCGCCACTAGATTCTGTGAGATGATTATTTAAGTTTATAATCCAGCCCTTGTGGAACATTTGTTATGGAGTAGCGCCAGTGAGAAAGGATAACTGCCGAGGTTTTTGGTCTTTCAGGCTCTTTTAACGCTCGACCAGGTGAGTCGAAAAGTACAATATGGAAAGTATTTGCCCGATCTGCAAAAAGCCATATGATGGCGTTGTCTGTACTCAATGTACAGTGACAGATCTCGATGTTAGTGGATTAATGGCTTCAGAAGGACTGCACGTGGCAAGCCAAGAGCAAGAAGAAGACGATGGCGCGACAGCCTTTCTTGTCGATTTAGTATCCAACCGCAAGATACCGATTACCACGCCTCGCTGCAAGGTCGGTCGTGATGACCTGAATGACATAGTGATTAGCGGGGACCAATCAATTTCTCGATTTCATTTCGTAATTAGCAAGGAAAACAACCAGTATTTAGTGCAGGATGGAAAGAGCCGACATGGTACTTTCTTGAATGGGAACCAGATTACGGCTCCGGAGCCTATTCATGATGGAGACGTCCTGAAGGTTGGAGTTTCTCTTTTTTGGTTTGTGATCGAAAATGTCAGCGTGAATTTTGAGGCTGGCAAAGCGTCTCCCTTAGATATGGAGTCTAACGAAACAGAGTTGGAATTTGGTGCTCCGGAACCGACTTCGACGCGATTTGTTTCGGCTTCTCCGCAAACGAACTTCCCCGGCGCCGATTTATCCGAGACAGGTGCTTTCCCCGCACTGGAGTTGCCTGCTGCAGTGGCAAAGGTCAGTGTAACAACTACTTCCGTTGAATCGGGAAAAATGCAGGAGAGCAATGCTCTCGAGTCGCTTTTAGAATCAAGAGGCACAGAGGCTGCAACAACGATTGAGGAGTTGTTACCTGATGTGTCCGGCCAAGCAAGTGCCGAAGTACCCGACCAAGCAAGTGCCGAAGCAACCGGCGAAGTACCCGGCGGAGCAAGTGCCGAAGCAATTACTGAAGAAACCGGCGAAGCAAGTGCCGAAGTAGTCGCCGAAGCCCCTGTTGAAACTGGTTCGCTCAGCCATGAATCCGACATCTCACACTCTTATCGAGACGTCCATGATCACTCCAGGGCTGTCAATGCCATGACTGGTGATTCTGCTGCCCGAGATTTCAGCAATTTCTCTTTTTTCGAACCATCAACTGAGGTAGCAAGCGAATTAAGCTCAGATTCGCTGGTATTGAAGGATGAGTTGCCTGCTGCGGCTGCCAGCCTTCAACCAACTGAGGGCGCTGTTGAGCCGGGGGCAGGAACTCCCGTTCGCGGTGATGCTAAAGACGAAGATGTAGCCCAGCCATTGCTTGCCGCTGAAGCACCAGAGCCAGCTCAAGCAGCCCAAGTATCCCAAGTATCCCAATCTGCTCCAGCATCACAGGCGTTCCGTGCGTTCCAAGAGGCTGAGCCATTCGCTGAAAGTCTTGGTTCGTCGACCTTGGAACCGTCTGAATCTTCTTCTCTCGAGGTCGTGATCAACAATTTCGGAAATCTTTTTGAAGCCGAGCCGCCATCAAAACTGGTATCACCAGTAAATGCCGGTGGAGAAGAAGAGCCGCCATTGTCGGTCGAAGCTTCTTCGGGCAGTCACTCGGTTGAAGAAGTTCAACCGGAAGCAAAGACAAACAATGTACCGTCTTCTGCCGCTACTCTCGACAAGTTAGCGGAGGCTGTTGATGAAGCCCGGTCACCCGCCACGCCTGCATCGGCCAGGGAAGATCCAGTTTTTGCCGAACTAATCAGTCAAGCACATGTGAACCAGTTATCAGAGCCTGCTGCTATTCGAGAGCCTGAGAATGGCGCGGGCGAAGAGCAGAGCTTAACCAGTGATAAACCCAGCAGCAACGGAGCAAAAAGCCTGATGAGCACAACAAAAGAATCACTATCCGCGACTGTGCCGGACTGGTGCAACCGCTATTTTCACGGAGAGTTGACTCGCCTGAGTCGGGAACTGTCTGACCTTAATGACCAGGTCCGATACGCTCAGCAAAAAATCAAAGAGGTTGAAGGGCGAGTTGCTTTAACCAAAGGAATTCGCAATACGTTATTAACTGCCACTGGTGAGGAACTGGTTGAAGGTTGCGGGCGAGTTTTAAGTTTGCTCGGTTGGAAGACCAAGATCTCCGAGGATGATAAGACTGAGTTGCGCATCGAGACTGACGAAAAGCACACCTGCATTGCTCGAGTAGTATGGACCGAAACCCAGGCTGACAGAACTCATTTGGGACAACTGTCGATTTCGCAAACCCGCTATTGGTGTGAGCAAGGGATCGAACCGAAAGGCATTTTGATAGTCAGCAGGGCTGGTGCAAACGGACCGCAGGCGCTAACCTCCAGCGATTTGAATTCTGAGCTGGCTGATTATGCATCGAAAAAGAACGTTTGCTTGATGACCACCTTGCAGCTTCTGGCAATCTTCAAGGATATTGCTTTGCACGATGGCAGCATGGATACCGCTCGGGCAACGATCATGGCCAGTAACGGTTGGCTGGCGGGATTCAATCTTGAGCCAGGTGATATTGATAAAGAGGAAAGCTCGTCTAACAAGTTGAGTTCGTTGTTGTCAGCGTAAATCTTGCTGGTTAGGCTCTGCTTGCTCTAACTAGGGCTTGCTGGCAATCAGGACTTTTTTCGAGAATATCATTACGTGCTCGAAGGAGTCTTTCAATTCCTGAAAATATTCAGTTGCCTGAGCCAAATCAAAGTTCCTATCTTTAGAAATTTCTTCCAGCCTTTTGCAGGCGGTCGCCATTTTTTGAGAGCCGACGGAGGCACTGGCCCCCCTTAGCTCGTGTGACGCATTTTTGACGCCAGGGGCATCGTTCTCATTCAGTGCTTTCTCCAGTCGATGCACAATGTCGCGGCTAGAATCAACAAAAATTTGTAGTATTTCCACTGCTCCTTCCTTGCCGCAACTCAGGTTGAGTTCTTCCCAGTCGATGGGAGTCGGTTGTCGGTCTTCCCAACCGGGTATTTCCTGGTGGTCAGGACTGAAATGATGTGCGGATTGCAGTTGATCTTGTGACTGCTTTTCAGTCTTAAGCACTGGTTCACTGGTTGCGTGAGGTAACCAGTGAACCAGGATTTCGTTCAGCTTTGATGCTGTGACAGGCTTGCTGATGTAGTCGTCCATACCGGCGGCGATACATTTTTCCCGATCGCCTTGCATGGCGTGCGCTGTCATTGCCACCACCGGTACGTGGCGACCTGTCATTGCTTCGATTCGCCGAATTTTTTCGGTCGCTTCCATGCCATCCACTTCTGGCATCTGGCAATCCATCAACACTAGTGAGTAATTGGTGCGCGTAATTGCCTCTATTGCTTCCCGTCCATTGCCCACGACGTGTGCTGAAAATCCTAGCTCTTTCAGGAGTAGCAAAGCTACTTTTTGATTGACAGCGTTATCTTCTGCCACCAGTATTAAGCCGCTGTTGTTCAATTTCGGTTTTGATTGGAGAAATTGCAGCGATTGAAGAGCAATTGGGTGAGGTCTGGTGGTGGGCATCCGTTCCTTATTGAGCATCAGCGCCAGGCAATCAAAAAGACGTGACTGGCGCAAGGGTTTTACCAGAATTGCCGAGAACCCTGCTAGAAGCGCTTTTTCTCCATAGATCTCATGTTCGTTTGTCGTGCACAAGATCAGCTTTGTCTTTGCCAGTGTCGGATCTTCTTTTACTGTACTTGCCAGTGCAAAGCTCTCCAGGCTCTGTGTAAATTGTTCGACAATTACTACATCGAATCCTCTTGCTGCTGGCTTCTGGCGTTCTAGAGCTTCATAGGCTTCTCCGACTGACACCACTTTTTCCGTTGCCATACCCCACGAGCGCAAGTAATCTTCTATTATTTTGGCTGAACCGGAAAAAGCTTCCACGAGCAATACTCGAGCGTCGTTTAACTGAGGTATTTGCTCAAGCTCCGACTCACTTAAGGTAGAATGCTCAAGCGGCAAAGAGATCCAGAACGTCGAGCCCTTGCCTTCCACACTGCGCACGCCGATGCGACCGCCGAGCAACTCTACTAGAAGTTTGGCAATTGAGAGCCCCAAGCCGGTGCCACCATAACGTCTGGTTATAGAACCATCCGCTTGTGTGAACGGTTGAAATAACCGATGCACTGTCTCCTGAGCCATGCCGATTCCGGTATCGCTTACTGAAAATCTTACTTGAGAACGGACTGGATTAGTTTCATCTAGGGTGGCTCTAACATACACTTCTCCGCTGTCAGTGAACTTGATGGCATTGGCCAGTAAGTTCAGGAGAATTTGCCGGAGTCGCCCCGGGTCTCCGCGAAATAATCGTGGCACCTCTGGTGAGATGTATGTCATCAGTGACAGTCCTTTGGCCCGAGCTTGATCTGCCACCAGTTCAGTTGTTCCCTCTACTACAGGCAAAAGATCGAAATCTAATATCTCCAATTCCAGCTTGCCCGCCTCAATCTTAGAGAAGTCTAGAATATCGTTGATGATATCCAACAATGCGCCGGCGGAATCGCGGATGATCGTGGCAATGTCTGATTGCTGAGAAGTGAGAGGTGTACGCGTGAGCATATCACTCATGCTTATAACGCCATTGATCGGTGTGCGAATTTCATGACTCATATTGGCAAGAAATACGGACTTGAACCTCGATGCTTCCAGAGCTTGATCGCGCGCTTGCGCGAGCTTAGTCGCCAGAGACTTAAGTTCACGGTTTGCATTGGCGAGCTCAATTACTCTCTTTTCCAATGCCTCATTCAATCGTTCGATTTGTTCTTGCGCTCGTTTTCTCTGCTGAACGCTGCGTAATAACGAGCGTACTCTTGTGACAAGCTCGGCGGGATGGAATGGTTTGAACAGATACTCGTCAGCGCCTGCCTCCCAACCTTTTAGCAAGTCTTCGCGCTGGGTCAAGGCGGTGAGCAGAACAACTGGAATAATTGATGTTTCAGGCTTTGATTTGATCTCGCGGCACAGTGACATACCATCGATACCCTGTAAGTTCACAGCTGCCAGAACCAGGTCAGGGTGCCAGTCATAAAGAATTTCAAGGGACTCTTCGGTTGTGTGGGCAATACGTGTCTGACAAAGATCGCTTAATAGCTGGGCGACGTATTCGGCTAACTGAGGATTATTTTCAGCAATCAAAACCTGGGGCAATTGTCGTTGCCGCAAATAGTCTTTGGTGATTTTTAAGTAAGGGTCGGTGCGAGCGATATTGCTGATGTTGCTGCGTTTATCGAATGGAGTTTTTTCATCGGACTTTTCCATTGGTGGGGCAATGATATCTACCACCACTATGGTCCCCGTGCCAACCTTGCTCTTGATCTCAATTGTACCGCCGAGCATTGACGTGAACTCTTTAACTAACGCCAGACCCAGACCGAGACCGTCGATTGTCCGAGACGACGCATCTTCGAATTGTCGGTACTCCGGCGCTAATAATTTCTCCTGAGGGTTGGCAATACCGATGCCGGTATCGGCGATAGTCAAAGTGACTCGATCGCAATTGACATTCAAGACAACACTAATGGAGCCTGCTTCCTGGGTGAACTTCGCGGCATTGGACAAAAGATTGAAGACGATTCTCTCGAATAAGTAGCGGTCAAGATTGACTATCACCTGTTCGCCCAGCTGCTCAAAGTGCAGATTGAGCTTTTTTTGGTGGGCCAGTGGCTGAAAATCCTGCACGATAGATGCAGTCAGGGCGACAATATCCATTGGTTGTCTTACCACCTGGAAAATCCCAGACTGTGATTTTGGAATATCAGCGAGCCCGGACACCATCTGCAGAAGCTTTACGGAGTTGCCATGCACTAGCTTGAGAAGCGTTGATTGTTCGCTGCTCAGCGCACCGTGCTCTCCCATGAGCAGCGACTCCAGGGGTGCCAGCATTAGCGTCAA
>Ga0364859_10409_pt1 | contig 22516 bp, 10 predicted proteins | sample ExccelAu500001D3_FD_206911 | JGI IMG/M metagenome (GOLD analysis project Ga0364859, IMG submission 206911) | Enriched cells from Trout Bog Lake Hypolimnion, Wisconsin, USA - BchlTB.Aug20.5000.01 .D3 | ecosystem: Environmental > Aquatic > Freshwater > Lake > Hypolimnion/Profundal zone | place: USA... | reverse complement strand
AAAAGGCTTGGTAGCACTTTTTCGACCAGGCGCGACCAGAAGTTACTGAGTCGCGAATTGAATCGACTTGCTTGGGCTTTATCGATCCGGGTGATTTATAACGTTTGCAAAAGAGAGGTGCGTGTATAAACGGTCGTTCTCGTCTTGCTATAAACTCGTCTCCTAAGATTTCTCTTGGTTCTACCAGTGTATAGGGCGAGTCGGCTTCATAGGTTCCAAATCAACAATTTAAAAAGTGTTGGTTTTGGGGAACATTTTTCAATGACCTGTGGAAGCAAGTTTGTAACTTGAACGAAACTCAGTTCAAGCCAAAAGATCAAATCCCGCCGGCTCATGACAACGTCGAACGAGTAATTTAAGAGCCGTCCTTATTTCTGGGACGTCTCTTTTTTTGACTTTCCCCAACAGATCTGATCGATCGAACCTTGACGCATCGCCATTGCCACTACGCATGGTGCACCAAACTGACGGGGCGATGTCAAGACTCACGGCGCCGGTCAGTATAGATTAAAATAACTGTCCCGGCATTCAATTAGTAATACTCAGGATCTCAAGTGATTGTGTGATGAGACCTGTGCAATAACGATCAAAAACTAGCCGCACCGCCATATTGCACTCCATGGTGCTGAAAATCAATGCTTCTACCGGAAGAATATGACTCATCCAAGAGACCCGAAAAACCAAGTGATAGAAGGGCTGGGCCCAACATCAGCACACATCAAGGGTGACGTTAGACACTTGATGAAATTGCGTCTTGTCGTCGCTCGCCTCGGGGAGATGGACCAGTCAAGATGGTGGAATACAAAAGGGATGCTCGCCAATGTTGGTGCGCTAGCTCTAAGTCGTGGATTCTCCAAGTCCCACGTCTTTGCCCGTGCTCGCGCCGTTTTTGCCGTGGCTGCATCCCGTTCTGCAGAGGTATTCGATCCACCAGATTCTATGACGCTATGGTGCTTGCCGGTGGATATAGAAGACCAACTGGATGATGCATGGGCAACTTGGCTGGAAGATCCAGATCCATGGGTCTTGTTTCTACACAGTATTGAAGAAAAGTTGAACGGAAACCTACTTGGTGCACTGAAAGACCTAGACCTCATTACTGATAATGTAATCGATCGCGCAAACCGCTTGCGACGAGCGGATGACTTACGATCGGTACCTATAAAACTAAATGGTGAAACATTATCCGAGGCCATTTCCCTCTTGGCCAGTGCTCATTGTTGTTCTGAACCAGGCAAACTTGCTGTTCCGTTTGTCCGGCGAGAAGAGTTGTTGCCGTGACTCAAAATGATTCTCAACTTAGTTCTTATCTGGCGATCAAAGGACCGTTCACTGAAGCAACATTCCGGGTGTTTCGTGAGTGGGACTTCAATTTGTCGACAAAACAAAACTTAAGCCGAATAGAGACAACAAATCCGATTGGGGCCTCGTCGTCGGGTTGGCTCAATCAGTTCATTCGTGTCCTTAAGCAACGATTTGACTTCGATGGTGTCGATAAGCCCTTAATCGAATTAGCAAAACAAGGATGGCACATTGATGATTGGAGACCAATTCAACTCTGGCATATGAGTCAGAATGATAAATTGCTCCAATGCTTTTTGACGGATTGGTTGTTCGAGCGTCGAGAAGAAGGAATCGTCATCATCAATGCTGAAGCGGTTTGTGATTTCCTGAGAGTTCTGACAAAGAAACACCTCAAGGCAAGCTGGACGGAAAATACGTATCGCCGTGTCGCACGTGGATTACTCAAAACAGCGGTCGAATTTCATTTGATGCGAGGTCGCGTTTCGAAAGAGTTTGAAGTATATCGACTCCCAGAGCCAAGCTTCGTGTATCTTCTGCACGCCATAATGGAGCGCGAGCAGAACACAGGGAATGTAATTAAATCCAGGGATTGGCGGTTGTTCATGATGAGGCCGAACGATGTCGAAGAGGAACTCCTTAGGCTTCATCAATTTGGAAAGCTCCGCTTCGAGCGCGCGGGCAGTTTTTTGGAGCTAACGCTGCCATGTAACAACACGGCAGACTATGTCAGGAGTGTGGCTGGATGAAAAACTGGAAGGCACGCCTTTGTAACGTCCTAGAGCCGATTCTGTCAAAGGAAGACCCGCGGCCAGATATCAGTGCATATCGCGACATGCCTCTGTGCATTTTCTTCTACGATCCGGCGAGTGAATTCGGTCTCCGCCAGGAGCTAGCCTTGCTTAGAACCAGGCTCGAACAGAAGGGCAAACGCATCACCGTCATCTCACTCATGGATTGCATGAAGGAAGCACTGGAAATTGCAGGTGTGTCCGATACTGACTTGATTGAGAATGAGAAAATGCTTGGCAAGAATGGACACAAGACGGTCGCTCAAACGGTCCACAAAGTGCTGAGCGAATACGCTCCGCTTGAAGATATCGTCCTAAGTAAAGTCCCTGAAAACGGCGATCCAATGCGAGACATTTTATGGATCACGCGAGCCGGAGCTTTGTACCCGTGTTACCGAACGTCTACATTGGTCGAACACTTTCAAACCAGGCTGTTCATTCCTGGGGTTCTCTTTTATCCGGGCGAAATCATTCCTCCAGCAGGTCTGAGTTTTATGGGCATTCAAGAAGCCGAGCACAATTATCGAGCCAAAGTACTGTGAGAGGAAAAAATTGATGTACATCAAAGACATTTTTGCTCGTGATATCAATCGTCCTATTCGCGAGGTCATTAAAGTTGACCAAACGGATGAAGAAGTTATCCGAGAGGAAATCAGCGAATATGTCGTCACAAAGTCCATACTTAGCAATTTCACAGAAATTCTGAACTCGTATTCCGAAACCCCAAACAAAAAGACTGACTTGACTGCGGTTTGGATTTCCGGATTCTTTGGTTCTGGTAAATCCAGTTTCGCCAAGCTCCTCGGTCTTGCTCTCGCCAATCGTCATGTAGGCTCTGATACCACCAGCGATCTTCTTGCAAGTCATATTGGAGACTCAAAAGTACAAGTACTAATAAAGACCATTGTAGAAAAGATTCCCACAGAAGCGGTGATCTTCGACGTTGCGACCGAACGAGGAGTAATGCATGGCAACCAAATGCTCACTGAGATAATGTATCGACAACTGTTGGAACACTTAGGCTATGCGTCTGATCTTGATCTGGCTGAGCTCGAAATCACACTCGAAGGCGAAGGGCGTTTGCTTAGGTTCAAAGAGGTCTATGAGAAACTCTATCCGAAGAAAAACTGGGACAAAAGCAAGAACCTAATTGCATTTGCGATGAATGAAGCCAGTCGTGTTATGCACGAGCTAGAGCCAGAAACATATTCTTCTCCCGATTCCTGGATTCGTGGCGCTAAGGAACGAGCCGATGTCAGCCCGAACCATCTTGCCGAACGGTGTAAGGAGCTAACAGCGCGCCGAAGTGAAAATCGCAATCTGATCTTCGTTGTAGATGAAGTCGGACAGTTTGTAGCTCGTACAGTGAACAAAATGCTCGATTTGCAGGGCATCGTGCAAGCATTGGGTCGTGTCGGAAAAGGCAAATTCTGGGTCCTGGACGATTCCCGAGTTGAACTGGCCCGGCTAATGGACCGGTTTCCATTGCAAGTTCATCTGGAACCAAACGACATTTCTGAAGTTACAAGCAAACGGGTGTTAGCCAAGACCTCGGATGCAGAGAAGACGCTAGCGCAGCTCTATGAAGCAAATCGAGGAAGTCTGACAGCAAACACAAATCTGACAGCAGATATCAAGCTTCCAGAGCTGGTCCGCGAGAACTTCATTGAGCTGTATCCAATGGTGCCATATCAAGTTGACTTCGTGATTCACGTTGTATCGGGACTGCGAACGCAAGGCGGGGCAAGCCGCCACGTAGGTGGTGCCAATCGTACAGTTATTAAACTAGCACAGCAGCTTCTTGCTCATCCTAAGGTCGGCCTTGGTGATCACGAACTCGGCGCGTTGGTCACAGTTGAGCATATTTACGATCTGGTTCGCGATAACATTGACAGCACCATACGAGAAAAAATCGACCGGCTTACGGCGGAAGTCAATCATCCGTTTGCACAGAAAGTCGCTAAGTCGATTTGTTTGCTGCAATTTGTGAAGAGTATTCACCGTAACGCAGAAAACATCGCAGCAACCCTCTATCCAACAGTCGGCGGCGATTCGGTTCGTGCCAGCGTTGACCAAGCACTTCAGTCCCTTATCGAAGCGCACAAGATTCGATTGGGCGATGACGGCTACCGCATTCCCACGCCATCGGAAGATGACTGGGAAACACAACGCGCAGGATTAAAACCGAAACGATCTGATACGAATCAGATTCTTCGCGAAACAATGGAAACGCTCTGGCAACCACAGCCAACCCACACGCTACTTAATACGCGTGTATTTAAGGCAGGTCTTTTTCTCGATGGTCGCGAACGCACCAAGGGTGACGTTGATTTTCAGATTCGCCTTGCAGAGGATGACAAAGCCGATTATGACAAACTACGTGAAGAGCTAAGACGGCAGAGTCAGTCGGAGCGCGAGACCATCTTTTGGGTGATCCCCGTAAATGACAACATCGACAAGGAAGTTACCGAAGTTTTTCGTTCAAAGGAGATGATCCGGAATAAGGAACGCGGTGCCCAAACAGCTCCAGAGACGAGACTAGTATCCGAAGAAGGTCGACGCCGCGATAATCTTCGTGGCGAAGTGCGGAGGCTACTTGAACGTGCAGCGCTTACAGCAGTCGTTTATTTCCAGGGCAACGATCGAAGTCCTGACGAGAATGACCGATCAATAATAAAGGCTGCTGAAAACATTATGTCCAAGGCATTGCCACAGGTTTTTGAACGATTCGGCGAGGGGGCTGCCCGAGTCAGCCAAAAGGACCTCACGGCTCTGCTAGGGAGTGATGACCTACGTGGATTGCCGGCAGTGTTCAATTCACTTAAGCTGCTTCGAAACGAGGGCGGTTCTATGGTGATAGATACGGATTCACCCCCACTGTCGGCGATATTAACGTGCATCAACAACAAGAGCGACTACGGCACCAACCCAGCTGGTAAAGCTCTGGAAAGTGAATTCGGCGGTGCCCCCTATGGTTGGGATGTCGATGTTGTTAAGCTGTTTGTCTTGTGCCTTCTTCGTGCCGGACAAGTATCAGTTACAAGTCAGGGTCAGTCGATTGAATCCGTGCTCGATCCTGGTGCCGTCGAAGTCTTTACCAATAACACTAAATTCCGTTCTGCCACGTTTCGCCCGAAGAAGGTGCTTGACTTTGCCGAGATCGTCAAAGCGGCCCAAGCATTCAAGAACACATTTGGTGAGGAAATTAAGAACCTTACAAACCAGGACGAAGTCGCGACTGCAATTCGCAAGAAGTCGATAAGTAGTCAGCACGAATTACGAGAAGTCATGTCAATGCTGCAACGAAATCATCTTCCGGGCAATGACTTGTTTGTATCCGCGATCAGTCAATTAGAACAAATGTCTACTTCAGGTGAGGAAGAAATCATCCTGAGCTTTGCAGGAGGCCACGCGAAGCTAAAGGACGCTCTTTTGCGCGCTGCCGACATCAACAAGTCCGTTGGAGCAACCCAATTACTGAGTTTAGAACGAGCACGTACGGCCATGCATCAATATTGGCCGTTTCTAAGTTCAGAGCAATCTAGCACGGACGAAGACCGCGGAATTGCCGAAGAACTCCAAGACCTCTTGCATAAAGAAACCTTCTATAAAGAGTTGCCTCGCATTGACCAATGTGCTGCACGAATAAAGAAGCTCTACAAAGAGGCATTCGATTCAGCCGTAGGTGATAGAGCGGCGAAATACACGGCTGCCGTTGCTCAACTTAAATCCATCCAGGGCTGTGACCAGCTTGACGAAGAACGCCAACAGCGTATTGCCGAACCACTCACGAGCAGAATGTCGACAGAAGTTAGAGATACAACATCCATTCCAGAGCTTCTTTCCGACATCGACGCATGCGACAAACGACTGTCCGACGCCGTTGCCGAGGTTCACCGGTTACTTCAAGGTGATCGGATTGTTAGACTAAAAGTCGTCAGCCATTTCTCGGGCGGCATCGATACAGAAGAACAACTCGATACCGCCCTTGGTGGTCTCCGCGATGAGTGTTTGCATCACATCGGCAAGAATAAGCGCATCCTGTTTGAGTAGCGGCTATGGTATCGAAGTAACACATGGAACAAGAAACCCGCAATAAATTACAACGAGCCACGCAGCAAATCCGCCGCTTACTGGAAGACGAGTTCGCTGAGCAGCTTGAAGGCACGTTCGACATCCTGCCAAACGGCCATATTTTACCCGAGCCTGGCAAGCATCTCGATGCGCGCGATCGACTCGTACGACAGAAACTAGTCGACGCGATCGAACACATTAAGGCAGGTGGCAAGAAGCCACAGGAAGCTGTAGATGAGTACACCCGCGAAACTGCATTTACCTTCCTCAATCGATTCGTCGCCTTAAGGATGTTGGAAGCTCGTGGTTTGCTTCAGGAGTGTGTATCAAAAGGTGATAAGTCAGGCGGCTTCAAAGAATTTTGTGGGCTTGCACCAGGATTAGCAGCTTTATCTGACGGCGGCTATAGGCTTTATCTGGAATGTTTGTTTGATGAACTAAGCGTTGAGATTAAAGTACTTTTCGACAGGCGTGATCGTACAAACCTATTGTGGCCGCGCCGTGGTGCGCTGATTGCACTCTTGGATATACTCGATCATTCAGACCTGGCAACTGTATGGAGAGAAGACGAAACGATAGGCTGGGTCTATCAATATTTCAACAGCAGTGAAGAACGAAAAAAAATGCGTGATGAGTCCACTGCTCCACGAAATAGTCGCGAGCTGGCCGTACGGAACCAATTCTTCACACCACGCTATGTCGTCGAATTTCTAACCGACAACACGCTCGGACGCATCTGGTATGAGATGAGACAGGGTAAAACGCAATTAGTAGATGAGTGCCACTACCTAGTACATCCACGCAGCGAAGTCTTTCTCGAACCAGCAGAAAGATCAATGATTTTAGAAAAGGAATCGGATTGCACTCAAGAAGAGCTTCTTCAGAGGACAGTTCACATTCCCTATAGACCAAAAAAAGACCCACGCGACTTGAAAATACTAGATCCAGCGTGCGGTAGTGGTCACTTCTTGCTATATGCATTCAAACTGCTCATTACAATTTACCAAGAAGCTTGGAATGACGAAACGAGTCCTGTGTCAGAGGTTACAGGTAAGCGCCTGCGAGAGGATTACCCTGAGTTTGAGAAACTTCAGAACGCATTAGCTGGGCTTATACTTCGGCACAATCTTCATGGTATCGACATCGATCCAAGAGCGGCACAGATCGCAGTACTTGCTTTATGGTTACGAGCGCAGAAAGTGCACAACGACCTTGGTATTTCGAGACAATTCAGGCCGCTGATTGGCAAGTCAAATGTAGCTTGCGCGGAGCCGATGCCAGGCGAACTCTCATTGCTAGATGATTTCGTCGCAGAACAACTTTCTGGAACGGCAGAAAAAAGACTTCTTGGGCAACTAGTTCGACGCGTGTTCGATGCGATGGCTTTAGCGGGTGAAGCCGGCTCACTGTTGAAAATTGAAAAAGATATTTCCAGTACTGTATCCGAAGCGATGCGGCAGTGGTCAAACCAACCCAAGGCAGTCCAGCAGGTCCTATTTGAATTAGACGACCGACCGGTGCAACAGATGCTGAACTTCGATGTACTCGGCATTACGGATTCAGGTTTTTGGGAAGAAGCTGAACATCAAATTTATGCAGCCTTAAGTCAATATTCTTCCCGGATAGACAATAGAAATTATCAAAGGCGGTTATTTTCAGACGATGTCGCACTGGGCTTCTCCTTTATTGACCTATGCCGCAATCGTTATGATGTTGTACTAATGAATCCTCCGTTTGGGGATGGTTCTCAATTCATGGAACCAATGCTTGGCCGCGAATACGCGAAGACACGTTTTGATTTGTCTTCAGCCTTTGTTGAGCGTGCGCTGGGAATGGCAACCGATGGTGGTATGGTTGGCGCAATTACATCACGTAGCCTCTATTTTCTATCTAGATTTGAACCATTCCGGAGAGAACAGCTTTTTTGTGAAGGACATTTGCATTCGTTCGTTGATCTTGGTCCAGGTGTTCTAGATGCATTCGTTGATACATCTTGCGTTACTGTCGTACGGTCCTTTAGCCGAAAGATAAACCAAAACGAAGCGATTCCAATTTTCTGTTTCCAGTTAGCCGATAGCAACGCCAAAGAACGCCATCTAAATGAAGCGATCCATGATCTTGTCGCTGGCGGTTCTGAAAGAGTATTTCTTCGTACAGAAGATCACTTCACATCGATGCCGACTGGCTCTATTGCCTACTGGATCTCGGGTGCCGTCGCAAACCTATTTGCACCAGAGTATAGTCTTGGGCAGTTTGGATACGATGCTTGCGTGGGGCTACAGACAAATGACGATTCAAGGTTTCTTCGCCTTTCCTGGGAAGTTCCACCACTGGAAATAGGACGAGACAAAACATGGGTGTCCGTGGCAAAAGGTGGCGAATATTCCAAATTTTGGGATGACATTCATCTACTGGTTGAATGGGCCAACAACGGAAAGCAACTAAAGTCTTTTATCACTCAACGCTATGGAAGTGTGACCAAGTACGTGAGGAACGAGTCAAACTATTTTCGCTGTGGACTTACGTACCCCTTCCGCACAGCTAAGGGCTTCAATGTTAGGATTTTACCTGCCGACTGTATTTTCACGCTGCAAGGCATGGCAATCTTTGCTGAGGGTGATGATAAAGCTAAGCTCGAGTTAGCCCTGGGTGTACTCAATGCCCACGCCTCGCTTTACTATCTCAAAGCACTAACTTCATCGGACGCGTATCAGACTGGCTACGTTAAACGTCTCCCAATTAAGATCGGTGATTCGAATATAGCGTCCGAGATCGCTCAAACCGCCATTGCTGGTGCAAAAATCCGCGAGAAACTTGATTGCTATGACGAAACAAGTCGTGTCTTCGAGCGCCCCTTGGGAAGCAGTTTCACCGCAGGTTCATTTGCAGAGCTTTGTACTGCAGCTCAACGGGATGTTCAAGATACGGTATCACAAATTGGTGAGTTAATCGGACGCCTCAACAGCCTTGTGGGTAATGGATTCAACCTCCAAAAGTCCGATCTGTCCGAGATCGAAGGTGGAATCACCGAACCGGCAATCGACTGGAACCGGGACGAGTCAAGGAATCTCGCATTCGATTTAGTTTCTTACTCGATTGGAATCATGTTTGGACGTTGGACAACTAAAGTTCCAGAAAGAGCTAACCGCAGCCTGTTTGATGGCCTTCCAAGAGTACCTCCAGCCTTATGGGATGAAAGAGATGAAACGATTAACGGAAAGCCTCGCAGCATTTTCGTCGATGATGTTGGTCATGAAGCAGACCTGAGTTCTAAGCTCGCTGAAACGCTCAAGGAACTAACGAACGACAAGGACGATATTCTTTTGCCTGCTATGACAACAGAATTGGCTGGGAAGCGAGAATCGATAGGCGATTGGTGTCGGCTATCCTTTTTTCCAGAGCACATCAAACGATATTCAAAGAGTCGTCGGCAGGCCCCAATCTACTGGCAGGTCGCCACTCCATCGGCTTCCTACTCGGTGTGGCTTTACTACCACCAATTTACTAAAGACACATTTTTCACCGTGTTGAACGAATACATCAAGCCAAAATTAGACCACGAGCGGAAAAAACTCGATCGACTGCGTAGTGAAACGGAGCCGACTCAATCACAACGCAAAGAAGTCGAAAACCAGGAGAAATTCGTCACCGAACTCTCTTGGTTACTCGAAGAGGTCAAACGGATCGCGCCATTGTGGCATCCCAACCTGAATGATGGTGTGATTATCAATTTCGCACCACTTTGGCGGCTCGTTCCACAAAACAAAGCATGGCAAGAAGAATGCAAGTTCTGCTGGGATGAACTGGTCAAAGGTGAGTATGACTGGGCTCATCTCGCTATGCATCTCTGGCCAGAACGCGTTATCCCAAAATGTGTCACTGACGTAAGTATTGCAGTTGCCCATGGGCTAGAAGATACATTCTGGAGCCTAGACTCAAAAGCACGTTTTGAACAAATCAAAGAACCAAGCCGCGGCTGGGAACCTGTGATTTCGGACCTTGTGAGACAACGCACCAGTCCCGCAGTAAAAGCAGCACTGCAGAGCTTGCTCGAAACCGCCGCACCGTCGGGAACAAAGAAAACTCGAAAACGAAAGGGGACTTCATCCTGATATGGAAATGAACCCACTTCATGAGCGTCTTTCACAAATACTCTCGGAAAAATTGACCAAGCGTAGGATAGTGATTTGGTACGATCCGCAAAGTGAATTTGCGGGCTTCGTTGGTGAATTGTCTGGAGGAAACGTACCTACCCAATGCCGCCTTGAAGAGGTTTCCGTGGGGGAAATAAAGACGCGTCTATGTGTGTTGGAGTCATCATTCTTCGAAGTTAAATTCCTCGTAGAACCGTATGTGGCCAGCGATTTTCCTGATCCACTACTCATCTATCTGCCCGGAAAACTTCATAACGACGAAACTGCCGTTCTGATGGAACTGGAAGCCGGTGGTGATCGCTGGGAACCACAACTTAAGCGAGAAGCCCGTCGAGTCCTAAAAAAGCGTTTCGGTGATGGGCAGATAGACCGGATGCTCGAATCTCCGAACATAACCTACCAAGATATTGTTGGTCTCCTCGACGGTCATCACGATAACCCGGTCACAGGCTCGCTTTTGGAATTGATTTACTCTGAAGCACACGGCAATGCAGCAGTATTGGCAGCCTGGATTGCCAGCAAAAATAGAGACGATGATGTGCTTGCAAAGGGAGCTAACACAGAGCTTCGTCAACTGATTGGAGCACGACTTGGTTTGGAGCTTACTGGTGACACTACTCTCGAAGATGCTCGTCGGAAAACAGCACGGTACGTATTACTTGGAGAGTTTCGAAGTGACTTGCATGGCGAGCCCCCTTCTACGCTCAGTCTCGTTGGTCGGCCATCGAGCAAACAACTTGAATTGGTATTAGACATCGCCAAGATTCTTCGCGATAAACATCCAAAGGAATATGTAGTGCTTGCGGACGGAATCGAACAAGAACTTCGACTCAGTTCGCAAGGGATATCGCCTGACGACCTCGGTCGCATTGATACTTTTCGATTCGAAGAAATGATGCTTCTTGAGCATGTTGGCCATTTGATTGTAGAAGGCCAGTTCACTAAAGCAATGGAAATTGTCTCCCACCGACATATCAGTTTTTGGGCACTTTACCAATTTAAGCGCCAAGAACAATGGCAAGCCTATGGGCTTGCAGCTGAGCTCGGTCTTGTAATTACAGAGATCGCAAAACAGTTGCCAGACTCAAAGAAGACGAGCGTCCATTGGATCGAGGGCTATACGGCAGAGAACGGTTGGTATAAAGCTGATCTTCTTCATCGCCGACTCGAAGCGATTCTGTCCTCTATGACAGACCCAATTGCTTCTGAGAAAGTGGTGCACCGAATTCGAAAGGATTACGAGTCACTTGTGGATAGAATGACAAGCAGCTTTATTCCAGCATTTAGTCGGTCAGATTGGGCAATTTCCGGAATAATGTATCAAACAGAGATCTACTCAAAAGAAGTCCAAAACCGGAGCGAAACAGTCTGTTTCATACTTGTCGACGCCTTGCGATATGAGATGGGAGTTGAACTGAAGGGCTTACTCGAAGGAGCCCAAGAATTGAGTCTCCAAGTAGCCATCGGAACAATCCCCACCATTACACAAATAGGCATGGCGGCATTGATGCCGGGTGCCGAAAAGGCATTTTCAGTAGTGGAATACGAAAAAGATATCGGTGCGAAAATCGAGGGATCGCTGGCGGGAAATCTGAATGACCGAAAAAAAATCTGGAAGGGCCGCGTTCCAAATATGGTTGACTTTGAGCTAGACAAAGTTCTCAGCCATTCTAACGCGCAACTTCAAAAGAGGATCGCAGACGCTCCGCTTGTGCTCGTTCGTTCTTGGGAAATAGACGCGATGGGCGAAGGCGGCAACACATCCCTGGCACGGCAAGTAATGGACACAGCTATCAATAATGTGGCCCGCGCAATTAAGCGACTTGCGGGCCTCGGTATAGCCAAGTTCGTCGTTGCAGCCGATCATGGGTTTCTGTTCATTCACGAACGAGATGAGTCACAGCGAATCGAAAAGCCGGGTGGAGTACAAGCCACACTTCATCGTCGATGTTGGGCTGGACGCGGTGGTACTACTCCGCCGTCGACAGTTCGGATCACCGCATCACAGCTCGGTTATGATTCTGACTTGGACTTTGTGTTTCCAACGAACAATTCTGTTTTTAAAGCTGGTGGCGATCTGGCTTTCTACCATGGTGGACTTAGCTTACAGGAATTATTGATTCCAGTACTGTCCATTCGGATGCCGACAGCAAAACAAGTTGGTCCGACGAATGTTGACGTGATATTGTCCGATTTCCCCAAACAGATCGTGAATCGCATTGTGACATTCAAACTATTGGTGCAGTCATCTGTGTTTACCAATGAAGACGTTATCGTTCGTCCAGTGTTGCTGAATGAGGGACAGCACGTTGGTCATGTTGGTATGGTCCTAGATGCCGAACATGATAGATTGACGCACTGCGTACGGATTAAATCTGGTTGTTCATGCACCGTTGGAGTGCAACTGCTCCGAGATGACATTAACAACGTGGAGATTGTTGTGCTAGACCCTGATACAGACCTGATTCTGGCGAAATCGGACAAGATTCCGGTGAAGTTAGGAATCTGAGGAGAGAAGAAATAAAATGGTGACAGAAGTAACTTCCATACCGCAAGATGCGCTTGACCAGAAGCTAACTCAAGTCTTCGATGGCAAAGTCGTCCGCAAAGATTTGGTACGCAAGGTCAAAGTTGGCGCCAACGTACCGGTGTTCGTACTGGAATTCTTGTTAGGCAAATATTGCGCGTCCTCGGACGAGATCGCCATTCAAATGGGTCTCAAAGTCGTTAACGATACACTAGCAGAAAACTACATTCGTCCCGATGAGTTCATGAAGGCGCAATCACGCGTTGAGCAGTTGAAAGGCAACACACATACATTCATCGATAAAGTCAAAGTTCGTCTCACGGACTCCGACTATTGGGCGGAGTGTGTGAACTTCAATCACAAGTTTGTTCACATCTCACCGCAATACGTACGAGAATTTGACAGGCTGCTGACTGGGGGTGTCTGGTGTCAAATTGACATGTATCACGAATATGATGTTGAGACGAAAGGCAAGAATCCATTCTGGATCAAAAAGCTTCAGCCCATCCAAATTGCTTCTTTCGACCTAGACGAATATCGTGTTGGCCGCAATTCATTTTCCTCAGATGAGTGGATCGACATTGTACTAAGAACAATGGGCTACGAGCCTAACGTAATGGATCGTCGACTCAAAATGTTGTTTCTGACGCGCTTAATTCCGTTGACCGAACGCAATTACAATTTGGTTGAGCTTGGACCCAGGGGTACTGGCAAGAGCTATGCCGTTCAAGAACTCTCTCCATATGGTGCGCTTCTTACCGGTCCAACCACTGTGGCTAACATGTTTGGACACATGAACGGCAAACAAAAAGGAATGGTCAGCATCTGGGATGTGGTGGCATTTGACGAAGTTGCTGATCTGCAAAAAATGCCGAAAGAAGTAATCACCACGCTGAAAACATACTGCGAGTCTGGTCAATTTCAGCGTGGAAAGGAGTCCGATACGGGTGATGCAAGCTTAGCTATGTTCGGAAATACTAACCAACCTATTGATGTAATGGTCCAACAAGGACACCTTTTCGTTCCTATGCCGGATGTGATCCGTGATGACATGGCGTTCATCGATCGTTTGCATTTTTATTTGCCAGGTTGGGAAGTTCCAAAGATGCGTCCCGACTTGTTTACAAGTCATTACGGCTTTGTGATTGACTATTTTGTAGAAGCACTTCGTGCACTGCGCAAGCACAACTTTACGGAAACGCTTGATAAACATTTCACCCTAGGAAACCACTTGAACACACGCGATCAGAAGGCTGTTCGAAAAACAGTATCTGGACTGATGAAGATCATTTATCCGCACGGAGAAGTGAAAAAAGAGGAATTGGCCGAACTCCTTGAATTTGCAATCGAAGGGCGTAGGCGCGTCAAAGAGCAACTGAAAAAGATGGGGTCGTTTGAGTATTACCAAACGTCCTTCAGTTATGGCGACAGAGAAACCGGTGAAAATAGATTTGTCGGCGTTCCTGAGCAAGGAGGCCGCGACCTCGTAGCTGCAGATCCATTAGCCCCCGGCTGCGTCTACACAGGGGCCGTTGGTGCCGACGGTACTGTCGGACTGTACCGTTTGGAAGTCACCATAAGCGGTGGCACTGGTAAGTTAAAAATGGCAGGCGGTGTCCGTGGAATTATGAAAGAATCAGTAAGCCGAGCCTTTGCTTATCTACAGTCCAAGAAAGTCTCATTTGGAGTGGGACGCGAGATAGATAATTCGGATTTCCATGTCGAAGCCATTGATTTGCTCAACAATGGAGTCGAGGCAGAAGTCGGCGTGGCATTTTTCGTTGCTGCATTTTCCGCATTAAGGACTGCTCCTGTCACCGCCGCCACTCTAATACTTGGCGACCTGAGCATTCAGGGCAACATAAAAGAAGTGCGATCCCTAACCGAACCGTTGCAACTGGCAAAAGACAATGGGGTAAAGCGGGCTTTGATTCCAATTGAGAATAAGCGCCAATTTTTAGAAGTCAGCGGAGACATTATGGAACATGTGGATCCAGTCTTTTATGGAGATCCGAAGACTGCTGCCTTCAAAGCATTGGGAATGAATTAACAGAAAAGCCTGTGTTTTTGATCAATGCCAACAGATTGTCAATCGTTCAATCAAGCTTGCCACCATTTTCAATGTAACTCGTTTCCAGAATCCTGCAGTAAAGATTGACTAACGCTAGTTGTTCAATAGTATTGCAGCAAGCCGCAGCCAGTGCTGGACTTCCGACGATGACGGCGAGGGTCTGAGCACGGGAAATTGCCACATTGAGCCGATTCCTGCTAAAAATAAACTCTATACCACGGGATAGTCCTTCTCCAGAACTCGTGCACATCGAAATAATAACGATTGGGGCCTCCTGCCCTTGAAACCTATCCACCGACCCGATTTGAAAGTCAGGCAGACAAACTCGTAGGCGTCTAACTTGCATGTTGTAGGGCGCCACAACCAAAATATCTTTGTCTTCAACCGGACGTGAAGCTCCCTTATTCGTTAACGAGCATTGTCGTAACTCTCTAATAATCTCGACAATAGTATCTGCTTCCTCCACGCTATCTTGCGTATTTCCATCGTGGACGACCGGAACGTAAATCAATCCTGCGGACTTCCTTACGAACTGAAGTTGTTTGTCGGGTAATAGTAGAACTCTCTCCGCCGTTTCTGGATGAGAATGAAGTCTGTCTTGATAGATCGCACCAGAAATGAAGGCACAGACCTCCGGATGCATACGTCGGCTTGTGCCTAGAAAGATGCCAAAATCCTCAGCAATTACTTCTTGATCCTGAAGAAAATACTGGAGAACAGAAATACCACTTTCTCCTGGATGTGATCCCTTTAGTGGCTGCGCTAACTGCATTTGATCACCAATCAATACAATGTTTTTTGCAGCGCAACTCATTCCAACAAGGTTTGCGACTGAGACTTGACCAGCTTCATCGATGAACAAATAATCGCAAAGTCGTGTTGCTCTGGCATCGCTAAAGACCCAGGCTGTACCACCGATCAGAGAATATGAGGTGCGACCTTTTTCAAAAAACGTCGACGGGTCCAATTTGGAAATCCCACGCCGAGTAACCTCAAAGTCTGAATCCTTAGATTGAATTTTCACACAGCGAATAGAGATCTCGTCTTCTATCAGCTTAGCGACTTCGTCCATTAACTTCGCTATTGCCTTATGACTGTTGGCAGTAACACCAACGCGCTTACCGAGCCGCAGCAATTGCACAATCGCATTGGCCGCAGTGTATGTCTTGCCACTGCCAGGTGGGCCTTGGATGCACAAAGTGGTATTTTCCATTCTTGTTATTACATCAATGGTGGCTTCGGTAAGGTCCCGACCTGCATCTAGAATAGGACCACCTACCCAGTTTCGAATGCGAGGCGGCCGGCGGCACAAAAAATCCTCCAATGCAGGCGGAAGGTCATCTCCATTCATGAATCTCTGAGCCAAGCGATAGATCGATTCTGATATCGCAGATGCGTCCACAAATTCATCCAAAATAAGACTCAGATGGTCCGGCGGCGCAGATTTCTCCTTTGACCGCTTCAAAGTAATTTTTCCTGTCCGCGTGTCAATTGATTTTATCGCTATGGATTCGTCGAGATTGTGAGCGTAGAAGCAGTTATCATCGGTGTCAATTTTCGAGTCTTGGTCGGGATCGAAACTGTAGTCGTACAAGAATGACCTATTGCTAAAGCGTGGGCGAGTATCGTTCTGCGAGAGTCCGGATAGACAGCAGGGATCCTCAAACAGTTCGTACTCTGTCATCGAGTGTCGATCATATTTTGCCCAAAAGACTGGTTTGGCTTCACGCCAATGAAATTGAAGAAGATGTGCGAGGAGGACTTGAAGTCGTTCTCGCTCTGATCTTTGATTGGCGTCCACTGCAATTTCAATGAGCATTCTTCTGGACAAAAGCGCAGCAGCATTGCGCACTTCAGCAGCATCCGATTGCGGAGAGGACTTCGCATTTTTGCCTTTAAAGACGATCTGATGATCTGCTTGGAGCTTCCTTAACCAGGCAGTTAGCTGATAGGTTGAATCACAATCTTCCTTGTTGTATAAGCGAATTTGCGATAGTACTGATGAAGAACGCCAGTCATCACCATCTCGCTCATCCAACCATTTCTTGTAAAATACAATAGAGTCAATAGCGGTGGCTACCTCACCATGCCGCTTTTCTCGGTATAGCTGCTCAATACTCTTAATTGAGTAATTGGGCTGTCCTACTCGAATTGATTGTCGTACCAATGGTAAAAGATCAACGAACACTTCGTTCCGAAGAAGTATATCAAGCTCTTGCTCACGAGTACCATATTTCCCCATCAGTCTTCGCAGCGCAGTCTTCTCATAGGATGCATAATGATAAATGTGCATTGATGCGTCTGTTAGCCAGCGCGAGTACGCCCAATCAATAAAACTCTCGAAAGCAACTTTCTCTTCTTCGGGCGTATGCGCCCACCAGTCGCTGAATACCATTTCTGATTTTTCAATGGTGGTACTACCAAAGAGATATTCCAGACCTCCATCAGCAAAAGGATAGCCTTCCATATCGAAAAAAACGTCCATCGTTGATGATGGAGGTAAGTTCTCTAATCCTTTGTCGCTATTTGGAAGTATGTCAAATTTGGGAACCAATAATCCAGCCGAAGCCACTTGCAATTGCGCTTGATGCCTAATTGTCGCCAATGTTGATTCCTTCATCCCCGGCACATTGCCTAGCTGAGACGCCGCAAGCTGACTCATTGTGTGAACGCCACAACTGTATAATTTCCTCATTTGCGTCCGCCTGATATTAGCAACTTGAGAAAGATGATCAAGTTCCTTTATCCGTTGTTCAGCAACGGTGGTCCAGCGTCCAAATTCTTCGAGACCGCTGAAGTCTGGTGGTTGATCGGGATTAAACCTTTGCTGCTGCTCAACAAATGCACGCCGGACTTGTCGGTAATAGTATAAATAGTCCTCAGTCCTGAACGTTTTGATCTCATTATTTCCCAGAACGAGGTGAATGTTCTTAGGCAATTCCTTCTGGCAATTGGCCAACAAATCTGCATAACAAGCAAGCTGCACCAAATAATACGGCTTCGCATGCAACCCAAGTTTTGTGTCCCATGGCTCATAGTGATAAGGTTCCGTTTTGCAGGCTGCATCCATCTTTATCAAGAAATCAGAATAACCAATGAATTCATCATCCCGAAGCGCACCTTGATAGATAATTTCTCTTCCCATACTTATTGCTTCGCGTGTGGATTCAAATCGATTCTCGGAAGTCGATGCATCGCAAACATCTCGTCCAGCCTCTTTAAGTGTTCTCAAGAATTCACGTTCGTGCTCAATGCCACGCTGTTGTAGCAGCTTGTTTGTATCACTGTCAGAATCAGGCTGAAATCGTCCAGGTGATTCAACATGAACTCGATCCATCCATGTTACAAACGGCGACTCCATGAAGCGACACAAGTCGGATGGCGCGAATACGAGATTTTCTCCTATTTTTTGCATGCAAATATTTTTCCCAGACGAGTAAGCGTAACGCTAATCCATAGATGGTCCCGTTGTAGGACTTAAGAGGAGTGCATCAATTCCTCTGCATTGTGCTTCAATTAAAAGTCAATCTGAATCTTCTCCATTGCGGCTGCTTGATCACAGACAGTTGGCAGACTATATCTCATTGTTGTTTCCAATTTCTTATGCCCGCCGATTCCGAATTTCAGGCAAAGGTGGGAGAATAATGTTTGATACTTGACAGATCAGGCATTTTTTTTGATGACGACTTTCAGCTGGTGAACACTCATGAGCAACTGGTTGCATACAAGGGTACTAGATGTCAAAGGAAAGCACGCCGACTTGTATTACCCTCGGCGCGCGGCGATCAATTGGATAGAAAGCCTCGTATTTGTAATTGATGATGCCGGAGATTTCAAGAAAGCAGCTCTAAAACAAAGGTTCGGGCATGTTAACAGGAGATCGCCAGATAAGAAGGCGGACACCATCACGTTGGCGAATTTGTTCTCTGCTGCTCAGTATCTTGATAGCCTGAAGATAATGAGTGACTTGAAAACGGATCGAGACCGGCTTGCCAGAATCGCCGTTGTCGATTGGTACTACGGCATTTATTGGGCCTCAAATGCTTTGTTGGCTGCAAAGACCGGCACTCATCCTGAGACGCATACTGCGACCGCCGCTGCTTGGTACAGGCAAATAGCCGCAGTATCAGGAGGAATTAAAATACCCGAGCCTTTCAGCTTTGGCGTCGACACGCTTGTTGAAAAACATTATCGAGAGTTCGTCGATAAAAACTATGGTAAATCTACCCGACCGACTGACGAGCGCAAAGTGACGGCCACAAATGCCAGAAGCAACTGTGTCGGGTCATTGCTCGGGACGGCGGACTGGTGGCGCGAGAAACGAGAGGAAGACGTCAAAAACAGCAAAGACTATAAAGTCAAAGGATTTACCAACTTCAAGAAAAAAGAAGCTCAAACACTTCGTGATACCACGCTTGGTGCTCATTGCTGCGGCTTCCTGCATCAAGCCTATCGCTATCGGGGAAAAGCAAACTATCGGGATAGCCTATATTTTGGTTATGAGGATGAATCGCGCGGTATGACCGGAAAGTTTCTTAAGAACATGGATACGGTGTTAAGCAGCTATTTGCGGATGGCTGCTTGTTTTGCCATAAGTAGAATCGAGAAAGGCATATGGGCTGATTTTTTTGAGGACTTAGAAGAAAATTCATGGCTCACTACTGATACCCTGTCCATTCTCGATATTGCTTAATCCGTAGACGGCTAGAGTGCTTTTGTGTCGAATGGCGTTAGCGAAACTCGTACAGACGAAGAGTAAACCGGACGACGCACATGCAATCGATATCTAAATGCGAGCAGCAAGTATCTAGGTGCGCTCGTATTTCTTAAACATCTCTAGGTTTGCATGCTCACCATGATATTTCTTGAATTGTTCTGCAAAATCGGGATCAGAAAATGATGTCACGTATTGCATGTCTGAGCTATGTGATAGCGGGATGTCGGTTACCGTTATCTTTTTCAGTTTTTTGAAGCCATCGACAATTTCTTGTGTTTGGCAAGTGAAATTTGAGCAGGTCTGGAAAACGAAATTTGAGCAGTTCATTTTTTGACATGGCGGGTAATACCTCTGACTGTTCTTCTGATTTTGAGAGCGGTGTTTCAGGGAAACCGCCCCGGAAGTGACTGCCCGAAAGGACCATGAGTGAATGCATCCACCGAAGTGGGCAGTCGCTTCTGGGGCGGAACGGCTGCCTGGCAGCCGAACGGCCGTGGGGATTGCTCAGGCTGCAGATTTGTCTTTCTTGCGCCGTAGTCCTTCCTTGAAGCGATAGCTCTCTCCCTCGATCGCCACGATGTGACAGCGATGTGTGAGCCGATCAAGAACTGCCGCTGTCAGCTGCGCTGTGCAGAAAACGCTCGTCCAGTCCTTGAATTCAAGATTTGTCGTAATTATCGTTGACCGTTTTTCATAACGTGAATTCAGTACTTGAAATAAAAGTTTAGCCTCTTCTGCGTTGCAATCAGCCATTCCCAGCTCATCGACAATCAGGAGCTGAAATTTAGACAGCTGTTCTTGGAGTTTGAGAACACGCTTGTCTTCCTTGGCTTCGATGAGCTGGTGAACGAGTTCGCCGGCGGTAAAAAAGCGCACCGTCTTTCCGTCCTGGCACGCCTGAACACCCAGTGCGATTCCTAGATGTGTCTTTCCTACTCCATGGGGTCCGATCAATATGATGCTTTCCGCATCATTTAGGTATTCTCCTTTGAATAGTTTGAGGACAGGTTTCCTGTCTAAAGCCGGTACCTCATCAAATACGAACTGGTCCAAAGTCTTTAACGATGGAAACTTTGCACGTGTGATGCGTTCCTTGCGTCGGCTCGCATCTTTTGATTCTACTTCCTGCTCCAGGAGGGCACACAGGTATTCTTCGTAGCCAACTTTGCCGGCTTCCGCTTCTTTGGCCGCCTTCGCGTAATTTCTGGCGACTGTGGATAGTTTTAAGCGTTTTAGATATTCGTCAAGCAATGCTTTGCTCATGATTGTTCTCCATAAACTTCTGGTATCTGGCGATATCTGGAATCTTGACTTCGTATACAGTTAGCGTCGGGTGCTGGGAACCATCGAGCACCTCTTGAGCCTGTTTGGCTGCTCGATTGCGATCGACCATCGCGATAACGAAATCGGCGTTGTAGATTTTCATTTGTGTGCATTGCTCAACTGCAGCACTCGTAAGCTGAGTTCCATATTTCACATGGCATTTCAATATACCGACAAAGCCGCGACCGGCTTCTCCGGACCCATGTCTGTCTGCCATTCCCTGGTAATAAGCCCAGTATCCGTCCGGCCATCGATGTTGAATCAGCGGACGAGCATATGGCACCGCATGCGGCTTTCGCTCCAATACATCAAGATAGTGCTCCGGCTCTAGAATATATTCGTCGTCCCCATAGTTGCGCTGATGCTCCGCCACGATTTCAAGACCGGTGCCGATCACGACTCGATTCCAGTAGCTCGTTATCCAAAGCGTTTTTCCAACGAACCTGGCCGGTACCGAATAGCGATTGCCTGCCAGTTGCATCGTCTGATATCGATCTACTATTCCTCCACGTTTCACCCCCGGATCGAAATCCCGCTCCGGTAATTTCAAAAGATGCTCGAGCTCCTCCTTCCAAGCCTCACCAATCGACTGCTTCTGCCCATCAACCGTCCTTCTCTCGTCCTCTTCGCACTTCCTGACCAGATATTCATTCAATTGATCAAGTGAGTCGAAAGCCGGCACCGGTACCATCCAGTTGCGCCTGCTAAAGCCAATACTGCTCTCGATCCCACCCTTCTCGTGCGCTCCTTCGATGCCTGGCGTGCAGAAGTTTGATTTGAATGCGTAATACCCTTGCAGCTCCTTAAATTTCTTCGTCAGCTTCCTCGCTTTCCCCTTGCCCACACTGGCAACCGCTAGGCTCAAATTGTCGTAAGTCAACCGTTCGGGAACGCCACCAAGACTTTTGAACGCGCGCACATGTCCTTCTAGAAATGCCTCTGTATTTGGTGACAAGAAGTACATCACGAACTTCTTGCGTGACCAATTTAATCTGATCTCGAAACCGTACAGCTTCACCTCCGTACCCGCAATTTTGGCGTAAGATTCCCCGAAGTCCACCTGGGCATCCTTCCCTGGTTGAAAAACTAGCGGAACGCATGCTTTGGCTGCCGGCTTTTCTCGCAACTCTGCTACCAGGTTGCTAATCGTCTTCCTCGAGCCTGCGTACCCATGCTCCAAAACTAGTCGCTCAAAAATTCTCAGTGCTGTATGATGTTGCTTGCGTGGCGCCGTCTTGTCTTCCTCTAACATCGACTGGACGCGCCCCCGCCATTCATCCATCACCGGCTTGGCTCGCACCTGTTTCATTAAGTACTTCGGTGGCTCCGGGTCTCTTAAGTATTTTGCTACCGTATTGCGCGACAAACCCAATTCCCGCGCAATCCAACTCTTGCTTTTGCCCTCCCTCATGAACAGCAACCGCACTGTAATCCACTCATCCTGATCGAGCATATTGTTTGTCGTCTTTCTAGGTCTCTCGTTAGGAGACGACAACATTATGCTGCAAGCTGTCAAGCTGCTCAATTTTCGATTGCCAGGTTCAATGAACCTGCTCA
>Ga0364859_10422_pt1 | contig 22518 bp, 15 predicted proteins | sample ExccelAu500001D3_FD_206911 | JGI IMG/M metagenome (GOLD analysis project Ga0364859, IMG submission 206911) | Enriched cells from Trout Bog Lake Hypolimnion, Wisconsin, USA - BchlTB.Aug20.5000.01 .D3 | ecosystem: Environmental > Aquatic > Freshwater > Lake > Hypolimnion/Profundal zone | place: USA... | reverse complement strand
TAATGACCTGGCCAGTTCTGCTGCTGCCCAGTCATCATAACTCGCTCCCAATGTTACGGCTACGGCCTGCCTTTTTTCAAATGAATGCACTTCTTTTACGGTTTCTGCTGTTCCGGGTGGCAGTGCCGGAAAATACCCATGCGACTGATAAAAATCGTCCAGTACAGTCTTCGGGCCATTTGTCCAGGGTAACAAAGTTGCTTCCATTGCATTTTTCCGGATCCCTTCATAGGCTTTTTCTATATTAAAATGTCCCAACCCTTTTTTATACGCATCCAGGAAAATGATGGAAGAATGAAATCCGTTCATACAGGGATTATCTCCAAATAATAATGGAAATGTGGGCATCCATTTACTTTGCGCATACATGCGGGTATAGGAATGGAGCATATCTTCCTCCTGTGCCGGATGCAATAACATTCGTAAGGGATGCAGTGCCAGATAGGTATCCCATGACCAGTCATCCACATAAAAAGGCCGGGGGTCCTGATGAACCTGGTTATCATACCCGCTGTAATACAAGGAATCTTCTGTAATATTTACCATCCGTTCATGGCAGCGGTATAAAGCAGTATAAAAAGATCTTTTCTGGGAGGTTGTTCCACCTTCTACCTGTATCTGCGACATTACTTTATCCCATATTTTTTCACCTGCTTTGGCAACCTCCTTAAAACTTTTATGCAGTATTTCTTCCTCAAAATTTTTCCTGGCCTGCGCTTCACTTACATAACTGATGGCATATTTAAATTCTATCAGGCTGTCTGAATCAGGAAAACGGATATAGGCTTTTATCTGATTACCCTCCACTTTATTAGTAACAGATAACTGCTGATTGGCTACCCCACCTGTAATACCAACTTTATTGAAAACACCATACATATACACTTTTATATTATCATGGTAGGTTTCCATGCCTGTTATTTCATGGGAGGAAATAAAATGGTAATATGCTTCTCCTTCATTATACATACTTAACAATATTGACTTATTTTTTTCCTGTACCTTGAAATGAAAACGGTAGATGCCGGTCTTTTTACCAGGGGTAAATTCAACCGTAATTTCCTGATCGACCAGATAAGTGGAATAATACCAGGGCCTGTTTATTTCGAGATCATGGTCATAGGTCATTTTAGCATCCCATGATTCCGGTGCTATTGCTCCGGAAAATGGCTTTATTGAAAATACCTGCCCTGACCGGTGCGATACAATGGTTAATGGAAAATCTGCAATCTGGTCATCCATATAATCTTTTCGCTGAGGTGTTACCCGTATTAACTGGTTGGGTAATTGCATGGTTGGCCTGGTGGGTTCCAGTAACCAGCCCACATTGCCAATGGTGGGGTCTATATAGGGGAGATTGGACTTTACAGCCGGGATACTATCCGTTGCAAATGCTATTGTATGGCTGGAAATAATCCATATAAAAACCAGGAAAAGGGGTTTATGGAGATGCATAAAATGTTTTATAAATGATCCATGAATGTAGGTATAAGCTGGTTTTAATGTACAGCAATTTTAGGAAGAATTGAAAATCAGTGCAATACTGTTACGGCTCATTTAGGAAAACACCCTACCCTGTTCTTATCAGATCAACTCCTGGTTCTCACCAGCCCCTGACCTGATTATGACCTGGCTCTGACCAACCCCACCAATTGGTGGGGTTACCCATAATCAGGTCATACTCAGGTCAGGGGCTGGTGATAGGTAGGTAGGCATCTGTTACCTGTTTGAATGGTAGGAAAAAGGGTTTGGAGTTAGCTGGTTGGGTATTACAGCATCATTCTGTATCAAAAGCGGACTGGTCCTGTATCATTTGCGAACAGGTTAATTTAATTGTTTATACCTACTGCATTGTTAGTCTGTTTATTAGATTTCGGCATAGGGTTAGTATATTAAATTCAATTATAGCTGATTTATTTAGAACCTTAACCATAAACCGGAATGCTATGCTTAAAAACTATTTTAAAATTGCCTGGAGAAATTTGCTGAAGAACAAAACTGCTTCCTTTATCAATATCAGTGGACTAGCAGTTGGGATATCTGTAGCCATGCTCATTGGCTTATGGATTTGGGATGAAATGTCTTTCAATAAATGTTTTAAAAATTATGATCGCATTGCTCAGGTACTGACAAACGCGAATTATAATGGCGGCATAAATACGGATTTTAACACGGCTCCGCCTTATGGGGATGAATTGCGGAATGCGTATGGCAGTAATTTCAAACAGGTACTGATGGCATCCCGGCCATCCTCCATGGTATTATCATCTGGTGAGAAAAATTTAATTAAAACAGGTTATTATTTTGAGCCGGGTATTACAGATATGCTGAGTTTGAAACTGCTTAAAGGTTCTCACGATGGTTTAAAGGATCCCTCTTCTATTCTGTTATCAGCTACTCTTGCAAAAGCTTTTTTTGGGGAAACAGACCCGATTGGCAAAACCATGAAAATTGACAACAAGGCGAATGTGGTGGTGACTGGTGTGTATGAGGATATTCCTTATAACACTGATTTTGCTGATATGGAATGTATTGCACCCTGGCAATTATATGTAATGAATAGTCCCTGGCTAAAAAAAGATAATTGGGAACAGGATGGTTTTCAAACTTATGTACAAATAGCTGATCATGCCAGCATGGAAAAGGTATCGCACGATATCCGGAACCTGAAACTACGCAATATTGATAAAGAAAAGGCAAAGGCAAATCCCCAGGTATTTTTACTTCCAATGAACAAATTTCATTTGTATTCGGATTATGAAAATGGAGTGGCTGTTGGCAGAAATGCACAGTTTGTTTGGATGTATGGCATTATCGGGGTATTTGTTTTATTAATTGCCTGTATCAATTTCATGAATCTGGCCACAGCACGTTCTGAAAAAAGAGCAAAGGAAGTGGGCATTCGTAAAACAATCGGTTCCCTGCGCAGTCAATTGATCAAACAATTTATGACCGAATCTTTTGTAGTAGTGTTTTTAGCTTTCCTGCTGTCATTAGTTATTATTCAATATATGTTGCCGCTGTTTAATGAAGTAGCGGATAAAAAAATGGAATTCCCCTGGAATAATATTTTCTTCTGGCTGATTGGATTGGGCTTTGCCCTGATTACTGGTTTTATTGCCGGTAGCTACCCTGCCTTTTATTTATCCTCCTTCAAACCTATTAAAGTATTGAAGGGTACTTTTAAAGCCGGAAGGCTGGCATCAGTTACCCGCAGAGCCCTGGTGGTTTTGCAATTCACTGTTTCCATCGTTTTGATTATAGGCGTTCTGATTGTATACAGGCAAATTCAATTAGGCAAAACACGTTCTGCAGGCTACCAGCGTGAGGGACTCATAACCATAACTACCCCAACTGATGAAATCCATTCCCATATTGATGCAATGCGTTATGATCTTAAAAAGTCCGGGGCTGCTGTAGAAATTGCAGAAACGCATAACCTTGTAACCTCGCTTGGATTTGCAGGCAATGGTTTTCAATGGAATAACAGGCCAATTGATGAAAATTTCTGGATTGGAAAAGCATTTATCAATCCGGAATATGGGAAAACAATTGGCTGGCAGATAATCCAGGGGAGGGATATTTCAAGATCATTTGCAACAGACAGTACAGCCGTGATTGTAAACGAATCGATGGTTAAATATATGGGTATCAAAAACCCGGTGGGTATGGTGATTAAAGAAACAATTTTTGGAAAAACTACTGCTTATACAGTGGTGGGGGTTGTAAAAGATATGCTGATGCAGTCGCCTTACCGGCCGGTTAAAGAGACCATTTATATTCCGGACTACGAAAAAACATATTACGTTAGTATACGGCTTAATCCTGCTATGAATGTAAATACTGCTATCGGCAACATTGAAGCTGTGTTTAAAAAATATGCACCCAACAGCCCTTTTGAATACAATTTTGTGGACAGTGATTATGAAAAAAAGTTTGGGGATGAAGAACGTGTGCGTAAACTGGCCAGTGTATTTGCGGGACTAGCCATTTTCATCAGTTGCCTGGGTTTATTTGGTATGGCTTCCTTTATTGCAGAACAACGCACCAAGGAAATTGGGGTTAGAAAAGTTTTAGGGGCAACCGTAATGAATCTTTGGGGCTTACTTTCAAAAGAGTTTATAATGCTGGTGACTATTTCATTTTTAATCGCTACACCGATAGCTTATTATTTTTTGCATGGCTGGCTGAATAATTATGAATACAGAACGGAATTGTCCTGGTGGATTTTTGCACTGGCTGGTGCAGGTGCATTCATCATTACAATTGCTACTGTAAGCTTCCAGGCCATTAAAGCAGCCATTGCAAATCCGGTTAAATGCCTGAGAACTGAATAGCTTTACACCCAATCAAAGTGTACAATAAAAAAGCCATGTTGCGGATTGCACATGGCTTTTTTATTATAAATGAAACAGGTTTATTGTGAAAGCTTAGCCTGCCAGTCCAGCATACCACCCACTAAATTGCTTACATTGGTAAAACCAGCCTGTTCCAGTATCATACAAGCCTGGCCACTGCGGTTACCACTGCGGCAATACACAATCACTTCCTTGTCTTTCCAGTCTTCAATATCATCTACCTGCAATGTTTGTACCTGTCCCAATGGTAATAAGGTACCGCCAATATTAAAATCAGCATGTTCATGGGGTTCCCGTACATCCAGTAACAAAAGTTTTTCTCCTGCATCTATTCTCGCCTTTACGGCTTCTACAGTTATTGTTTTCATATGTTTATTGATTATTTAAGTTGCTATTGGCGGTATCTCTTAGTGGTGCGGTATTACCCAGGTACACGTCAATGGTTTGTCCGGCTTTCATTTTATTGATAATTCGCTGGCCCGGAGCAGGTTCACTGAAAAGATAGGGCTCCTGGCGAATGATATAGGCTGTATTGGTATCCCGGATACTTTCTGTCTGTGTAACTGCACCAATGCTCAGGTTTACCAGTGAAAGCTGTGCCCTGGCCTGTGCCAGTGTCAAGCCTACTAAATCAGGTACTGCAATTTCACCTCCGCCTTCACCGGTTCCCAGTACAAAACTGATAAAACTTCCTAAAGGTAATTTTGTACCCGCTTTAATTTCCTGCCCTTTATACAACTGTTCTAATACGGCATTGCGGGCAATATCCGGCCGGTAAGTAGTATCTCCCAATTTTAAACCCAGGGATAGCAGGTACATACTGGCACTGCGGATAGAAAAACCTACCAGATTGGGCATATCCACCATGGGGGGAACAGCCCGGTTGATTGACAGATAAATGGTTCTTCCTTCTTTTACCATAGCATCCACATCAGGCGATTGGCGCACTACACTTAAAGCGCCTACAGAATTATCATATACAGAATCAGTTACTTCCACATTGAGCCCTTTGGATAATAAAATAAGCTTGGCTGCATCTACATTCTGGCCCAGTACCGAAGGTACTTTCTCATATTTGCCATGCCCGGTAATCCAGTCGAGCAGACTAAAAAACAGCAATACGATCAATATAATCAAAACTAATCCTGCCAGTATATTGACCCAAATGGATTTAGACGTAATAAACTTAAACAATTTCTGCCTTTTTTAGGGTTACAAGTTAACGGATTCAGCGTAAATATCAGTATTGAAATGCCTCTTCTATTATATCGGAATAAAAATCTTTTATATTGCGCCCCAATGCTTTTACCTGCTGGGGTATTACACTGGCATCTGTCTGCCCGGGTATGGTATTTACCTCCAGCATACAGGGTGTGTTATTTGCTTCATTGTAAATAAAATCAATTCTTACCACACCCCGGCAGTTTAATATCTCATAGACCTTACTGGCAGCTGCTTCCAGTTGGTGCCTAACAGCATCCGTAATAGTTGCGGGTGTAATTTCCTCACTCTTACCCAGGTATTTGGCTTCATAATCAAAAAACGCATTATGGGTAATAATTTCAGTGATAGGAAGTACCTGGATCTGTCCGCGGGATTTAAACACACCAATGGTAAATTCCCTGCCACTGATAAATTCTTCCACCAATACCTGATCGTCTTCCTTAAATGCTTTTTCCAGCGCTGGCTGTAATTCATCTGCTTTATCTACCTTACTCATCCCGATACTGCTGCCCCCATTATTGGGTTTTACAAATACCGGCAAACTGAGCTGGGCTAAAATAGCGGTGGGTGCCAGCGGACTGTGTTTAAACAAATGCAGGCTTTTAGCTACTGCTATGCCGCCAAATGCTGCTACAGCAACCGTATATCTTTTATTGAAAGTAATGGCCGATGTGGCGGCATCACAACTGGTATAGGGTATCTTCAGCATGTCAAAATAACCCTGTAGTTTTCCATCTTCACCAGGGGTTCCATGCATAATAATCAATGCTGCATCAAAATGAATGATGCTGCCATTTTCTGTGATGGAAAAATCTTCCTTATTAACAGTGGTTTTTATACCACTTGTATTGGTATAAAACCAGCCGGAGGGTTGAATGTCGATGGTATATACTTCATACTTTTCCCGGTCAATACTATTGGCTACATTAACGGCGCTTTTATAACTTACTTCCGCTTCTCCGCTGTATCCGCCGGTAACCAATGCAATTTTCTTCATCATGCAAATTTTTTAAGAGGCCAAATATAAAAAAGGATTATGGAATAATCTGTTAAGCTGTGGCCTTATCAGGCAGGAATACAAAAAAAGGTGAAGAAACTGTCCAGCTTCTTCACCTCACTTTTACGGGAAATATCACCCGTTTTTACTCGAAGTTGCTGGGATAAGCAGCAACATTTATTTCGTATTAAAGTTAAAAAAGAATTTCAGATGTACAAGCTTTTTTTAAAGAAAAAGTTACGCACACCTGACTTATACTTAACTATGTAAAGCTTCTTTTTTAGCTATTAATGCTTCCACTGCTTCTACAAATGCTTCATCAGGTACACAGCAGTCTACAGGGCATACAGATGCACACTGTGGTTCTTCATGAAAACCCTGGCATTCGGTACATTTGTTGGGTACGATGTAATAGGTATCAACAGATAATGGTTCCTGGCGCGCATCCACATCTACAGATGACCCGTCCATCAAAGTAAAAGATCCTTTTACAGTAGTTCCATCAGAAACTGCCCATTCCACGCCACCTTCATAAATTGCGTTATTGGGACATTCAGGTTCGCATGCACCACAATTGATACATTCTTCTGTAATCTTAATTGCCATAATCTTAATTTTGATTTTTTAAAATAGTTAGTTGATTCAATCACAAATTTATAGGCAATTTCAATACATAAAATATGACTTTATCCCAAAGAATTGAATTATTGGTTAAGTTGGGCGGATATTTTGACGAAAATAACACTGAATGGCAGGCTATCAAAGAACGCGCATCCCGGGAAAACCCCTGGTTTGTACCTGAATTTATTGAACTGGCCGTTAAGAACATACGTACTGCATTCCTGGAGGAAGAAAAACTAATAAACTGGGCACACCACTATGGGATTCAGGAACATACAGATGCGAATAAATTGGTGGGACTGGTGATGGCGGGTAATATTCCGCTGGTGGGTTTTCATGATTTTTTGGCTGTCTTTATCTCCGGGCATTCCCAAATAATTAAGGCTTCCTCTAAAGATGAAATACTAATTAAACATATTGTTACTAAACTTTCTGAATGGAACCCGGAAATCACTTCCCTCATTTCTTTTTCTGTTTTACTGAAGAACTGTGATGCCTATATTGCCACCGGCAGTAATAACAGCAGCCGGTACTTCGACTACTATTTTGGCAATTATCCGCATATTATCCGACGCAACCGGACTTCCATTGCCCTACTGGACGGAAATGAAACTGCTGCAGAGCTGAACTTGCTGGCTGATGATATTCAACTGTATTTTGGACTGGGTTGCCGGAATGTGACCAAACTCTATGTTCCGGAACAATATGATTTTATCCCTTTACTGGCGGCACTGAAGAAATACAATTACTACCTGGACTTTCATAAGTACAACCATAACTTTGATTACCAGCTGGCCATGCTGATCATGAACGGCCAGTATTATATGAACAGCGGGGCTGTAATCCTTACCGAAAAACCTGCCCTTTTTTCACCAGTAAGCCAGGTGCATTTTGAATATTATAAAGACAAAAATGAAATTTTGACGGGATTGCAACAAAACCCTGACATTCAGTGTATAGTAGCCAAAGAATGCATTGCATTTGGTGCTGCACAGTCGCCCGGCCTTTTTGATTATGCAGATGGTTTAGACACCCTGCAGTTTTTAACCGGTAACTGGCAAAAATAAAATACCCGGTAATGCATCAGTCAAATGCCGTATATTAGGGTAAACAGATAAAGAAATGTTAAGCAAAACCTTTATCTACGACGAATCTCGTAAAAGATTCGTTAAATATGAAAAAAGGTGAACTGACTTTTGTTCAGGTTTGTTTCTTTGCAATACGAAAGGCATAATTTTTGAAATAAAACAATAAAAAAATTAAACGATGAGACTGAAAGACATTTTTGCAATTGTTGCTGTCAGCGCTGTTACTTCCGTAGGCAGCGTATGGGGATACGGCAAATGGATTGATTCTAAAAATGCAGGCATGCAGGAAGCTGGTAAACTGCCCGTTAACTATACCGGATTTTTTAATAAAAAGACGGCAGGTGATGTGGTGGATTTTACGTATCCTGCTACAGCAGCCACTCCGGCTGTGGTGCATATTAAAACAAAGACCAAGGCCAAGCAGGTGAGCAATAATTTACCAAAAAGAAGTAACCCTTTCGGTGATTTGTTCGGTGATGATTTCTTTGGGGATATGTTTGGCGGACCGAGGGTGATTCCGGAACAACGTGCAAGTGGTAGTGGGGTTATCATCAGCGAAGACGGTTATATCGTTACCAATAATCATGTGGTGGAAAATGCAGACGAACTGATGATTACACTGCCCAATAAAAAAACCTATAAAGCAACGGTAGTGGGTACAGACCCGAGCAGTGACCTGGCAGTTGTTAAAATTGAAGCAAGGGGACTGCCTTACCTGGTGTATGGTAACAGTGATGAAATGAAACTGGGGCAATGGGTACTGGCCATTGGTTACCCGCTTAACCTGGATGTAACGGTTACTGCTGGTATTATCAGTGCCAAGTCCAGAAATATCGGTATCAACGACCGTAACGGTGAAGTGAAAAATGCAGTGGAATCTTTTATACAAACTGATGCGGCGGTTAATCCGGGCAATAGTGGTGGGGCATTGATTAATACTACCGGCGAACTGATTGGTATTAATTCTGCCATAGCTTCCCCAACCGGTTCCTATGCCGGATATTCTTATGCAATACCAGTGAATATTGTTAAGAAAGTGGTGAATGATATTATTAAATACGGTACGGTTCAGCGCGCCTATATTGGTATCCAGTATGTTCCTGATAATGTATCCGAAGAACAAAAGAAAGCACAGGGTATCAAAGAAGGGGATGGGGTATATGTAATGGACGTACCGGAAGGTGGGGCTGCAAAAGCTGCAGGTATTAAAAAAGGAGATTTTATTACCAAAGTAAATGGTACTAAAGTTAGCTCCGGACCAGAAATGGTAGAACAGGTGGCCCGCTTTAAACCAGGTGATAAAATTACCCTTACCTATACCAGGGATGGCAATGAAAATACAGTACCCCTGGTACTGAAAAATAAAGCCAATAATACTTCAGTAGTTAAAAATATTTCTGCACTGGAAAAACTGGGTGCCACATTTGAAGCTGTAGATAAAAAGATTGCAGCTGCCAATGAAATAGGTGGCGGTGTTTCTGTGAAAAAGATTGTGGAAGGCGGACCGATTCATAAATCTAAAATTCAGGAAGGATTTGTAATTACCGCAGTGAATGGTAATGAAGTAAAAACGGTAGAGGAATTAAAAGAAGCTTTAAAAGGCATCAGTGGTACGGCTTATTTTGATGGCATTTATCCTGGTTATACAGAATCTTACCGGTATCCGGTAAGGCTGGATGCAGGTGAATAAATAAAAGCAAGTTCTGTCTATATTAAAGGCTGCTCCATTTATTTGGGCAGCCTTTTTTACTATAAGATAATTGTAACTATACCTGCATTTTTATTTGCTCAAAAGCAATGACTTTTCTGGGTATCTATTTACTGTAATTTGCGGTACACAAAATAATCACCTGCCATTAATTCAAAATCTACAGACCCGCTTAATGTATGTGGTATACCGGAAAAAATATTGGTAAAACTACCATTCAGCCATTCGTGTTGAAAGGTTAGTTTAATCTTTTCTTCACCGGATATATTTAAGACCACTAGCACCACATTATCCCCTTTACGGCGTATAAAACTGATAACCTTATCACTGCCTGCAGGCAGAATAAAAGTTTCCCCTTCCGTAATAGCGGGTGACTGCCGAAGGGTTGATAGTGTTTGATAGAATTCCTGTAACTGAACAGGAACAGTCCATTCAATCTCATCCTTATCAAAAAATTTCAATCGTTTATAATTGGGTAATTCCTGTCCGCTGTAAATTAATGGAATACCAGTCCAGGTTTGGGTAAATACAGCCAAAGCTTTTGCTGCATCTCCGTATTTTTCATATTCTGTACCATTCCAGCTGTTTTCATCATGGTTGGCCGTGAAAAATAATTTATAACTGTCCTTCGGGTATTGAGAATATTTATGCAACACATCATAAAGGTCATGAATTCCGGCACTGCCTTTCATGATCTTTTCAGTTACATGCATCCATTCCCAGGCATAAGTAATATCAAATACATTGTGATAATTAACATCCTCACATTCAGCCAGCCAGAATAAGTGTTGAATGGTTTCGCAGGCAGCACGGGCTTCTTCCCAGAAATCCAGCGGAACCAAATGGGCCATATCACATCGGAAACCATCTATCTGATACTCCCTTACCCAGAATTGCATGGCAGCAATCATGGCCTGCCGCATTTCAGGTACTTCATAATTGAGATCAATCACATCTTCCCACCCATTTTCCTCTGTAAAGTTTCCTGCAGCATCTTTCATATACCAGTCGGGATGTTCCACAGCCCAATGATGCCCCCATCCGGTATGGTTGGCCACCCAGTCGATAATAATCTTCATATCTAACTGATGAACAGCTGCTACCAGGTTCTTAAAATCATCAAGACCCCCATACTCAGGATTAATCTCCGTATAACTGCTGCAGGCATAATAACTGCCCAGGCTACCCTGTTGCACTTTTGAACTGATGGGGGTAATGGGCATCAGCCAGATTACCTGTACACCCATCTCTTTTAAACGGGGTACATGTTGCTGAAAAGCACGGAATGTTCCTTCCGGGGTATATTGCCGTAAATTAACTTCATATATGTTGGAAGATTTCAGCCAGCTTACTGATTTGAAATGATTACTCATAATGGTTGGATTATTTACAAAGAAATAGTTTTAATTTGAACTGAATATGAAAGATACATTAGAAAGGCGAATTAGTTTGGTGCAGGGCACTGCCATTAATATGACAGATATGGTGGGTATCGGCCCATTTGTAGTATTGAGTATTGTAGCACAGATCATGAACGGGCCTTCTTTTTTATACGCCTGGATTGCCGGGGCTTTTCTATCTTTTACAGATGCCATGGTATGGTCTCAGTTGGGTTCTACCTTTCCGCTGGCAGGTGGGTCTTATAATTTTCTGAAAGAGGGCTTTGGTAAAAAATGGGGAAAACTGATGAGCTTTTTATTTGTCTGGCAGACCATGATTCAGGCACCATTGGTCATTGCTTCTGCTGCTATTGGATTTTCCCAGTATGCGGCATACCTCTTTCCTCTTAAGGAGTGGCAATCCAAAACCATCAGTGGATCAGTAGTGATACTCATCGTTTTATTATTATACCGGAATATAGAAACCATTGGAAAAATTTCTGTATTGCTGTGGATGGGTGTATTGGTAACCATGTTCTGGATTATTGGCGGGGGATTGTTTCATGGTAATTTTATGGCTCCTATTTTACATATTAACGACGGACTGCATTGTAACCAGGCTTTTGCGGCGGCTATTGGCTTTGCTAGTGTTAAAACGGTATACAGTTACCTGGGGTATTATAATGTATGCCACCTGGGTGGAGAGATCATTAACCCTGCTAAAAACATACCCAGGAGTATGTTTATTTCCATTGCTGGTATTGCGGTATTGTATTTAATGATGAATATCAGCGTGGCCAGTGTACTGCCTTTACAGCAAATACAAAACAGCAAATTTGTGGTGAGTGAATTTATACAAAGCATTGCAGGGAATACGGCGGCAAGGGTTGCAACCGGGCTGATTTTATGGGTGGCATTCGCTTCTGTGTTTTCTGCTACCTTAGGTTATAGCCGTATACCGTATGCTGCTGCAAAAGACGGAGCTTTCTTCCGCATCTTTGCAAGGTTGCATCCTACCAAACATTTTCCGCATATCTCTTTAATTGTATTGGGATCTGTTGCCTTTGTTTTCAGCCTTTTATTCAAATTAAAAGATGTAATTGATGCTATCCTGGCCATGCGGATTTTAATTCAGTTTATCGGTCAGGCAGTGGGGTTAATGATCCTTACCAAAAGAAAGGGCAGGGATTTCTTTAACTGGAAAATGCCGCTCTATCCTTTACCGGCTTTACTGGCCATCAGCATCTGGTGCTTTATTTTCTTTTCTACCGGCAGTAAAATGATGCTCGGTGGGTTATGTGTTACTTTTCTGGGGCTGATCGCTTTCTGGATTAAAGAAAAAAACATGTCCCGTAAATAAAAGGAAGCTGTTTTATTGGGTTATTGGAGCAGGTTTTTTAAACAGAAAACTAAAAACAAAGCTAAATAGCACCACAGCCAGTGCCCCAATTACATTCAGCCATAAAAAACCCATACCAATGATATTGTATTTATCCAGGATGAATACAGTGATCACGATCATTTCTCCCAGAATTGCAGCATAAAAAACGGCATTACTTCCAATTTTCTTCAGGTAAAAAGCTACCAGGAAAATACCCAGTATTACACCGTAAAACAAAGAACCCATAATATTCACCACTTCAATCAGGCTGCCCATACCGGTAGCAAATTCAGCCACAATAATGGAAAAAATACCCCAGCCCAGGGTAAAATATTTGGAAAGATGGTATTTCCGGATCTCTTCCTCATCAGATATTAATGGATGCAGGTGGTGCTTTTTATACCGGAGGTGAAAGTCAATCACCGAACAACTGGCCAGTGAATTTAAAGCTGCTGCAATAGAACCCCAGGCTGCCAGGAAGATAATGGCAATGAGTAAGCCTATCAGTCCTTTGGGCAGGTAATCCACCACAAAACGAAGGAAAATATAATTGGTATCATTATCATCCCCTTTTACCGCATCGGAACTGATCAGGGATTTATACGATTTCCGGAGATGGTCACTTACTGTATTCAGTTGCCGGATCTGTTGCCTGGAGGCTTCTTCATCTTTTTTCCAGTTCAGGATAATATCCTGTTTTTGTTTATTCAGGTATTTAAACTGGTTCTCCAGTATTTCTGCTTCCTCTTTCCTGGAACTATGCTTTAACTGCTCCTGTTGTACTGCATTAAAGAATATGGGTTGCTCTTTAAACTGGTAAAAAGTAAACAGCATGGCCCCTATCAGTAAAATCATAAACTGCATGGGCACTTTAACCAGTCCGTTGAGTAATAATCCAGTCTTACTGGCTTTGTTATCTTTAGCGGTTAAATACCGGCCCACCTGCGACTGGTCAGTTCCAAAATAACTCAATGCCAGAAAGAGCCCGCCAATGGTACCACTGATTATATTATAACGGTCTTTCCAATCAAACCCCTTAGCCGTAAACCCGGTGGTAATCACATTCATTTTACCTCCCGCGCCACTGATTTTCAGGGCATCTGTAAAACCCAGTCCTTTCGGCAGTAAATGAATGACCCAATAGCCTGCAATAGCCATCCCTGCAAAAATGATAATAAACTGCAATTGCTGGGTATACGCAACTGCCCTGGCTCCACCACTTACAGTATAGATGATTAATAAACCACCCATTACGATATTGGTCCAGAATATATCCCAGCCCAGTAAAGACGATAAAATGATGGAAGGGGCATAAATACTTACGCCGGTAGATAAGCCTCTCGATAATAAAAACAGGGAAGAGGTAAAGGTCCTGGTTTTGAGATCGAACCGTTGTTCCAGAAACTCATAAGCTGTAAATATCTTAAGCTTATTGTATAATGGAACGAAAGTGATACATAGGATGACCATGGCAATGGGTAATCCAAAATAGTATTGTACAAACCGCATTCCATCTGTAAATGCCTGACCCGGAGCTGATAAAAAAGTAATGGCACTGGCCTGTGTACCCATAATACTTAATAAAATCAGGTACCAGGGCATATCCCGGTTACTCAGAAAATACCCTTCCAGGTTCTTGCTCGTTCTGCTTTTATATAAACCATACAGAATAATACAAAGCAAGGTACCCACCAATACTATCCAGTCTAATCCGCTCATGAGAAGTATTTAGTAATCCAGGTAAAGAATAAAATTAAAATTGCTAATACTGCTAATACCAGCAGATACCAGGTTGTCCAGGACTTTAAAAAATATACTTTGTTTTTAGAGCTCATGTTTCAGTCTTTGGTATAATGTTGTCAGTCCCTTATTCTTTATCTTCTCCATTGCTGCTTAATAAACCACCGGCCAAAAGGCCAATACCCAGCCCCACAACTAATCCTATCTCCACATTTTTAAAAAAATAACCCAGGGTAATGCCGATAATCAAAATGGTACCAATACCAATTCCTTTTCTTTTCTGCATCTTATTAATTCTTAGGTAATGCTATTAAATTAGCCATGATTTTATACGCACCCGGAATACCTGCGGGTAACTGGCGGAATAATACCAGGCTCAGGTATACAAAATTACCTTTTCCGTATTTAGCGGTTATTAAACTGCCGTTACTTTCTTTTTCATTGGTATCATGCATACTGATGAGTGCTTCATAATGTACATCTGTTTTCTCTGCCTGGTAGGTGCTTCTTTCCTGTACCCAATCATTAAAATCAGCTGAAGTAATTTTATTGGGATAATTAAATGCCGGATGTGCAGGCAGTAAAAAGTTCACGGCTGCATCTTCTTCTGTAATCCTGGAACCTGAATTAATCAGGAAAGGATAAGGACCAACTTTTACATTTTTTAAGCCCACCTGGTTGCTTTTAAAATACTGTACTATTAAATTCCCCCCATTCTGAACATAATGGTTCAGGATATCATTTTTATTGGTCAGCCATTCATACATATTATATGCCCGGATACCTACAATCACCGCATCAAACTGTTTCAGGTTTTCTTCGGTAATATCCTGTTCAGTCAAAAACTTCAGATCGTACCCCATTTGTTCCAAAGCTTCGGGAACCTTATCCCCGGCGCCTATAATATAGCCCACTTTATTGCCCACCACTTTTATTTCCTCATCAATCATGCGGATATTGTCTTTATAGACATAATGTATATCGGGAATATGGTCGTATTTGATGGCACGCAGGTAATGGGTATATGATTTCTTCTGACCAGCTATATCCAGGACTACCAACGGCGACAAATCTTTCTGGACAGCATTTCTTTTAATGGCAGTTAAAGGAATTTCCAGGTGATAGGTATGGCCTGTTTCAAAATCCATGACCGTATCTTTTTGGAAGACGGTTACAGTATCGGCTTTTAGGAAGATACTGGTGGGAATGGACTTTCCTTCAAAATTGGATTTATAATTCAGCTGAATACTATTAGGGACTGTCTTTTTGCCCGTAGCTTTTACATGGGTTAAAATATTATCAGGATTCAAGGATACAATCAGCGGATTGATGACTACTAATGGCTGGTATAATTCTCCTTTTACAGGATCTGTGTACTTATATTCCACGGGCTTCTTTACCACAAAGGAAATAGAATCCACACTAAAGGTAAAACTGGCCATATAAGCAGGATCACTCTGTGCTTTTCCTATTTCTGTCTGGCTTGAGATATTAAAATTGCCTTTATCCATGGGTCTTTCCAGCCAGTAAGGCTGGCTCACATGGAATTCAGGGGGCACCTGAAATGTTTTGGTAATACTGTTATTCTGATTCTGTAATAAAGGCCAATGCACTTCATTCAGGTAAGTATTGTTTACAAAACCATTCAGTCCGATATTTTCCAGTGTAACAGGTGAAGGGTTTCTTTTATTGGCAAAAAAACTCACATTCACCATTCCGCCTTTTACAGCATATTCATTATCGGTAGTAGCTTCAAAAAAGATACCGCTGCATTGCAGTATCAGTTGCTGGATCTCTTTCAGTTTTAAGATTTTCCACTGATCAGAATAACCAGTGCGCTGGATTTGTTTGTATAATTGGACCAGTCCGTGTACTGATTTTTCAGGGTGACTGAAATCAAATTCCTGTATCAGCTGAGCAATCAATGCCTGCATATTTTTACAACCCTCCACCCGGTTCCAGCTAAGGTCAACGCCTTCCATCATATCAGTTTTGGCAGAATCACCACCTGTTGTAGTAAAATATTCTATAATGGACCCTTTGCGCCGGGGCCTGCCTTCACCCTGGCTTTTATGCATACTCCTGGCTTCTCCGCCTATCTCTCCATAGCTGGCACCCAGTAAAGGATTTAATATTCCTGCATCCAGTTTTAACTGATTGTCATTAGTGGTATTATTACCACCAAAATTGAATGTGTTCCATAAAATACGTTTGGCTTTCCAGGGTTCCACCCCATATTGAAACTGTTCCCGGAATTGGGTGCTGTCTGCCGCTGCCAGAAATGCTTCATTAGCCAGAATAGAAGAAGCCGCATGATGTCCATGCCCTGCCCTTGCATCCCCGGGAAAGCGGGTAATAATAATGTCTGGCTGATACTTCCGGATCACCCAAACGATATCACTTAGTATTTTTTTCCGGTCCCATATCTTTAATGCTTCTGCAGCATTCTTACTGAAACCAAATTCATATGCAGAGGAGAAATATTGCTCTGCTCCGTCTATTCGTCTGGCAGCCAGTAATTCCTGGGTACGGATTAAACCCAGTTCTATGCCCTGCTCACTGCCAATTAAATTTTGTCCGCCATCTCCCCTTGTTAAACTCAGGTAGGCAGTACGGTATAATTTCTCTTTGGCCAGGTAAGGCAGTAATCCATTATTCTCATCATCCGGATGAGCGGCTATGTATAATACACTGCCCAGCACATTCAGTTTCTTTAATTGCAGGTATATATCAGCACTGCTGAAGGGTCTGGGTTCCTGGGCATTTGCCCACACACCTAACAACAGGCCTGTAAGCAGGATAAAACTTTTTCGCATGTACACTTAACATTTAATTATTGACCATCCAGAAAAACAGCATTACAGAATAATAGTTTACCATTTTCCCAGAACATTCTGAATACAGGGTTATCTGCAAAAAATATCAGGGACCCTCTTCCCACACCTTCCACACCTACCAGTGTTCCGTCTTTCAGTTTATTCTTCACTTTATAACCACTGAAACCTGCAACATAATTATCTTTTTTCACAACACCTACATTCCATCCGTCTTTTAAGAATTCATAAATACCGGCATCCTGTTTCAGGGAAAAATAATAAGGTCCGTATCCAAATGCCAGCGGATGGGTGGTATCCAGTTCTACTTTATAAATAGCACCGGGAATGGAACTGGTCAGGTCTTCTTTCTCTTTGTCGGCATACTTTTTCAGGGCATCATATTCCTCTTTATTCTTGTCGTCTGCCTTTTCTTCTTTCGCTTTAATACCCCATTCATTTTTAGCCAATACAGATACGGCATTCTGAATCGCAATTAATTTTCCACCCCCTTTTACAAAATCCTTCAGTTTATCATTCACAGCCTTATCGAAAGACCTGTAAGCGCCATCCGGCATAATAATCACATCATACTCGTTCAGCTTCACCCTATTCAGGTCGGTGGATTGTATCAGGGTTACCGGATAATCCAATACCTGGTCAAATAAATTCCAGATCTCTCCGGCATCTGTTGATGCCACTTCAGCACCTGTTAACATAGCTACCGAAGGTGCTTTGATAAAATGAACATCCGGACTGCCAAAATCAGATCCTTTATCTACAAATCCACTGCTTACCGCATCTGCAGATAAGTTGAATTTTGCTACACCTTCTTTTACCAATCCGTTAAAATCAATATAGGCATTACTGGTTTTGATAACAATCAGGGTTCCGCGTTCATACGTTTTATTATTATAGGTAAACGGCTTGGATGCCATACGCACTTTTACTTTGTTCTTTAACAGGTAAGCCAGCAACTCTGCACTGTTCAGTGAATTATAAGGAATCAGGTACCCGTATGCGGTTGCAGGAAGGTTATTGGGGTGGGAAGGGATACTGAATGCAGCTAATTCTTTTTTCTCTTTCAGTGCAATGCCTTCCACTCCATACACATAAGGAATACTCCAGGCAGTGATATCATAAGTGGCACTGTCGTTCAGCTTGCTTCTGGGTTCAAATAGCACTCTTACCAATGCACTTCTGGACTGGTAAGCCGATACTGCCAGTGAATATTCATTTAATGCGAGTTCTTCCTCTTTACCTGTAAAATATCGGAACCCTTTTAATTTACCGGATATGCTACCATATTCAATACCATTTTTATCCAGTAAAGCTTTGATGGCCAGTATTTTATTGGGTTCTGTGGAAGTTACCACATAAGTTTTATAATCATTAGACTTTGCATTCCTGCTGTCTTCAAAAAACTTCTGGAATTCAGTTACCAACTTACCAGCATTCTGGGAAGCCATTTCAATAGTAGAAATTCCTGTGGTAAAATGATGCAGTGCCCTGTCAGTTAAAGTTAAGGTATCCCCGTCCCTGTTCCGTACACCTAATCCGGCTCCGATACCACCCTGTTCAAAAGTCATACCGATAGCCCCGTTATAAATGGGATAAGTATCCCCATAAGATGGATAAAACAAATCAAATCTTTCTTTGGTAAAAAACAACCATCCTTTTTCATCAAAGTATTTGGCATTGTTTTTACCTATAATGGCCTGAAAGTCTTTTTGCCATTGTGTTATTACTTCATGGTAGGGTTCTGATGCCGGTGCAAAATAATAAGGCTGGTTATACCCCTGTTCATGATAATCCACATGAATCTGGGGCATCCACTGGTTATATTTTTTCAAACGCTGCTGTGTTTCAATCTGTGTTTGCCAGGCCCAATCTCTGTTCAGGTCAAAGTTATAATGGTTAGACCTGCCCTGTGGCCAGGGTTCACTATGTTCCCTTGCCTGTGGATCCGGGTTATAATTTTTACCGGTATTCCCATTAAACCAGTTTACATAACGGTCTCTGCCATCCGGATTAATACAGGGATCCATAATAATGACTGTATTTTTCAACCATTCTTTAGTCTGTGCATTGGAAGGATCTACCAGTGCATATAAAGTCAGCATGGCTGCTTCACTGGAAGCAGGCTCATTGCCATGTACATTATAGCTTAACCATACAATGGCAGGCGCATTGGCAGCAGTACCCGATTTATCTTTCTGGATACCAGCCAGTCTGAGGTTATTTACACGGATTTCTTCTAATCTTTTCAGTGTTTCAGGTAAAGCAATATAGGCCAGCATCAATTCCCGGCCTTCATTGGTTTCCCCGTATTTTTCAACCTTTACCATTTCTGGTTTGGCTGCGGCAACAGATTTAAAGTATTCCACTATTTTATGATGACGGGTAAACCTGGCACCTACTTTATAGCCCAGGAACTGTTCCGGACTTTGCAGGCTTTGTGCCATGGATACCGTAAGACTGAATAACAAACTGGTAATTAACAAAAAAGACTTCATATTATCGGTTGTTGATGTTGTAAAAATAAAAATACCGATAAAAATATACCGGTATTAAAAATTTATTTAAACGTACAGTATTCTGATCAAAAAATTAAGCAGATTTATTTACCTACATAAAGGCACTTTGGTCATTTGGAGGTAATGATTTTGTAACTGGTGGATATAATGTACATCCGGATGATGCCTCCTGTCTTCCCGGTACCACATTTCAATATTGGAAAAATCACTTTCAGCAGGTATTACTAAACGAAAAGCATCTTTCGAATACTTGATCTCGCCGGTATGCTCATTTTCCTGCTTATGGAAATTCAGGCTCAGCAGTTGTTCATCATTTAAAGGAAGTGGATACACATCTTCTACTTCGTACCAGAAGTCCTGTACTTCAGTAGTAACACATATCTGTTTCTCATCACCATTTAAACCGGTAACTTCTCCTTCCCATGTTTTGCCGTTATAATCAACCTGTACCAGGTCTCCTATTTTTACTTCATTAAATTTGATCATTGGTCAATCGTTTTAGAACATTAATTTAATGAATTTTCTGAAGATTTCCAAGCGAATGGGCAGATATCCCAAAATATGGTTCCCTGCCCCTTTTATCAGGATGTTTTCTTATAATTAAACACAGCCCAACCGTTTAAAACCACCGCAAACCCAAGAATGATGAAAATATGGTTACGGATATCACTGATTCCACTTCCCTTTAATATGACCATTCTAACCACTTCTATAAAATAGGAAACCGGGTTTAACCATACAATTTTCTGTACCCAGGATGGCATACTTTCTATAGGGGTAAACAATCCACCCAGTAATATAAAAATCATCATCAGAAAGAAGGAAATGAGCATGGCTTGTTGCTGGGTATCTGCAAATGTAGAAACCAATAATCCCAAACCCAATACAGCTAATAAGTAGATAGCTGCAAAAAAGTAAATAGTGAAAATACTTCCCACGGGATGTATCTGGTACACAAAACGCATGATCAGTAACCCAACAGTCATCACCACTAAACCCAATACCCAGAAGGGGATTAATTTACCCAATATAAAATGGTGTTTTCTGATGGGTGTTACATTGATCTGTTCAATGGTACCTATTTCTTTTTCTTTCACAATATTCAAAGCCGTTAAAAAAGCCCCAACCATGGTTAGTAAAGTAGCCAGTACTGCAGGTACCATAAATACTTTATAATTTAAAAAAGGATTAAACCAGTTAGAATAAGTGGTACTGATCACAGTTTGCGGCGGTATGGGGGGAAACTGCACCAGCCGCACCCTGATCTCATTATTGAAATCCTGGATAATATTCTGAATATAGGCACCACCCAGGTTTGCTTTCATTCCATTTACTGCATTAATAGAAAGAAATAATTTACTGGCATCGTCTTTTACAATATCCCTTTCAAAATGAACAGGAATTTCCATAACAATATCCGCTTTATCCGATTCAATTTCTTTAAATGCTTCTTTATAGTCAGAACTGTAATGGATCAGTTTAAAATATCCGGAAGAAGTTATCTTTTGAACCAGTTGCTGGGAATAGACAGAATGATCATGGTCTGCCACTGCCAGGTTAATATTCTTTACTTCAAAATCTGCTGCCATGGGAATAATAATCAATTGCATGGTAGGCAGCATAAAAATGATGCGCAAAATAGCAGGGTCCCTGAATATTTGCCTGAACTCTTTTTGCAGTAAAAAAAATAAAGTGCGCATAAGGTTCTATAATTGATTATATGAAGCTTAGGTTAAACCTATGCTAATCTGGTTTTGAAATTCTTAATACTTAAAGCGAATAACAATATCGTCATCCCTATTAAAATCAACGTCTCTTTCCACACATAACTAAAGCCCAAACCTTTGATCATAATTGTTTTTACAATAAAATAATACCATTTAGAGGGCACCACATTGGATAATACCTGTAATGGCACCGGCATATTTTCCACCGGGAACATATACCCGCTGAATACAACCGTAGGCAGAAACATGCCCATTAAAGATACCAGCATGGCTACCTGCTGTGAATCGGTAACGGAAGAAATGAGTAAACCCAGTGCCAGGGAAGTAATGGTAAACAATAAACTTTCTGCAATCAGTAAAGAAAGGTTGCCACTGATGGGTACATCCAGTACAAACACACTTAACAATAAAATGGTCATTACATTTACCATGGACAAAAGCATATAGGGTACTGCTTTGGCCACTACCACACCAAAGGGTTGCAAGGGGGAAACGAGTATCACTTCCATAGTACCCATTTCCTTTTCTTTTACAATGGCGATGGAAGTCATCATAGCACAGGTAAGCATCAATATCAGTGCCATTACACCGGGCACAAAACTATAAGCCCCTTTTAATTCAGGATTATACATCATCCTGATTTCAGATTCAATCCGGTATGGTAATTTTTGCTGCTGATTAATAGACATCTGGTAATCTAAAATCACTGCATTGGCATAAGTAGCCAGGGTAGTAGCTACATTGGGGTCCGACCCATCACAGATCAATTGTATTTTTGCACTGTTTATATGTTGCAGATCATTGCCAAACTGTTGGGGAATGACCACCACCATTTTAATCTTTCCTTTTTTGAATGCAGGATCAATTTCATTATAGGCATATAAGCGCTGATCATAGTCGAAATACTTACTGGCACTTATTTTCTGAATCAGTTGCTGGGAGGCA
>Ga0364859_10418_pt1 | contig 22658 bp, 15 predicted proteins | sample ExccelAu500001D3_FD_206911 | JGI IMG/M metagenome (GOLD analysis project Ga0364859, IMG submission 206911) | Enriched cells from Trout Bog Lake Hypolimnion, Wisconsin, USA - BchlTB.Aug20.5000.01 .D3 | ecosystem: Environmental > Aquatic > Freshwater > Lake > Hypolimnion/Profundal zone | place: USA... | reverse complement strand
GGGTTGAATGTCTGAAATACCCCTATTTGCAGACATAAGATGATCTTTATAAAATATGCCTCAAATCAATCATCCCAAAGTGGATAAATAAGGATAAAACGAGCTATTTAGTGAAACCAGGGTATCGTACAAAATCCAAGGAGTCTATCCGACAAAAGACCCATACAGTATATGGTTCTGCTGGCAGGATCCCAATCCACGGCACCCCATTATTTCGTACAAAAAGTTGATGATTGGTGCAAATAAAAAGGGTCTCCCTGACGGGAGACCCTTATAGTATATGGTGCGGCTGGCAGGAATTGAACCCACGACCCCTTGGTTCGTAGCCCCTACGTCGGAGTACCATAAAACCCATATAAAACAATGACTTACGAGATGTGATTTGTACTACTGAATTGCTAGTTAGACCCTCGTAACCCCTTGTTTCTATTGGTTTGATATCTTTTCAGTAGTACAGTTTTCAACAACGATTCAGGTAAATATGTGAGTTTATTGGACAAGAGCTCTTTATTTAAAATGATAAAAATATCAACTTTTGAGAAGTTAGATGAATAAATCCTTTGCGCCCTCACATATAGTCCCAATAATTGTGGCGACGGCCTTCTTTATGGAAAACCTAGATGGCACAGTGATCACCACTGCATTGCCCCAGATGGCTCAAACATTGGGGGTAAATGCCGTCGATATGAGTGTCGGCATTACTGCATACTTAATTACGCTAGCAGTCTTCATTCCAATTAGCGGGTGGCTCTCTGACCGCCTGGGATCTCAAACTGTATTTGGCTCTGCTGTTGGCATCTTTACCTTTGCCTCGGTCCTCTGTGCCCTTAGCCAAACAGTAAATCAATTTATGATCGCTCGAATTCTTCAGGGGATTGGTGGAGCAATGATGGTTCCTGTTGGACGATTAATCGTCCTGAGAACAACGACTAAATCGGAGTTGGTTAAAACCATTGCCTTAATCACATGGCCAGGATTAGTAGCTCCTGTAATTGGCCCTCCATTAGGCGGCTTCTTGACTACCTATTTCTCATGGCATTGGATCTTTATTCTTAATGTGCCACTAGGCCTATTAGGTATCTTTCTCATTAGAAAATATGTATCCAATGCTCATCAGCTCGAAAAGCGCCCTCTTGATTACATTGGATTTTTGATCATAGGGAGCGCCCTGGCTTTCACAATCATTGGCGTTGAGCTAGTCGGCAGCGAGGGATTTAGCAAGCAAGCCATTGGCTATACGGCCCTTGGAATTACCTGCGGGATTGCTGCCTGGTTTCATGCTCAAAAGCATCCCCATCCCTTGCTCGATTTTTCTGTACTCAAAGTTCCCACATTTGGTATTACATTTTTCTCAGGCTCATTTACGCGAGTTCTATTAGGAGCAACCCCATTCTTGGCACCCTTGATGTTCCAAATTGCCTTTGGCTATAGTGCTTTTATGTCAGGTCTTTTATTTTTAGCGGCCATGCTTGGCAACATTGGCCTCAAACCTCTAACCCCCATGCTTTTAGAGCGCTTTGGCTTTCGCAATATCATGCTTGGCAATGGTTTTATCGCCGCCATTGCCGCCATGATTTGCGGCATGCTCTCCCCCGATTCGAGCATTATCGGCATTGTCTTGGCTATGTTTATTTATGGCGTCAGTAGATCAATGCAATTTACTTGCATCCAGACCTTAGCATTTGTAGATATACCGCCAGAAAAAATGAGTGGGGCAAATACCCTCTTTAGCACTATTGGTCAACTTGCTCAAGGTATCGGGGTTGCCTTGGGGGCAGCCATTATCCACATAACCATTATGGTTAGAGATGGGGATATCAATAACCCGTCAGCATTGGATTTTCGTATTACCTTTTTTGCTGTAGGGGCGCTGATATTTATTTCGCTCAGGGGGTATTTAAAACTTAGACCGGATGCTGGCTCAGCAGTAAGCAAGCATCAGGTTTCGACTTCCGCCTAATTTAATTTAAGAGGTATCCCATACTTACCCACATTGGGATAGACATAAGTCGTCTTGACTGGCCCCATACCAATAATTTGTACTTCAACTGGCTCTTTTAAAGAACCGTCGAAGTGAACTGCATTGGCCGGATGAAACATGATGCTTCCTTCTGGCATCACAATAGCGCTCTTTGCATCCCAACTAGCATCCGTTCCAGAGTACCAAGTACCTTTAATTACTGTAACCCAGCGATCTTGATCGTGTGAATGCGGTGTACTCATTACTCCAGCTGGAAAAATATTTCTCACAATATAAAGACCGGGTTTATTGGGATCTCCAAATAGAACCGTGTTTTTAATCCCATTTTCACCATTCTTCCAAACAATCTCACCGGGAGTCATTTTTACAAATCCACCGGGAAGTGTTGTTTGAGCATGGGGAGAGATACCATAGACGCCTAGCGTCATTACGAAAAGATACTTTAATATTTTATAGATCGACATTTTTAATTGCCTTTTTAAAATTAACTGATTTCTTAAGTTTTTAGCTAGTAAGTTTCTTAGCATAATGGCCTTATGCATAGAATATTTCAAAATTAGACATTCGAGATGCATTTTGCAATTTAGATGATCAGTCCCTCGCTAACTACCCACGCATTGAATGTTAGGCAAATTAGAGAATATTTTATTGCGACGCACAAATTTATTTGTGCAGCTCAGCAGTTCAGAAGGATTAAGACTTCACAAACTTTTTTGCATGGGTACGTCGCTTAATGCCCGCAAGCAGCGCCCAGTACTTTCGCTCTGTACTAAAACCAATTCACCCCTCTACTGAAAGACTTTTATATCTATTGCCATAGAAGATGTGTAGAGTTTACCTACACATCTTCTAGTATGCTCAACATTAATTAAAGCAACGCGCAAAAGACAAAACTCCCAGCATTTATGATGAGGGTTTGCTTTAAGTGATTTGCATAAGGAACTGCACCCTTACTCATGCCGGCTCTTTATTTAAAAGGTAAAACGATTCAGGCTTTCTCTTTAGCCAATAACGAATAGAGTCTTTAATAAGCCCATAATATTCAGCTGTAGCGCGCATAGCAGGAAATACTCCTGCCGGAGTCATGATTGGTCTTGCCGACTTCATGCCAACCTTGCTAGCAATACTTAAATTTTTTCGCGTCTTGGGTAGCCCAACTGAATCGTGGCAAGGATATAAAAATAGAGGCCTATCAAAAGCTTCACAACAATATCGTACAACGCGGTCAAAATCAGCACAAAATCGGCACAACCCTGCTACAACTCAAGCTATATAGTACTTATTTCGCCAACTGCGTAAGTATTTGTCAATTCGGCAGTCTAATAAAGGTTAAGTGAAATCAAAATTAGACTTCATCGGCCTAATTTTGATTGAGCCAGTTGATTTTGGCTACAGCGCACTAGATAGTTCAAAATGTAGACTCCATGAAAAAATTACTCAAAAAAATTGGCTTAGCCATTAGGAATCTAGGTAAACGCATTGGGCAACTCCCCTTGTGGCCCAAGATCTACGGCCTTTCTAAAGAAAAGCTGTACTGGGCACATCAAAAGCTTTGCTCTTGGAACCTAAAGCTCACTACGCATGTTCAGCCCCGACTAGAAAAACTCTTTCGCAGAATCAGCAAGAACCCTGATTTTTCATTAAGCGCCAGAACCACACAAATCATTGTGTATATAGCCCTATATATCTTATTAAGCATTCTATGGCATTTCATTGGGGGATTCTTTGGGGACTACAAAATCCGTGCCGGTCGGATGCGCCCCGTCTCAGTAGTCACCTCCCCTGTAAAGCTAGGGCAAATTACCGTTATTCAAACGGCATTGGGTACGGTAACCCCCCGAAACACCGTTACCGTCCATTCACAAGTCAGCGGCACTCTGAGTAAAGTTTTCTTCAAAGAAGGAGATCTAGTAAAGGCCGGTCAATTATTAGCTCTGATCGATCCACGCGCTTTCGAGGCCAGTCTCAAGCAAGCTGAGGGAACTTTGAATAAGGACAAAGCGCTATTGAGTAATGCCGAATTAGACTTGAAACGCTATGACACCCTTTTAAAACAAGACTCGATTTCCCATCAAGTCTATGCAACCCAAAAAGCCTTGGTTCAGCAATACAAGGGCAATGTCCTGACTGACGAGGGCTTGGTCGGCAGCGCTAAATTGCAATTGGAATTCGCCCACATCACCTCACCGATTAATGGTCGCATTGGTTTGAGGCTGGTAGACCCCGGTAACTTGGTGCAGCCGAGCGATACAAGCGGTCTATTCGTTATCACCCAGCTCCAGCCTACAACAGTCTTGTTCTCAGTTCCACAGGATGTCATTCCTGCGTTTAAAAAATTCCTGCAAGAGCCACCTGCTCCTGAAACCATGCCCAATACGGATGCCCAGAAAGGAGGGACTCCTAGCGGCAATACCGAACCACCTCAAGATCACAAGGGACGCCATCGCAAGAGTAACCAAGACGCTGGTGTCGAACCTGCAGCAACCTCTGATGCCAGCGCAACACCTGAAAGAGTGATTATTCCCGTGGAAGCCTGGAATGCAGACAATAAGAAAAATTTGGCGACGGGTTATTTAGAAAGCATTGATAACCAAATTGATATTACGACGGGAACCGTAAAATTGCGCGCCATCTTTCCGAATAACGAGATGACGCTGTTCCCAAATCAATTCGTGAATGTGCGAGTGGTTTTAGATGTTTTGTCTGATGTGGTGGTCATCCCCGTTCCCGCCGTTCAGCGTGGCACGCCTGGCACCTTTGTTTATCGACTGAATGTCAATAATTCTGTCTCCGTTGTTCCCGTTAAGCTGGGTCCAGTTGATGGAAACAGCGTTCAGGTGGTAGATGGTCTTGCAGCCGGCAACATTGTCGTGGTGGATGGTACCGACAAATTGCGCAATGGTGCCAAAGTGATGGTTGGTGAAGCTTCAGCCCCAACAACTGGCAAAGCGCACTGGCGTGAAGGTCAGAAACAAAAAAATGCCGCGCCATAACGGACTGACGATCAGACTCATATGAATCCTTCACGGATATTCATTATTCGCCCGATTGCCACCTCATTACTCATGGTGGCAATTTTATTGGCTGGAATTCTTGCCTATCGCAACCTGCCGATTTCCTCATTGCCACAAGTGGACTACCCTACGATCCAGGTAGTCACACTCTATCCAGGTGGCAGCCCTGATGTGATGGCTTCTTTGGTGACCGCTCCACTCGAACGTCAGTTTGGTCAAATGCCAGGGCTCAATCAGATGTCTTCCGTTAGTTCAGGTGGTGCATCGGTCATCGTCTTGCAATTTACGCTTGATCTAAATATGGACGTTGCTGAGCAAGAAGTACAAGCAGCCATCAATGCAGCGAACTCTTTGCTTCCAGGGGACTTACCTGCGCCACCGATTTACAACAAAGTAAATCCTGCTGACACTCCGATTCTGACGCTAGCCATTACCTCCCCCACCTTGCCACTGACCCGGGTCGAAGATTTGGTAGATACCCGCTTGGCACAAAAGATTTCCCAGATGCCTGGCGTAGGTCTAGTGAGCGTTTCTGGCGGCCAAAGGCCAGCCGTTCGAATCATCGCCAATCCTCGCGCACTTGCTGCCAAAGGCTTGAGTCTAGATGATGTCCGAATTGCGATTGGCAATGCCAACATTAACTCGGCAAAGGGGAGTTTTGATGGCCCCTATCAATCCTCGACGATTGACGCTAACGATCAGATTAAATCTGCTGAAGGCTATCAGGATCTGATCATCAGCTATAGCAATGGTGCGCCCGTGAGAGTATCGGATGTGGCAAAAGTCATTAGTGCACCCGAGAATGTTCGCTTAGGTGCTTGGGCCAATAAACAACCCGCCATTATTCTAAATATTCAGCGCCAGCCTGGAGCCAACGTCATCCAGGTGGTGGATCAAATTAAAAAATTATTACCGCAACTGGCTGGTAGCTTGCCGCAAGCGCTAGAGGTCAAAATCCTCACGGACCGCACAAGCACTATTCGCGCTTCAGTGAATGATGTCCAGATAGAGTTACTCTTTTCTATATTGCTAGTAGTCTTAGTGATTTACGTCTTCTTAAGAAGCGTACCAGCCACCGTAATCCCAGGCGTTGCCGTACCCCTCTCTTTAGTGGGGACCTTTGGCATTATGAGCTTGGCAGGCTTCTCACTAAATAATCTATCCCTTATGGCTTTAACGATTGCCACCGGCTTTGTGGTGGATGACGCCATTGTGATGATTGAGAATATTTCACGCTATATTGAAGAAGGTGAAAAACCGCTGGATGCAGCGCTTAAGGGTTCCAAGCAGATTGGCTTCACCATTATCTCGCTGACCATCTCCTTGATTGCGGTGCTGATTCCATTGCTATTTATGGGTGATATCGTTGGTAGACTCTTTAGAGAATTTGCCGTGACGTTAGCTGTGGCCATCATTATTTCAGCAATAGTCTCCCTCACATTGACGCCAATGATGTGTGCGCTGCTACTTCATCACATTCCCGAGGATCAGCAATCCAAGTTCTACCATTGGAGTGGCGCCCTTTTCGACAAGTTGATTCACAAATACGGCATTGCACTCAATTGGGTGTTAGATCACCAAAAAGCAACGCTTGGTGTGGCGGGGATGACCTTGGGCTTAACGATTGTGCTGTACATCTTTATTGCTAAAGGATTCTTTCCAAACCAAGATACCGGCATGATTCAAGGAATTTCTGAGGCGCCTCAATCGATCTCCTATCAAGCCATGGCTAGCCGCCAACAGGCGTTGGCTGACATCGTCTTGAAAGATCCAGATGTTGAAAGTCTATCCTCTTTTATTGGCGTGGATGGCACCAATGCAACCCTGAACAATGGGCGGATGCTGATTAATCTCAAAGCACACGATCAGCGAGATGATGTCAAAACGGTACTCAGTCGCTTACAAGAAAAAGTAGATCAACTCCCTGATATCAAACTCTATCTTCAGCCCGTCCAAGATCTCACTATTGAGGATCGCGTCAGCAGAACACAGTATCAATTCACACTCGAGGATGCAAATGCCGATGAGTTAAGCGAATGGACGCCGAAGATCATTCAAAAGCTTAATTCTCTGCCAGAACTGAGTGAGGTAGCGAGCGATCTACAAGACAAGGGTTTGCAGTCTTATATTGATATTGACCGCGATATCGCTGCCCGCCTAGGGGTAACGATTGCCTCCATTGATAACGCCCTATACAACGCTTATGGTCAACGCCTCATATCCACCATCTTCACCCAAACCAATCAATACCGTGTAGTCTTGCAAGCTAGCCCCAGTGTTGAGGTCGGCCTAAATGCCTTAGACGACATCTATGTTCCTGGTGCTGGTGGCAAACAAATTCCATTAAGCGTTATTGCCAGCATTGAAGAGCGAAATGGCCCGCTTAATATCAATCACCAGGGACAGTTTCCGTCAGCAACAGTGTCATTTAATCTCAGTGGCACGGCCTCACTGGGGGATGCCGTTCAGGCGATTAACGATGCCGAAGATGGGCTGCAAGTCCCTGCCAGCTTAGTCACGCGCTTTCAAGGTGCATCTAAGGCATTCAACGCATCACTGAGCAATACCATCACCCTCATCTTTGCCGCCATTATTTGCATGTATATAGTTTTGGGCGTCCTGTACGAAAGCTATATCCACCCCATTACGATCTTGTCTACCTTGCCATCGGCAGGCGTTGGTGCCCTATTGGCTCTCATCGTCTCCGGTAATGACCTGGGGATTATTGGCGTCATTGGAATCATCTTGCTGATTGGTATTGTCAAAAAGAATGCCATCATGATGATTGACTTTGCGCTTGAAGCTGAGCGTACCGAGGGCAAATCGCCACGTGATGCCATTTACGAGGCCTGCCTACTCCGTTTGCGCCCGATTCTGATGACCACTATGGCAGCCCTTCTTGGTGCTTTGCCCCTCATGCTGGGCACTGGGACAGGCTCAGAAATCCGACACCCTCTCGGGATCACCATGGTCGGAGGCTTACTGGTAAGTCAAGTGCTCACCCTCTTCACTACACCCGTCATTTACTTAGCATTTGATCGACTCTCGGCTCACCTTAAAACGCATCAAGCCAGTCGTCGCGCTTAATCGATGAATACACGAATTTGCCGATGAATATCTCCATTCCATTTATTCATCGGCCTATTGCCACGACTCTATTGATGATTGCCATTGTGTTGGCAGGCAGCACAGCATTTACGCTGTTACCAGTTTCACCTTTACCTCAGGTTGACTTTCCAACAATCTCGGTATCAGCCAACCTGCCTGGCGCTAGCCCAGAGACCATGGCAGCGACCGTTGCCACTCCGCTTGAGCGTTCATTAGGCAGAATCGCTGGCGTTACTGAGATGACCTCTACCAGTTCCCTGGGGTCTACACGTATTACCTTGCAATTTGATCTGAACCGAAACATCGACGGTGCTGCAAACGATGTCCAAGCTGCCATCAATGCTGCGCATAGCCTCTTGCCCACTGGCTTACCAAGCAACCCCACCTACCGCAAGGTAAACCCAGCGGATGCCCCCATCATGATTCTGAGCTTGACCTCAGAAACAATGCCACGCGCCCAACTGTATGATGCCGCCTCCACCATCCTGGCACAAAAACTAGCGCAGTCTAAAGGCATTGGCCAGGTCACCGTGGGAGGTAGCTCCCTACCAGCTGTTCGCGTAGAAATTAACCCCACCCTTATGTCTGCACTAGGCGTTGGCTTCGAGGATGTGCGCACCGCCATTGCTGCTTCAAATACCGTGCGACCTAAAGGCGTAATTGAAAGTGGCGATCGCGCTTGGCAAGTCGTTGCCAACGATACCTCAAAGACTGCTCAAGACTACATGCCAGTCATTGTGGGTTATCACAATAACGCACCCATTCGCATTCAAGACATTGCGCAAGTTGTCGACTCTGTTGAAGATCTGCGCAATGGCGGCCTAGCCAATGGCAAGCCCGCCGTACTACTGGTGCTTTGGCGACAACCGGGCGCCAATATCATTGATACAGTTGAAGGTGTAAAAGCACTTCTCCCCCAGCTCAAGGCATCTATTCCGGCGGCAATCAATATGGAGATTGCGCTTGATAGAACACCTACCATCCGCGCCTCACTCAGGGAGGTTGAACGTACACTGATTCTGTCGGTCATTTTGGTGGTCATGGTGGTATTTCTATTTCTAGGCAATGTCAGGGCCACCATTATTCCTAGTATTGCGGTGCCTGTTTCACTGATTGGCACATTTGCTGTAATGTATTTATGCGGCTTTTCTCTCAACAACCTCTCACTCATGGCTCTCACAATTGCTACAGGTTTTGTGGTGGATGACGCGATCGTGGTGCTGGAAGTCATTTCACGAAAAATAGAAGATGGAGAGACGCCCTTTCTGGCTGCGATCTCGGGGGCCCGAGAAGTTGGGTTTACGGTAATCTCCATCAGCGTATCTCTAGTAGCGGTATTCATCCCCATCTTATTAATGGGTGGCATTGTTGGGCGGCTCTTCCGGGAATTTGCTATCACCCTTTCGGTCGCCATTGGCGTCTCTTTAGTAATTTCTCTCACTGCGACACCGATGCTTTGCGCCAGGCTACTCAAGCCTCATGGCACAGAGACAAGCGGCCGCTTCATGCAAGCCGTCGAACGATTTTTTAGCAACGTGAATCAGCGCTACGCCAGTTCGCTCGAATACGCGTTAAAGCACAAACGCATGACGATGATGGTTTTATTTTCCGTCATCGCCTTAAATGTGTATCTCTATATCAGCATCCCCAAGGGATTCTTTCCGCAGCAAGATACCGGCAGAATTGTTGGCAGTATTCAGGCGGACCAAGACATCTCCTTCCAGGCAATGCAGTTAAAGATGGGTCAGTTCATGAGCATCGTGATGCAAGATCCTGATGTTGATAAAGTTGTGAGCTTTAATGGTGGCGGTCAAACCAATACGGGTAGCCTGTTTGTGGCGCTCAAAGCCCTCAGTGAGCGACAAGGCAGCATGGACGAAGTGCTTGCTAGATTGAGGCGCAAGCTCAATGCGGTTGCAGGGGCCACCCTCTACCTACAGCCCGTACAAGATATCCGTATTGGTGGAAGACCTAGTAATGCACTGTATCAATTCACCCTCCTTGGCGACAGCCTAGAAGATTTAAGAGCGTGGGGGCCTAAGATTCGCTTTGCCATGACAGATTTGCCAGAGCTAGTGGATGTCAATACCGATGCTCAAGATAAGGGCATGCAGACCACTCTCAATATCAATCATGACACTGCAGCCAAATTAGGGCTCACCACCAATCTCATTGATACAACACTGAACGATGCTTTTGGGCAACGCCAGGTATCCACTATCTTTAACCCCTTAAATCAATATCACGTTGTCATGGAGGTTGCTCCGCAATACTGGCAAAACCCTGATGTGCTCAAACAAATTTATGTCAGTACTGCTGCCCCCGCCCCTAATTCGTTTGCTGTCGGTGCAGCGCAATCTATTACGGCAGCAACGATTCCGATCAGCGCCATCCACAGCCCCGGATCTAAAACGACTGGCGGCCAAGTGCCTCTAGCCGCTTTTTCCAGTTATGGCCCTACTAATACGCCTTTAGTAGTGAATCACCAAGGTCAATTTACTGCGAACACCATCTCATTTAATCTCCCTGAAGACATATCGCTTGGCCAAGCCTCTGAAGCCATTTATGCCATGATGGATCGGCTGAATGTTCCGAATTCTGTAAGGGCTAGCTTCCAGGGAACAGCGAAGGCTTTTCAAGATTCCCTATCGAGTCAACCCTGGTTAATACTGGCCGCCTTCATCACCGTCTACATAGTTTTAGGCATTTTGTATGAGAGCCTAATTCATCCCATCACCATTCTCTCGACCCTGCCTTCAGCAGGTGTTGGCGCATTACTGGCTCTGATGCTCTTTAATACTGAGTTCAGCATCATCGCCTTAATCGGAGTGATTCTCTTGATTGGTATTGTCAAAAAGAATGCCATCATGATGATTGACTTTGCGATTCACGCCCAAAGAACCGAGGGACTCTCGCCGCACGATGCAATCTATAAAGCCTGCTTACTGCGCTTCCGCCCCATCCTGATGACCACTATGGCAGCCATTCTCGGAGCCGTTCCTTTGGCCATTGGATCCGGTGATGGCGCAGAATTTCATCGGCCGCTTGGTATTTCCATTGTGGGTGGCCTCATCATGAGTCAATTGCTCACGCTATACACAACACCAGTGATCTATCTTTACATGGAGCGTTTACGCGCCTGGAATTGGAATAAGAAATGAATTCAATACAAAACAATCTTCAACTTAGGGCTGCAAAAAAATATCTGAGTGCCATAGGTCTTTTGGCGATGATGACAAGCTGCATGATGGGCCCCGACTACAGCAAGCCTGATAGCACAACAGCACCCAGCTACAAAGAAACCGACGATAACAAAAGTGGTGATGGCTGGAAAATTGCACAACCAAATGAAGCGGGTATGCAAGCAAAATGGTGGGAGATTTACCATGACCCAGATCTCAATCAGCTAATAGATAAGGTCAATGTTGACAATCAAAACATCATTGCCTCCGAAGCCCAGTATCGCCAAGCTACCGCCTTATTAACGCAAGCCCGTGCCGCCCTATTCCCAACTTTGACGGCAAACGGAAGCGGTAATCGCGGCACCGTGAACGGCGGAAGCAATGGCAATCTATCTAGCGTTGACCAAACGTTTAATGCCAATATTGGAGCAAGCTGGGTACCGGATATCTGGGGTCAAGTCAGACGCAATGTGGAGGCCGGTAAAGATACTGCGCAGGCTTCAGCTGCGCAGCTCGATGCACTCAGACTATCAACCCAGGCTACTATTGCCCAAACGTACTTCCAACTGCGTATTGCTGATATGCAAATCAAGATGTATGACAGCACCATCAAAACTTATGAGAAATCACTCCAGATAACCCAGAACCAATACAACGCTGGCATCGTTACTCAACTTGACATTGCTCAGGCGAGCACCCTCCTAGAGTCGACTGTCGCGCTGGCGATTGATGTCAGCTTATCTAGAGCCCAACTTGAACATGCGATTGCAGTATTGATTGGGCAAACACCCTCCACCTTCTCGCTCAAGCCACAAGTACTTTCGATTGATCCGGTAACGCATTTGGTAGTCAGCCCAGTATCCAAATTGGTGGCTGATTTACCCGATGTTCCAGTGGGCGTGCCATCAACACTCTTAGAGCGTCGTCCGGATATTGCAGTGGCTGAACGCCAAATGGCTGCAGCCAACGCTAAAATTGGTGTGGCGACAGCTGCCTTCTTCCCTACGCTGACCATCTCTGCCGCAGGTGGGTATCAGGGTGCGGATTTGCCGGGCCTGATCAGCATGCCTTTGCGCTATTGGGCAATTGGACCCGCGATCGCACAGCCTTTATTTGATGGCGGCCTCAGAATTGGCGCATACCAACAAGCTGGCGCAGTCTACGATCAAAATGTCGCACTCTATCGCCAAACTGTTTTGGGGGCATTTCAGAATGTTGAAGACAACTTAGTTGCCCTCAGGTTGCTACAAAGGGAGAGTAAGTCACAAGCAAGCGCTGTCAAGCACGCCCAAGATGCAGTACGCATCAGTGAAAATCAATACAAATCAGGAGTCATTACTTACCTGGATGTAGCCACTTCGCAGGCAGCAGAATTGTCAAATGAGCGAATCCTGATGTCTCTACTCAATCGTCAAATTGCAGCCCATGTTGGTCTAATTACCGCGCTTGGTGGCGGCTGGGATGTCAAGCAAATTGCAGATAAATAAAACTGCACAGATCAATTGCTTTTAGAGGGTTGCTAGACTTAATTCGGACTTGACATAGACACGAATGAGATCTTCTTCTTGATGCAAAAATAGCTTTTGTGCAAATAGTACTGATGCTACCAGCGCAATAGACGTAAGCAGTAGGGTTAATTGCGATGGGTTCTGACCATGACCAAGACATTAATCGAGCATGGGATGGCTGCTCGCCTTGTGTGGTGAAGCGCTACCAGCCTTGGGTCAACCTATCTTCAAAATTTGCCGATGGGGTCGGGGCTTGGATTTGATCCAACGTCCGCCTGAGATTTTCTTTGTTCTCCATATTCATCACCTTATGCCTACCCCAATTCTGCCTTCAGTTTTAGCTTTGCCCGATACAACAGTTGGTCTACGCTATTTTTATTCATCCCTAAAGTAATGCCGATTTGCTCGGGGTTGAGACATTGATCTTTAGTCACATTTAACACTCCTTTAGGATGAAGATTATTAAAAATCCTCTCTGATGGAGTGGCATTAAAAATCAGGTCAGTCCAGCTTCAAGCGACTAGTTGATCAGTCAAAATCCGATCTCTAGCTGTCGCTTTGTGATTGGATTGAGACGGTCAAGAACCCCAAAATCTGCTTTTTTGAATGTCTGAAATAGCCCGATAAGCAGACAAATACTCTAATTGGCCAAATAACTCAGCAGTACTAGCAAAACAGAGGTTTTGAAAAAACCCCTTATAGAATAAGGCTTAGGTGGCAGCATTAAAACCCCCAATATCCATTCAGTAGTACAAATGTCGTTCAGTAGTACAAATGGAAAGGGCCTCCCTGACGGGAGGCCCTTATATAGGTTGGTGCGGCTGGCAGGAATTGAACCCACGACCCCTTGGTTCGTAGCCCCTACGTCGGAGTGCTATAAAACCTATATAAAACAATGACTTACAGAGTTGAGATTGTGCAATAGAATTGATGGTGAGACCCTTCTAACCCCTTGTTTCTATTGGTTTGCTATATGTTCTATTGCACAGATTTAGAGTCATCTTTAGGCAAAGCTTCTTGTTGCTCTCGATCCTTTCAATCAATAGAAAAAAGCCTTACCAGCAGCCATAAACAATCTAGTTGAGATTTAATTTCTGTATCTAGCGGGAAATTCAATGGGCGACTTTAAGCTGTAAAACAGACCTTCGCCTTACTCTATGTTTTACGCCATTTCAATTTATTGACCTGAATAACAACATCAGACTGTTATAAGTTTGAGAAGAGTCATTCATCCAACTTCACCTTAGATGGCAGAGTCCGACCCAAAGCAGACCTTGGCTGAGAACAACTTCCTTCAAAATCATGCCTATTAAGAACCTTATCACGCTACCAACAATACTCTAGCAAACCACAAAATCCTAAAAAATTAATACTAGGTTCTGAAAAAAATGTGGTAGTCGGACTTAGAATGAAATCACAAAAATTAACTTCTCATTAAATTACTAACATGCGATTCATAAACGTCTTTTTTCTTCTGTATATGTTTATTTCGGCTCCCGCCATGGCAGGACTCGATGTCGGGGAACCTGCCCCGGAAATAAAAGGTATCTTAGTTGATGGCAAGCCTTTCTCGCTAGCAACTAACAAAGGTAAAGTTGTTTTGGTGAACTTTTGGGCTAGCTGGTGCGAACCTTGCAGAGAGGAAATGCCAGCCATCGAAACCTATCTTAAGAAAAATAAAGCAAAAGGATTTGAAGTGCTTGCCATCACAATGGATAAGCCCGCTGATATGGAGCAAGCAAAACAAATCATGCGAAATTATTCCTTTCAATTTGCCGAGAAAAAACAAATGGATTACTCAGACTACGGAAGAATCTGGCGCATTCCAAGTTCTTTCATTATTGATAGGCAGGGCATCCTTCGCAAGAATGGTATGACCGGTGACCCAAAGGTCGATACCAAACTACTCGAAGAACTTGTCACCCCGCTCCTATCAGCGCAATAGGCTTTGGTTAGAAATGAACCCTAACACCCATTGAAGCAATAAATGATGGCGTCAATTGAATCCCATTTACATTCTGATAAACCGGTAATTGAACGTTGGCGTATACCAGAGTCTGATCAGTCAACTTATACAAAATACCCGGGGTTGCATATAACAAAGTGCCGCCAGTAGCCCATGTATCTGCCGCTGTTCCACTATCAGCTGTTTTGTATAGGTAGTTAAACTGCAAAGTTGGCACCCATTTATCCCAACCCTGATAGTTGGTTCCAAGGTTGATATTTAAGGCATTGCCAGGCCTATATGACCATGATGGGCCGCTACTATTCCCATTCAAAATGTATGCAATATTAGAAGGCACATTCGTTGGCTTTATGGTTGCCTGATATTGAACGTTGCCAAAATATCCCCAATCCTCTGTCTTAGGAATAATGCCGAACTTGTAAACACCAACAATTGCATCTGTTGAGCCAGTTCCAAGCTGCAAGCCGGGATCAACATTGGTTAATCCATTGTTTGGACTCACGGCAGTTTGCGAATTATTACCTGTAGGCAACTTCAGACCAAACTGAAAGCCCCAGTCTTTTTGTTCAGCAAATCCAAAATAACGTCCAATTATCTTAATATCCCCAAATCCATTTGCTTGCGAGCTATATCCGTTGCCTCCATTCGGCCAACCCCCTCCATCAACACTTTGACCATCGACACCGTATGTCATATGGCTACGCATAATGTAAGGAAGAACCACTGTTGCACCCCATGCTTCACCATTGTTGTAATCCAAAGATGCGGTTACATAATTATTTTGCGTAAAGCCCTCCACCTCTGCAGGATTGCCAGTTTTTGGGTTAATAGTGTTTACGGCCTGACTAGGGGAAATCGTGCCCGTTCCTGAACGTAGTTGATTTTGATTTAAGTTGTCGTAACGCAAATCAAAAGTCCACCCCTTTGATGAACCCATGCCTTGCGTACCGATATCGGTATTTAAACTGCACCCACAACTAGCACAGGCCATTGCGCCTGCAGCAGGTAACACCAAAGCGATTGCTACTACGATTTTTTTGAGTTTCATAACATAAGTCCGATGAAGTAAGTTAAAAATTAATTACTTGAAGTTGCGGTTGCAACTGCCGTAATTGGAATCAGGATCATTTGCTCAGGAGTTTTAGCTTGATGAGCGACCAGAAAAGTCATATAGACAATGGATGCTGTAAGCCCCAAAGTGATACCCATATAGACGCACTTGAGCTTTTGGGAAAACGGCTTCTTTAACATTTAAATCTCCACGCAACAATACGGCAATGTGTTGATTGCCAACTGCATAGCTAAGCTATGCCCTAAACAATATTTAGGCTTGTGCTGGAGGAGCTGCTGAGGGAGGAGTTAACCAAACATGAAGCAGTTTGGGTGATTGATAGAAAAGCCTGGGGAGCAGCACAAAGGTCTGCGGAACTTCAAATGTGGGATTGGTAAGAAATGATGGGGTAAAGTTAACATGCTCGAGACAATATGGACAAGGTTGGGAATGCCCAGATTGATCTGACGGCTGATCATCTGCAATATTAATCTGCATTTTGCTGCCATCAACTGAGCAAATCTCCATTGCAAAACCATGACCACCTTTTGCTATCGACACAGCTTGAGAAACTGCTGGCGCAACCGCACTCATCAATATAGCTACAGTAGCTATCCAATGAACGAATTTACGGTGTGTTCTCATATGATGCAGATTTTAATGGAAATGGATGACTTAGATCGAAACCTTGACCTGAGACGCTCTCATCTCAGAAATATTAGCATTCACGACACTAATACCGCCTGAAGGCGGCAACAAGGGTGTTGTATCTCTACAAATCCTTGTAATACCTATTGACTTGGCGGAAGGGGCAACTCACCAAACCCCAAGGGTCACTCATTGGCCGATTGGAGTCATTTGGGTTAACTCAGGTAATTGGGCGCTATCCGACCCATAAGCGACAGTGGCATCAACTTACTGCCGAGTGCTTTAAGCCTTCTGCCCTACGCCTAAAACCAAATCAAAGCTAATGGTTGAGCCCTGTCGTTCGCCGCTCTAGATGTAGCCTATAGGTAAGCCAATACACGCATCCAGCAGATACTACAAAACTCAGAGCCAAAATAAAAGTAAAGGCGCCAGAAATATGGGACCAAATGATTAACTGAATCAGCATCAATAAAGCACTAAACACCACTGGAATCTTCCACCAGCCTTTTTCGTATTGAGACCACAAGACCGCACTAGAATCTTTTATATTTACATCGTAGAAAGGGCAATCCTTATCGGCGTTCGAAAAAAATGGGCAATCTGTAGAACTTTTATTCATGAGAAACCTCGACTGGAACATTAATCTTCACTTCATCACTCACCATAGGTATGTATTTACTTAAGCCAAAATCAGAGCGCTTAATGACGCTAGTTACTTGACCAGAGCAAGTACTTTTCCCAGTACTTTTGACGCACTGAAAATTATTCACCACCAATATGATTGGCTTTGTCACCCCTAGCATGGTGAATTGACCCTCTGATCCAACAACCTTATCTCCACTGAAGATCAGCTTGTCTGACTTATAGCTCATGGTTGGAAAATTCTTGACATTGAAAAGTTCAGGATCTAATAGATGCTCTGACCAAGCTTGCCACCAACCCATATCTAAAGAATCTGTAAATATTGTTAAATCAACGCTGCCACTTTTAGTCTTGAAATCAAGGATGACATTTCCGCTGGTTTTATTGAAGCGCCCCGAAAGCGTTGCAAACCCCAGATGCTTAACCTCAAAATTTGGCATGGTATTTGCGGGGTTAATGGTGTAGTTTTCCGCCGCCTGAGCTACAGAAGCAAAGACTAGAAAGAGAGTGGCAAAAATCGGATAGTGTTTCATATGGGCCCTTTGCTAATTTAACTTAGCTTCAATTGGGAATGACTCTAAATACATCGCCACTGCCTTCATCTCATCACTTGTTAATGGATGGCTTACTTGCTTCATAGGGGTACCAGGTCGATCATCGGTGTCCTGGAAGACTTGCAACTGCTTAATGATGTAATCAGCATGCTGATTTGCTAAGCGTGGAAATGCACCCATCCCCTGACCATTTGGACCGTGACAGGCGATGCATGGTGGCGTACCTTTATCCAGCAGACCTTTATCGTAAATTGCCTTTCCTTGGGCCATCTCTACTGGATTAGTTTTGACATGGTTGGGCTCGGAAGGCTGGCTAGCATAGTAATTAGCAATTTCTTTAATCTGCGCATCTGTCAGATTCTTTGCAAGACCCCACATATGCTGTACGCCTACTGCATCTGATCTTTGGTGACTCCTGAAATTTTTGATTTGATCTACGAGATAGTCGGGCTGCTGACCTGCTAATTTTGGAAAGAATGGTGAAACTGAATTTCCATCGACACCATGACAAGTGGCGCATACCTGAAGAGCTAAAGTTTTTCCAGCCACATTAGGATTGGCAGTGTCTCGGCTTCTGTCCAGATTCTCGCAGCCAGCCAATAGTAATGAACATATAGCAAGACCACAGAAATAAGGATTTAATTTAAGTTTCATAATCAATATCCTTAATAAGCAATCCATGCGTATAGCCATGTAGTATTGTTATCGCTTGCTTTTCTACAGGGGTTACCTTGCGTGGTGTCGTTATAGCAACTAGTACCCCCCATATATTTTGTAAATGCGGTGTACTGCAAAGTTAATCTTATATTTTGTATGGGTTGATACCAGATCGATGGAATCCAAGCTGTAGAGTTCGGCGAATTATTCGCGCTTGCGAACCAATTACTCAGTCCCGTATTGGCAACACCATACGCATTTGAATCTGCAGTGCCGGTTACGTTCTGATAACCTAGACCAGCGCCATACGTAGCATTGTAGACATAACTCACTTTTCCGAAGACAGAATTTAATTTATTTACTAAATTACCAGCTGGGCCTCCGATAGTATTATCTGTAATGTTTTCTTTCAAATATCGCACTTGGGCAGTTACTGTATGTGGGTTTAGCAGATATTGATATTGAGCATCGATGCCTCGATCTTGATAATTGGTCGTGCCCCCACTCAAGTTTGGTGGACCCCCGCTCACCATGCCAGCACTTTCCGAGTTATACCCATATTGAGCCGCGTTCATCCCCATAGCGCCCACCATCAGATTGTGCGCACCCCACTCTGTTGTATAGGCTAAGCGGAAATACGGATTAGTACCTTTTAAATACGCCTTTGGAAAATTAGGATTGCTGTTGTTATTACCATACGCTAAAAACGAAGTTGCTCCAGTAGCGCTTTGGTAGGCATCAAGCTCAGCATAAAAGTTTTTATTTAAGTAAACATATGCGCCATAGCCAGCTGTCTGTGCTCCCGCTCCACTTTCAAGATAAGTTGCCACTGGAACACCACCTGCGAAAGCGCCCCGAGCTCCTTGTGGAGACATATATGGATAAGCCCAAGTGGGATGCGAATTCCAAACATCAGTGACGCCTGGATTGTTATTGAGTGAGGCACCCCAAATCAAATCGTGCGTAGGGCCTGCATAATGATCAGCATATCGCAAATCAAAATTATCGATTCCGAAATGACCTTGGTTCTTAACGCCTCCATTATTTGAGGATGCCGCCCAACCATAAGTAAATTGACTAAATAAACCTAGATTATCAAGAATTTTCCCTGCTAGAAAAACGCTAGCGTTATCAGCTTCGAAGCGCCCATTCTGCTGATTAATATTACTAGTAGTGACAGTGCTGCCATCTGAGCTTGTTCCAACATTGTTCCTGGTACTTGCCATACCTCCAACAAACATTGCAGATAGAGGAATGAGTTGGCGCTCACCTTGCGTATAACCAGTCAGCTTGAAGTAGCGTCCGTACGGCGTTAGTTCGGGGTACTGGCCGCCAGCATGGCATGCAACGCAATTTTGCCCTGTCTGTCTAGCAAAGGCAGGTATGGCATAGCTTGTTTTGGTAGCTAATGTTAACAATAAAAGGGTAAGAGCTACTGTCGCTAAGTGCAAAATATTCCGATGTCCAGACGCGAGCTCAGATTTTTTTATTGCCATAAAGTCACTCATTGATGACTCCTCATTCAAATTTTTGAATATCTACTGGCCCATTTATATCCCCCTTTTTTCCATTAATTTTGATGTAGATCAAGAGATGAAGCACTTGTTTTTTTGTCAGATAAACATGATGCGAAATAGCCACATGCTGTAAAAATATTCTGCAATGCAATACATTTTTTACTCGTAAATATTTATTGACATTTACCTGTGTCGGCGTAATGTAGGTCTCAGGACTTCGAAAAAGGAGAATTGCTATGGATCAGATCTATAACGAAAAACGTCAAGTACAAGTAGGCGATACTGAATTGTGGCTTATCTCTATTACCGCTTTTTTTGGTGTATCGCTGCTCATTTTTGGGATTCTGACAGCCCTAGGCGGTCCAGTATTCTATGAAAGCTTGGGTGATAGCACTACTTTGTTGACATTAATTGTAGGTATGTTTTTGTTTCTTCTTTTGACAATAAATTACCAAAGACGGCGCCGTTAAATCTAGATCTCCACATCCAAGATTACGTTGAATTACGTATTTCAAATGGCTAATGGCGTATTACTTTTTTAACTTTCCAAAGGCCACTGCTGGCCGTTCTCTGCCGATCAGAATCTATCGGAAAGGTTCATTTGAATGTCTGCAATAGGTAGGGAAGCAGTCATACCTTGTCGCGCCTGGAGCGCACAACAGCCTAATTAATTGATGCTGATTTGATAACCAATAACCAGATCAACCCCAAAAGAGCGGATTAGCTCTATTGCACAAGCAAAATAAATGGAGCTAGATAGGAGACCCTTATTCTATATGGATCTTATGGCGGTGAATTTGGATAAATAACGATAAAAACCTGATTCTATTGCACAAATACAGTTCTATTGCACAAATGAAAAGGGCCTCCCTGACGGGAGACCCTTATAGTATATGGTGCGGCTGGCAGGAATTGAACCCACGACCCCTTGGTTCGTAGCCCCTACGTCGGAGTACCATAAAACCTATATAAAACAATGACTTACAGACTTGAGATTGTGCAATAGAATTGACTGTAAGACCCTTCTAACCCCTTGTTTCTATTGGTTTGCTATATGTTCTATTGCACAGATTTAGAGTCATGTTTAGGCAAAGCTTCTTGTTGTTCTCGATCCTTTCAATCGATAGCAAAAGCAGGCTTTACCAGCAGCCATAAACAATCTAGTTGAGCTTTAATTTCTGTATCTAGCAGGAAATTCATTGGGCGACTTTAAGCTGTAAAGCAGACCTTCGCCCCACCCTATGTTTTACGCCATTCCAATTTATTGACCTAAATAACAACATCAGACCGTTATGAGTTTGAGAAGAGTCATTCATCCAACTTCGCCTTAGATGACGGAGTCCGACCCATAAGAGACGGTCGCTGATAACAAAATCAGCCGAAGATGGTTTAAGTGTTTCTTGGTGGCCCACTAGGACTTGAACCTGGGACCAAAGGATTACGAGAGCAGACATCCAAAGAAAACTATTAGGATTTCAAGAGGTTACGTCTCATAAATATTGGAGTGTGAGTATTTGTGAGGCTAGATTAATAAGATCACAAGAATGCTAGCTCACTCTTTGGTTTTCAAAACCAAAGGATTTTGGAGTAACCATCTAACACTTCGTTGCTACAAATGAATCAATCTAGCAAATGCCCCGTCTTTACAAAGATAGTGCAACCTTCCTTGCTAAAAGGTTGATGCAAGCTCATGTGTGGACTTCTGATCCATGAGCCAGCTGGGTAGCGGCCATGCTCATCTTCAAATACCCCATCAACTACGAAGATTTCTTCCCCACCATAATGCTTGTGTGGATTGAAATAGGTTTGTGGTGCCCAGCGAACTAAAGTAGATCCACTTCCTTGCTGCATCAGCGGCATGACATGAAGGCCTGACACCATTCCCTGATACCAAGGCGCCTTTGTTGTATCAATAATCTCTCGCTCGATTTGATCTGGACCGAGGTGTCTGAGTTTCACGAAAAGAGTGCAGCCAGATTCACTAAATGGCGCATGTGATGATCCTGGTGGATTCATGATGTATGTGCCAGCTGGATAGTCACCAGTTTCATCACTAAATACACCCTCCAAAACCAAGATCTCCTCACCAAATTCATGAGTATGAGTCTGAAATTTAGATCCAGGCTGATAGAGAACGATTGAGGTAGCTTTTGCCAACTCATCGCCAAGTCGATCAAGCATACGTCTTTCAATCCCTGATTCTGGACTCTGAACCCAAGATAAGTCATGGTGATTAATTACAACCCGCTTACTGTAATCAGAGTGAATATTCATGTATTGCATTTCAAGTATAGGAAAACAAGACAAAGCATAGCAAGTATATTGAACGTGCCAAAAAATATAGTGACCTTACTTAATTTAGTAATAACTAAGCGGCTCAGTTTTGCCCCAAAATATTTTGTAAGAATAAATCGTGTATCCAATGATGGTTGGTAGCACAACTACAGCACCCCAAAATATTACCCACAATGACTCTGTGGCTGAGGCTGCCTCCCAAATTGTCATTTTGTCTACGACGATGTAAGGGAACATGCTGTAAGCAATTCCTAAAAAAGCCAGGATAAAAATGGCTACGCTTAGCGCAAAAGGAACCCAAACAGGCGCCGGCTTATCTCTTTGCATTTTTAATAAGTTCAGATCAATCAAGATAAAGCAGGCCAAAGTTAAAACTGGGAAAGGTAATAAGAAAAAGATATTGGGGAAGGTAAACCACTTAGCCGCAATCTCTGGGCTAAAGAACGGTGTCGCTACGGAAATAATTCCAACGCCTAGCGCCGTTAATAAGAGGCATTTTCTGGCCCAGCTAACAGCCTTTAGTTGTAACTCACCA
>Ga0364859_10406_pt1 | contig 23042 bp, 20 predicted proteins | sample ExccelAu500001D3_FD_206911 | JGI IMG/M metagenome (GOLD analysis project Ga0364859, IMG submission 206911) | Enriched cells from Trout Bog Lake Hypolimnion, Wisconsin, USA - BchlTB.Aug20.5000.01 .D3 | ecosystem: Environmental > Aquatic > Freshwater > Lake > Hypolimnion/Profundal zone | place: USA... | reverse complement strand
AATCGATCTATGGTAATAATGAAGCTGAACTGCTCACAGGATTTATAACCCTTTGTAATAAAATGGATTGTCATTATAAAAATTTTCAATTTGCAGGGCATAATATAAAAGAGTTCGATATTCCATATATCTGCAGAAGAATGCTTATTAACAGAATACCTTTACCTGAATACCTTCAAATTCAGGACAAAAAGCCCTGGGAAATTAAAATGGCAGATACCCTCAACTTCTGGAAATTTGGTGACAATAAAAATTATATTTCCCTGCATCTGCTTGCAAGTGTATTGGGAATACCAACTTCAAAGTCTGATATTGACGGCAGTATGGTTCAGGATGTATATTATAAAGAGAAAAATTTGGAAAGAATTGTTGAATATTGCCAGAAAGATGTTGTAGTTACTGCAAATATAATTCTAAGATTTAAAGACCTTCCTTCATTATCTGATAACAATATCATTATTATATCTGGATAATATCTTAACAATTGATTTCGTTCTTTTTACAGACTGACAGATATTTGCAATCCACATGAGTGTAGAAAAAATTTTATCCGATTGGAAGAAAGCCTCCTTTAAACCTGTTTATTGGTTGGAAGGTGATGAGCCCTATTTCATTGATATTCTTATAAATTATGCAGAGCATAAAATTCTGAATGAAAATGAAGCCGGATTTAATCTTACGGTTTTTTATGGAAAAGATGCAGAATGGGCTACAATAATGAATGCTTGCAGGAGATATCCGATGTTTGCTGAAAGGCAGGTTGTTATTTTAAAAGAGGCCCAGCAAATGAGGGATCTTGAAAAACTGGAACCCTATATTGAAAACCCACTTGCCTCTACTGTTTTTATTGTCAGCTACAAAGAAAAAAAGGTAGACGGAAGAAGCAAACTTGCCAAAACACTCAAACAGAAATCAGAACTTTATACTACTAAAAAATTATACGATAATCAGTTACCAGAATGGACCAATCAAATGGTTCAACAGCATGGACTCAGTATAAGTCAGCGGGCTTTAACAATCCTTGTAGACCATATAGGTAATGATTTAAGCAGAATTCAAAATGAAATAGAAAAACTGGAAGTAAACCTGGGTTCCAGAAAAAATATTACTGAGGATGATATTGAAAATTATATTGGGGTAAGTAAAGAGTTTAATGTATTTGAAATGCAGGATGCTATTGCAAAAAAGAATTTCTCCAAGGCAATCCGGATAGTTCAATATTTTGAAGCAAATCCTAAAGCTGCTCCCATTCAAATGCTGCTTCCCGCATTATATAATTTTTTCAGCAAGGTATTTATGATTTTTGGGGCAGGAAGCAATGATGAAAAGGCTGTTGCCAGCTCATTAGGTATTAATCCTTACTTTATAAAAGATTATATGCAGGCTGCAAGAAGCTATAATTTCAATGGTGTTGAAAATGTACTATTACTACTTCATGAATATAATCTGAGAAGCCTTGGAATACGTGATGCCGGGACGACTGATGCTGGCCTGATGAAAGAAATGATTTTTAAGATTATGAATTAGGGATTATAAATTCCTGGCCGGGAATAAAACTCAAGTTAAGACATGCTACGACTTCATTAATGATTTAACTGCTATCTGGTCTTTTTTCAATTGTTCTTTTAATGAATCCAGACCATTAAATTTCACTTCTCCCCTTATATAATATTTAATAAATACATTTACAGAAGCACCATATATATCTTCATTAAAATCAAAAATATTAATTTCAATAGTCCTTTTAGAACCATCAATTGTGGGTCTAACCCCAATATTCATCATACCGATATATTCTTTATTACCAATATCAACTTTTACACCATACACCCCATTACCGGGAATTAGCTTTTCTTCATGTTCTATATGGAGATTTGCAGTTGGAAAACCGATTGTCCTTCCTAATTTATTTCCCTCAATAACAGTACCCTCAAAAAAATATTCATACCCTAAAAGTTCATTTGCAGTCAAAATATCACTATTTCCCAACGCATGCCTGATATTGGTAGAACTTATTTTTGCTTCGGATAAAATATGTTCTGGTATTTCTATTACTGTAAAACCCAATTCCTTTCCTTTTATTTCCAATAACTGAATATCGCCTGACCTTCCTTTACCAAACCGATGGTCATAACCAATTATAATGGTATGAGGTTTAAAGTATTTAACAAGAAACTCGGAAATATATTGTTCTGCTGTTTGATTTGCAAATTGATGCGTAAAAGGAACAATAACCAAGTGGTCTATCCCTGCTTTCTTAAGTAATTTCTTTTTCTCATTTTGCGTGGTAAGCAATTTTATCTCACCGGGAATAGAAGAAAACACCTTTCTGGGGTGAGGATTAAAGGTAATAATAACAGTTTCACCCCCAATCCTTTTAGCTTCGGCTTTTAATTGTGCCAAAATCTGCTGATGCCCTAAATGAACTCCATCAAAAGTACCAATAGTAATTACGGCATTTTTAAATTCCGGCAGTGTATTTAAGTCTTTATAACACTTCATAAGTTGGCAAATTTAAGTGAAACAATAAATGTGAAAACCAAATTGGGAAACCTTTAATTACATTTGCGTTTCATCAATTGCATCATATCAATATAATAATAAGATGTCACTTTATTCAAAACGAGGGGTTTCTGCTCAAAAAGAAGAGGTACATGCAGCTATTCAAAACCTGGATCAGGGCTTATACTCCCATGCTTTCTGCAAAATGTATCCTGATTTTTTAGGTGGTGACCAAGACTGGGTTAATATAAGTCATGCAGATGGGGCAGGTACTAAAAGTATTCTGGCTTACCTGTACTGGAGAGAAACCGGTGATATAAATGTCTGGAAAGGAATAGCAAAAGATGCTGTAGCCATGAATCTGGATGACTTGCTTTGTGTTGGCGTTTGTGATAATTTATTATTTTCCTCTACCATAGACAGAAATAAGAAAATGATACCAGGTGAGGTAATTAAGGCTGTTATTGATGGTACTCAGGAATATTTTGATTCACTAAAGACATTTGGTGTACATATTCATTATTTAGGAGGAGAGACAGCAGATGTGGGCGATGTGGTTAGAACAATTGCAGTAAATGGAACCATGACAGCAAGATGGCCTAAAAAAAGATTGATAACGAACGACAAAATTGATGCCGGTAATGTAATTGTAGGTTTTGCCAGCAGCGGCCAGACAACTTATGAAACTGAATATAACAGTGGACTGGGTAGTAATGGGCTAACCAGTGCAAGACATGATGTCCTGAATAAATACTATTCAGAAAAATATCCGGAAACGTATGAAAATTCATTAGACCCGGATGTGGTATATATCGGTAAAAACAGAGTGGAAGACCAGTTTAAAATAAAGGAATCATTCTATTCCATTGGAAAATTGCTCTTATCGCCAACAAGAACCTATGCACCACTGATGAACATCGTACTGAATGAATTTTTTGAAGACATTTCAGGTGTAATACATTGCAGTGGCGGCGGACAAACCAAATGCATGAAATATTTACCTCGCCCCCTTAAAATAATTAAGGATAATTTATTTGAAGTGCCTCCAGTATTTAACTTAATACAGGAAAATTCAGGTTCTGACCTACGTGAAATGTATCAGGTATTTAATATGGGACACAGGCTGGAAATATATACATCTGAAAAAGCAGCACTTAACCTGATTGAAACTGCTAAGCTATTTCAAATAGAAGCAAAAATTATTGGCAGAGTGGAAAACGCAGATAAGAAAGAGTTGACTTTATCAGGTAATTTTGGTGAAATTACCTATGCTTTTTAAAAAAGCTTCTCCGAAAAAAGGTGTTATATTTAAGGAGATTAAACTTATATTTTATTTTTGAATAACTCAACTGAATGATATGTCAGATACTGTAGTATCAATAAAGAATGTAAATATTTACCAGGGGAATAACCTTATTCTTCAGGATGTGAATTTTACAATTAACAAGGGGGAATTTGTTTTTTTGGTTGGTAAAACCGGTACCGGCAAAAGCAGCCTTTTAAAAACATTATATGGAGAGCTTACCCTTAAAGAAGGCAATGGAGAAGTGGTAGGTTTTGACCTGAAACAGATGGACTGGAAAAAAGTTCCTTTTTTAAGACGGAATCTTGGGGTTGTTTTCCAGGATTTCCAATTACTTACAGATAGAAATGTACATGAAAACCTTCGGTTTGTATTAAGGGCTACAGGTTGGAAGGACGAAAAATTAATGGAGGAAAAGATTAATGATGTATTGGATAAAGTAGGTCTTAAAAGTAAAGGATTTAAAATGCCTTTTGAAATGAGCGGTGGAGAACAACAACGTGTAGATATAGCCCGTGCTTTATTAAACTCACCTAAATTAATACTTGCAGACGAACCAACAGGAAATCTTGACCCCGAAACCAGTGACGAAATCATGCAATTACTATTTCAGATCTCAAAAGATTATGGAGCTTCTATTATTATGGCTACGCATGATTTTATTGTAATTAACAGGTATCCCTCCAGAATGCTGAAAACAGAAAGAGGAAGGGTTATAGACAGTGCTTCTGTTTTATCTTCTGATTAGTGAATTAAAAGTATTTTAAAATTCAAACACGATTGTTTAGTATCTCTATTAATGAAAATCCGAAAAGCAGATATAAAAGATGCCGAATTGCTGGTTGAATTGGGCAGTAAAACTTTTTACGATACTTATCATGAACAAAATACTGTTGATGATATGGAACAATACCTCTCTGCAAACTTTACCATCCAGCATATTAAAGAGGAGATTTTAGATCCTTCAAATGATTTTTATGTAGCTGAGAAAAAAGAAGAAGTTACTGGATATATAAAAATCAGTGAAAGTGCCACCCCAAAAGAAATAAGTCACCTTAAAAGCCTGGAAATAGCGAAAATATATACCGTTAAAAATGTACATGGTAAAGGCGTTGGGACTCTTCTGCTGCATAAAGCTTTTGAAATTGCTAAACAAAGGGAAAAAGATGCCGTGTGGCTATGTGTATGGCAGAAAAATGATAAAGCTATACGTTTTTATAAAAAGCATGGATTTGTTATCATAGCAAAAGCAAATTTTGTTTTAGGCACTGATGTACAGGATGATTGGATTATGGCTAAATATTTCGATTAAGCCCTTTTAATGATTCTTTTTGCAGGTAAGATAATCCAGGTATAAAACTGACATCCAACACAATAACCGGCAAATGCTTCCAATCCAGCACAAATCACTAATATTGTTCCAAAAACATCAGCAGCTAAATTCCAACTCAGGAACAAACTGATTGAGATTATTACAGAGAAAATGAACCCTACAAGCGCTGCAAACTTTTTAGGGGCCGCATCAATTGGCTTAACAGGGAATTTAAGGGATTCGGCAACACTTTTAGCTATATATTTAAAAATGCTTAGCTCGCCCGGAGAAAATGCCCTGATAGCAAAATCTGCAATTAATAATAAAGCCAACCATTTAATACCCGTTATCAGTACTAACAAACTGGTTAAAAAGATTAAACCTGCAATGGTTCTAACTACCGACTCATTTACCCTCACTTCAGAAACTGGACAAACTACATTATTTTGCATACCTATTTTTTTGCAAAGAAAAGGTATTTATATAACCGCACAAAAAAGATAGACTAAATAATCTTATTTCGAAACATTTTTCCTATAGGTTAACAAGTATTTAAACTTTTAATAGCGATGATTGATTGAATCGTATTTATAGTCGGTTACTGATTCCCACTTTCTTTTTCACAAAAAGGTTTTGGGTAAGTTCTGTAACCATAAATAAAGCCAGATTTCCTGATGAAATCCTGAAACAATTAGGTTCTGGCAAATAATCAGCTTTAGTGGAATACTTCTGATTAGCATCGTCATCAATAATATCAGGTGCACAAACAAATGTCCAGTCTAAATCCGAAGCTGCCAGGTACTGATATGCTTGCAGATGCTCCTTTCCAACGGGTTTATACATTTCGGGATAATCAGGAGAATCCATTAACAATCCATTTTCCCCATCATTTAACAGGCCCATCCCTCCCAGCGCAATAATCCTTTTAATTCCTGCCTTTTTCATTTGTACCACTATATTTTTTATACCAAGGCTACGGGTCTTATCTTTTCCATCAAAGGATCCCCCCAGGGTGGAAATAACTGCATCACTTCCTTTTATAGCAGTTAATACTTCACTTTCATCAAAAACATATCCTTTCAATACTTCCAGATTTTTATTTCTTGAAGAAAGGTCTAAAAACTGTTCAATATTTCTTCCAAAGGCTAAAACAGAATATCCTTCCGCTAAAGCTCTTCTAACAACCTGTTTTCCTACCAGGCCGGTTGCTCCAAATATTGTAATTTTCATGTCAGTAAGATTTCTCTTACGAATTTACTAAATACATTAAAACAAATAAAATATAAAAAAGGGAATAATAGTTAATTGGAATTTGCAATAATATCTTCCATCGTAATTCCATAATGGCTTTCATCAAACACACATTTGCCATTCCTGATCAATAATATCTGAGGTGATTCATGATGTACATCAAATAATTCCGTAACCTTTGCAGAAATACTGCGGTAGGTAATTAAATCTAAATAATAAAAATCAATACTGTCAACAGTCTCACTTCTTTCTAATCTGGATAAAGCCATACTGCTGATGCTGCACCGGATACTGTGCTTAAAAATTGCTTGTGTTTTTTCCTTAGATTTAATTCTGATCTCTTCCAGCTGTTCGGGAGTAGTAAGCGGTATCCAGTTCATGTATAATAATGGAGTATATTAAGGTTTAAAATAATTTTTGTTGGTAGAAGGACAACCGCGCCCCCTTGTGGGTGCACAGGAAGATACTGTTGCCGCTACTGCCAAAAATAAAAAAGCGAGTGCGATTAATTTTTTCATAGCTAAAATTGATTGATTAGAATTTATTTTGCACCTGATTTACTCAAAGATAAGGATTGGACTAATAATGATGCTTAGAGATCCTTAAATTTTAGTTTTTTTTATTCTAACCTGTAAAATAGCCCAAAAAGGGCAATATATATGAAAGTTCACTTTATTTCAATAGGCGGCAGTGTAATGCACCAACTGGCAATTGCCCTAAAAAGAAAAGGTTATGTTGTTTCTGGTTCTGATGATGAGATTTTTGAACCTGCCAGAACAAACCTGTCAAATGAAGGTTTATTACCCACGTCAACAGGCTGGGATTCCTCAAAGATTTCATCTGACCTGGATGCTGTTATTTTGGGTATGCATGCCAAAGGAGATAATCCTGAATTGTTAAAAGCAAAAGAACTGACCCTGAAAATATATTCATTCCCAGAATATATTTATCAGGAAAGTATCCATAAAAAAAGAATTGTGGTGGGGGGGAGCCATGGAAAAACAACCACTACAAGTATGATCATGCATGTACTTAAACTGAATAATTTGCATTTTGATTACCTTGTTGGCGCAAAATTACATGGCTTTGACCAGTCTGTTGCTATAACAGATGCCCCGGTTATTGTTTGTGAAGGGGATGAATATCCGGCTAGCGTAATTGAAAAGAAACCTAAATTTCATTTTTTGTTCCCCCATATTGCAATTCTTACTGGAATTGCCTGGGATCATATTAACGTATTTCCCACCTTTGATTTTTACCTGGAACAGTTTATTATTTTCATCAATAAAATTGAAAAAGGGGGAATACTTATTTATAATGAATCCGATCAGGTACTGAATAACCTGGTACTTAAAAGCAAAAGATCTGATATCAGGTATCAGCCATACAGTATTCCACAAAACAATATTGAACATGGAAAAACAACAGTAATTATTGAAGATGCTGTTGCAGAATTAAAAGTTTTTGGCAATCATAATCTCTTAAATCTGAATGCAGCATGGTATACCTGCAAAGAACTTGGAATAAATGCCATAGATTTTGTAAATGCCATCAGTTCATTTTCAGGAGCATCTAAAAGACTGGAATTAATTGCTTCTAATCAAATTACCAATGTGTACAGAGATTTTGCACATGCTCCAAGTAAAGTTAAAGCCAGTATTGATGCCGTAAAAGAACAACACCCGGATATGCAATTAATTGCTATTTTAGAGTTGCATACTTTCAGCAGCCTCAATGAACAATTCATGAATGAATACCATGGTGCAATGGATAAAGCGGATATTGCCATTGTCTTTTACTCAAAACATGCCCTTGAATTAAAACGCATGCCTAACCTTGAGAAGGATAAAGTGATGAATGGATTTGCAAAGAAAGGTTTGCTGATAATGAATAATAAAGAGGAATTATGGAGCTGGCTGCAATTGCAGGATTTCAGGAATACTGATTTACTTTTAATGAGTAGTGGCAATTATGATGGATTAGATATGCTTAACTTCGCAAATTCAATCACTCAATTTTAATATCATTGATACAAATGAAACTTCAACTTACCCGTCCTTTAGCTTTTATAGATTTAGAAACAACAGGCATTAATATCAGCCTGGATAGAATTGTGGAAATTGCAATTGTTAAAATTTCGCCGGATGGTACAAAACTGGTGAAAAGAAAACTCATTAACCCATTAATGCCCATTCCAAAAGCAGCTAGTGATATACATGGCATAACAGATGAAATGGTGAAAGATGCCCCCTCTTTTAAACAGGTGGCAAATGAATTTAAACAGTTTATTGACAATTGCGATATTGCAGGGTATAATAGTAACAGATTTGATGTTCCAATGTTACTGGAAGAATTTTTAAGAGCAGGGCTTGACTTCTCTATTGATGGCAAGAAAATGCTGGATGTTCAGAAAGTATTTCATATGATGGAACAAAGAACTTTAAGTGCAGCTTATAAGTTTTATTGTAACAAAACACTGGAAGGAGCGCATAGTGCGGAACATGATGCTACTGCTACCTGGGAAGTACTGGAAGCACAGCTGGAAAAATATAACCAAATTGGTAATACAGTTGAAAGCATTGTAAAATTCACAGGGGAAGATGATATTGTTGATTTTGCCAGAAGGTTTATTAAAGATAAAGGGATAGAAGTTTTTAATTTCGGTAAACATAAGGGTAAACCGGTTGTGCAGGTATTAAAAGAAGAACCTCAGTACTACGATTGGATGATGAAAGGCGATTTTCCAATGAATACCAAACAAAAACTTACAGAGATTCTTAACAGAACAGTACTAAAAAAGGTGTAAATAAATTAATATCATTATTTTTTTGTGAAAGTGGTTTTATAAATCTGTTATTAATTGTATTTTCGGCTCTTAATTACCCAAAAAATATTGAAAAAGCTAGTAATTATACCTACCTATAACGAAAAAGAAAATATAAGCAATATACTGAGTGCAATTTTCTCTCTTCAATTAAATTATCATATTTTAATCATCGATGATGGATCTCCTGATGGAACAGGATTAATTGTTAAGAATTTAATGAATCAGTTTCCAGGTCAGTTATTTATTGAAGAACGTTCAGGAAAACTGGGTTTAGGTACTGCATACATTCATGGATTTAAATGGGCGTTAAAACATCAGTACAATTATATTTTTGAAATGGATGCTGATTTTTCCCATAATCCAAATGACCTCGAAAAATTATATCTTGCCTGTGAAAATGAAGGTGCTGATGTAGCAGTGGGGAGCAGGTATGTAAAAGGTGGAAAAGTGTTAAACTGGCCTCTTGACCGTCATATTTATTCCAGAGGCGGGTCCCTGTACACAAAAATAATCACCTGGATGCCGGTAAATGACCCTACCGCCGGTTTTATTTGTTACAACGAAAGAGTATTAAAATCTATCAATCTGGATGAAATTAATTTTATTGGGTATGCCTTTCAGATTGCTATGAAGTTTACTGCCTGGAAATTAGGATTTAAACTAAAAGAAGTACCTATTACTTTTCAGGACAGGCTGGTTGGTGAAAGTAAAATGAGTGGTAAAATCCTGAAAGAAGGTATGATTGGTGTTTTAAAAATTCAATGGGAAAGTCTATTCGGGGCTTATTTAAAAAGGGTAAAATCACAACCCGGTAAACTTATAAACGGAAGTTTTAACACAGAAAACCAATTTATAGCAGGAGAATAATTTATTTCGGTTCTTTCCCTATTTGTCTTCGTTTTTGTAAATTTTTATTTCTGCTACCTGTAAAATCAGTTGCAATAATTGGGACTATAGCACTGATCGGACAGTAATTTTAAGAATCAGCCGACAAGTCTCTGCAAAATTAAGAAACATAATACCTTCTTTTACCTGAGATCCTCCCATTTCAATCATAAGCTTTTTCTTTGCTACATGAAATCATCCTTAATCAAATTACATTTTGCTGTTTTCCTCGCTGGCTTTACCGGTGTTCTGGGTATGCTGATTACCCTGAATGAAGGTCTGCTGGTTTGGTTCAGGATCTTCATAACAGTCTGCACCCTTGCTATTTTATTGCCACTAAGAAAACAACTTCAAAAAATTCCTCCCGCTTCAATACTCAAACTTTTCGGGATTGGTTTCCTTATTGCGTTGCATTGGGTTTGTTTCTATGGAAGTATTAAATATTCCAATGTATCCATCGGACTAATCTGTATGGCGGCTGTAGGCGTATTCACAGCGCTACTGGAACCTTTATTAACTGCTAAAAAATTCAGTTTTATAGAAGTATTACTGGGATTGATGTGCCTTTTTGGTATTTATCTGATTTTCCATTTTGATAATCGTTACAGAACAGGAATTATCATTGGTGTAATGTCTGCTATTTTATCGGCTTTGTTCTCAGTTCTGAATAAAAAATATGTTCTACTTGCTTCCTCAAAAACGATGATGTTTTACGAATTGGCTGGAGGATTAACAATTTTAACCCTGCTGATGCCTGCATATCTTCATTATTTTCCACCAACACATATCCTTCCTACCTTTAAAGATGCCGGTTGGCTGCTGATATTAAGCTGGTTATGCACCGTATGGGCAATGGACTTATTTATACAATCATTGCAGCATGTATCTGCTTTTACCCAAAACCTTACCCTTAACCTGGAACCCGTTTATGGTATTGTACTTGCCTTTCTGATTTATCATGAAAATAAATATCTGCATGTTAGTTTTTATTATGGTTTTGGTTTGATCGGGCTTTCTGTTATGTTACAAATGATCAGGATTATTAAACTGCGCAAGCATTAATTACTTTTACTGATCTGAAAACAGATATCAATTCAGGTCTACCTTACACAACTTATTCCACCTCTCAAATAATTTGTTCTGTAATTAATTGATTATTTTACATTTTTGCTGATGTAACCCTTCTGATTATTCAAAACAACTTAAATGAGAAAATTACTTTTTTGCCTGCTGAGCATGCTTTTGTTCTCAAATTTAGAAGCACAAAAGAAACCACTGGACCATTCAGTATATGATGGCTGGCAAAGTATCGGGGAAAAGCTAATCAGTAATAATGGAAAGTTGATAGTATATACCATTAATCCACAGGAAGGAGATGGTTTACTGATTATACAGGAAACTAAAGGGAATAAGTTGCTCGAAATAGCAAGAGGCTATGCCGCTAAAATTACAGAAGACAATCAGTATATCATTTGTAAAATAAAACCTGAGTACCAGCAAATCAGAACTGCCAGGATTCAGAAAAAGAAAACAGATGAAATGCCAAAAGACAGCCTGGCCATTATAAATACCCAAACCCTTTCTATACTAAAAATACCCAGGGTAAAAAACTTTAAATTACCCGAAAAATCAGCTGATATACTGGCCTACCTTTCTGAAAAAAGCCTACCGGGACCTAAACCTAAACCTGATAGTATAACCAGGATAACCAATATAACAGCACTGGCAGATAGCTTATCTAAATCTGCAGATAGCTTGCGCAATAAGTTGGCAGAGGTTCAATTAAAAGGTATCAACATGCTGCAGGATACCAAAGAGATAAAAAACACACCCAAAGCAATTAAGGATAGTGTGGAAGAGGGGACTGATTTAATGGTTCTCCAACTTTCTACCAAAAATAAAACCCTGTTTAAAATGGTGGGTGATTATGCGTTTAGTAAAACAGGCAATAATCTGGCTATCAGAACAACAAGAAAGAATAATGATATCTCTATCAAATCTTTTTTATTAAAATACAATACCCAAAAAGGCACCATTGATACCTTACTAAAAGGAGTGAATGATACTAAATCCTTTGCTTTTGATGAAGAAGGAAATCAACTGGCTTTTGCAGCCGAACGGGATAGTGTTACTAAAGCCCTGCGCAAATACTATAAACTCTATTTTTACAAACCAGGTTTTGATTCTGCAAGACTGATTGCTGATTATACCTCAAAAGGAATTCCTGAAAATTTTACTGTTGCAGAATATGGAAATATCAGTTTTAGTAAATCAGGCAAAAGGCTATTTTTTGGCACAGCACCTATACTTCCTGTAAAAGACACTTCCCTACCCGAATTTGAGCGGTCAAATGTTGATGTATGGAATTATAAGGATGATAACCTGATGACAGTGCAATTATACAACCTGGATAAAGATCTTAAAAAGAACTATTTAGCCCGTTTTGATTTTTCCTCCAATAAAATTATTCAACTGGGTAATGAAAAGGCAGATAAAATTCTGCCAACCCTGGAAGGGGATGGTTCCAGTTTTTATTCTATTTCAGATTATGGAAAAAGAGTAGAAAGCCAATGGCAGGGTTATACGCTGAAAGATATTGATGTTGTGAACCCTGATAATGGTTCCAGAAATGCTGTTATTAAGAATTTTAAAGGTCCTGTTTTTGCTTCCTATACCGGTAAGTATTTGTTGTTGTATGATGAGCGGAAAAGGAAATACCTGGTTTTCAATGCTGCTACCCACCAAATAACCTCAATTGCCAATGACATTGCCTATCCATTATATAATGAGGAATTTGATATGCCGGATGACCCGAACCCTTATGGCGTAGTAAAATGGATGCAGGATGATAAAGCAGTGTTAATCAATGACCGGTACGATATCTGGATGGTTGATCCTGAAGGGAAAAACAAATCTGTATGTTTAACCAATGGCAGAAAAACAAAAACACAGTTTATTTATCAGACAGTGGATAATGAGGAAAAATTTATAGCTGCTGATCAGCAACTGGTTTTAAGGGCCTATAATGAAACTGACAAATCCACTGCTCTGGCATTGTACAACTTAAAAAACAGAATGTTTAGCCACCCTGTTGAAACAGAAAAAAACAATATCAATACAATTATCAAAGCTAAAGACACTTCAGTTTTTGCTTTTACTAAAGAAACCTTTAACCAGTCTCCTGATATCTATAGTTTACAAAATGATGTATTAGTACGTTTATCACAGATCAACCCTCAGCAAAGCAATTATAGCTGGGGTACTGCAGAACTATTTAAGTGGAAAGCATATACCGGAAAAACTACAGAAGGCATTTTATATAAACCTGAAAATTTTGATGCCGGGAAAAAATACCCCATGATTGTCTATTTCTATGAAAGAAATAACAATACCCTGTATAATTACCTGCCCCCTGCTCCCACTGCTTCCCGTTTAAATATTCCATTCTTTGTAAGCCGTGGCTATATCGTTTTTGTACCGGATATCTGGTATACCACCGGACATCCTGGTAAAGATGCTTATAATTATATAGTGAGCGGCACCAGGGAACTGATCAAAAAAGGTTTTGTAGACAGCACCAAAATGGGATTGCAAGGCCAAAGCTGGGGTGGCTACCAAACGGCCATACTAATTACACAAACCAATTTGTTTGCTGCTGCCTGGGCAGGGGCACCTGTGGTAAATATGTTTAGTGCCTATGGTGGTATCCGCTGGGAAAGTGGCTTAAACAGGCAATTCCAGTACGAACATTCTCAAAGCCGTATCGGGGCTACTCCATGGGAAAAAAGGGATTTATACATTGAAAATTCTCCCTTATTCCACCTGCCTAAAATAAAAACCCCGCTGGTAATTATGAGTAATGATGCTGATGGCGCCGTACCCTGGTACCAGGGTATTGAATTTTTTACAGATATGCGCCGCCTGAATAAACCAGTGTGGTTATTAAATTATAATGGAGAAGCCCATAATTTGGTGGAAAGAAGAAACCGAAAAGATATCCAGATCAGGGAACAACAATATTTCGACTGGTTATTAAAAGGAGAAAAACCAGCCAAATGGATTACAGACGGTGTGCCGGCAGTTTTAAAAGGAAGGGACTGGGGACTGAAAACACCTTAATATAAAATGCATAAAGCCTGACTATCTTTAAAGTCAGGCTTTATGCATTTTAAACACATTGCAACCCATAATTACCTTGGAATGCCTTGGGTTTAACATGGGTTTAATATGGGTTTAACCAAAATAAGTCTCCTGTTAATTCCCTGAAATTTTTATTTTACTCTTTTCACTTCTCCACCACTGCTTTCCTGAATATCCTTAATAAGAGCAGCTCCTTTAAATTTAATTTCCCCGCCGCTGCTAGCCTTTGCAATCAATTCCTTTTGAATGGTTAATTTGATATCTGCACCACTACTTGCTTCTGCATCGCAGGTATTGGTTACAAAATCATACCCTTTAAAGCTTCCACCACTGCTTCCTTCTATTTTTAAATCCTCTGAAGTACCGGATAAAACCATTTCTCCCCCACTGCTTACTTCTGCATTTAACTTATTCAGTTTCAATACATCTGAAGTAATACTGGCTCCACTGCTTGCTCTTAATACATCCAGATGCTGATACCCTACATATACTTTTATTGTTCCATGATAAGAATTCCAGAAATGCCAGTCACTTTCCCTATATATTTTCAGGATACCATTCACCACTTCTGTTTTAACATGATTTACAATATCACTGTTATCAGCTGTAACAACAACAGTTTCATGATTGTCTTTGGTTAAAATTACTTCTACACCGGCAGATGCAGCAACGCCATGAAAAGAACCTGTTTTACGGGTGCTGGCATTATTGGCATGAACAGTATTCTGAGCAAAGGTTAATGCAGTAATTAAGAGTACTGCTAAGGATAATAAAAGTTTACGCATATTCTTAGTTTTTTAATACAACGAACATGCGTAAAAAAAGTTACAGGGATTATTATTTTATTACAATACCCGCTAAAGGTGGCAGATTCAGCTTTAATTTATACCATTTGTCTTTCGGGTTTACTTTTTCTGCCTTTATTTCAGGATTGTATACATCACCGGTACCCCAGAATTCCTTATTATCGCTGTTGAATATTTCCTTCCAATCACTCTTTCCGTAAACATGTACTTCCCAATCGTATTTTACAGTTGGGTTCATATTCAGGATAACCAATACATCGTCCTTTTCTTTTTTGCCTTTTCGTTTAAAAACAATTACGCAATCGCTTCGATGGCTCAGGTCTCCCCATTCAAAACCTCCCTGTTCAAATTGCTTTTCATACAATGCAGGCTCACTTCTGTATAATTCATTCAGCTTTTGTACACAGTATTTCATTCCCCCATGGCTTACCAGCCCCAGAAGGTCCCATTGCAACTCACTTTTATAATTCCATTCGTTGGTAGCACCAAATTCATCCCCCATAAACAGCAATTTGGCTCCGGGATGGGTAAACATATAGGTATAGAGTAATCTGAGATTGGCAAATTTCTGCCAGTCATCCCCCGGCATTTTGTAAATCATCGGACTTTTACCATGCACTACTTCGTCGTGGCTTAATGGCAACATGAAGTTTTCATCGTAAAAATACATCATGCTGAAGGTAAAATCATCCTGGTGAAATTGCCTGTAAACAGGGTCTTTTTTAAAATACCGTAAGGTATCATGCATCCAGCCCATCATCCATTTCATACCAAATCCCAGTCCGTCTTCAAAAGTAGGCCGGCTGATTTTAGGCCAGTCGCTCGCTTCCTCTGCAATGGTCTGAATATCAGGAAAATCGCGGTACAAAGTCTCATTCAGGTCTTTGATAAAAGCAATGGCTTCAATATTGCCATTTCCACCAAATTCATTGGGTTCCCACTGGCCTTCATTCCTGCTGTAATCCAACCTTAACATAGAAGAAACAGCATCTACCCTAATACCGTCTATATGAAACTGCTCGAACCAGAACCGGGCACTGCTGATCAGAAAACTTTTAACTTCCCCCCGTTTATAGTTGAATATATAGGAATTCCAGTCTGGATGATAGCCTTTACGCATATCTGCATATTCGTAGGTATGTGTACCATCAAACATAAATAAACCATGTGCATCATAAGGAAAATGAGAGGGTACCCAATCCAGAATTACCCCAATACCAGCTTGGTGAAATTGATCTATCAGATAAGCAAAATCCTGCGGATTACCAAACCGGGAGGTAGGTGCAAAGAAACCGGTGCCCTGATAACCCCAGCTCCCATCAAAAGGATGTTCCATAACCGGCATCAGTTCTACATGGGTGAAACCCATTTCCTTCACATAGGGAACCAATCGCTCCGCAATCTGAAAATAGGAATTATAGGATTCTTCATCATTCTTATCCGGCCGCATCCAGCTGGCCAGGTGAATTTCATATACAGAATAAGGTGATGTTAGCGCATTGTGTTTTTTACGGTGCTTCATCCAGTCGGCATCCTTCCAGTCATAGTCAGTCTGCCAGGTAATTGAAGCAGTAAAAGGCCTTTTTTCCCAGAAATGCGCATAGGGATCTCCCTTATCCAGCTTAATTCCCTGAAAACCATGGATATGGTATTTATAGGCTTCCCCGGCTTTTAATCCTGGTATAAACCCTTCCCATATACCGGAATGGTCTAATCTAACTTTTAAAGGATGTGTTTCTTTATTCCATTCATTAAAATATCCGGTAACACTTACCCATGTGGCATTGGGTGCCCAAACAGCAAAATAGGTACCCAAAGTTCCAAGTACTTCTATTTGCTTATTACCCAAAACTTTATATAGACTATAATGTGTTCCGTTCTGAAAATTACGGATATCATCTTCTGAAAACAATGAATAATTCCATACTGGCTGGGCAGCATCTACAAAATGAATTTCTTCGTATTTTTTTTCGGGCACGTCAGATATTTTATTTGATTTATTATTTTTTTTAACAATTGCAGGTTCTTTATTATCAGTAGTTTTTATTTTTCTGGTAGCCATAAGTTTTGATTAAAGGATTCATATATATATTTTAACAACTATTTACAAGTTCATTTTGCTGATTACTCCTACAATTTATCGATTTTACATCAACATTCTTTTATACCATACTACTATTCTGCATGAAAAACCTTTGTTTCCTGATACTTTTAACCTTATGCATTTTAACGGCTGGTAATGCTCAGCAAGCTTCCGTTAAAGGTATAATAACTGACACTCTAAACAAACAACATTTAGAAAATGCTACAGTAACACTCTTACAACGTAAGGATTCTGTACTTTATAAGTTTACCAGAACAAAACAGGATGGTACATTTTCATTTCCAAAGGTAAATGCAGGTAAATATGTGCTGATGATTACTTATCCAGATTATGCAGATTTTATGGATGAAATTACCATCTACGATACATCCCACCTGCAATTAAATAATCTGGCACTGATTACTAAAGCTAACTTGTTAGAAGAAGTAATTGTAAGGCAAAAAATTGCGCCGGTGCGCTTTAAAGGGGATACACTGGAAATTATAGCAGATAGCTTTCATGTAAGGGCAGGTGCCAATGTGGAAGACCTGATTAAAAAGTTTCCGGGTTTTACAGTGAACAGTAAGGGGGAAATAACGGCTCAGGGACAAAAAATTGAAAAAGTACTGGTTGATGGTGAAGAATTTTTTGGAGATGACCCTACTATGGCAACACAAAATTTAAATGCGAAAGACATTGCAAAAGTGCAGATGTATGATAAGAAAAGTGACCAGTCGGTCTTAACCGGTATTGACGACGGTCAGAAACAAAAAACCCTGAACCTGATCTTAAAGGAAGATGCTAAAAAGGGTTATTTCGGGCGCGCAGAAGCTGGCACAGACTTTAATAAATACTACCAGGGCAAAGGTACATTTAACCGCTTTACAAGTACTATGAAGACGGGTGCGTATGTAACGGCTGACAGAACCGGCAAGAATGATATGAATTGGACCGAAATGCAGGATTACGGGATGATTTCTTCCAGTGTGGAGGGAGGAAATGTAAGCTTTAGCTGGGAGGGAGATGATTTTGATAATTACAATTTACAGGGTATTCCGGAAAACCTGGTTACAGCAGCCATGTTTAATAAAAAATTCGGAGCCCTGAAAAATAATACCACCAATAATTACAGTTTTAAACACCAGAATAATGCCGGTGAAGCTACTACCAATTCCACATATATTTTGCCGGATAGTGTTTATTATAATAATCAGACCAATCACTTTAATAACAGTAAATGGCAACATTCATTTTCTTCTAAAAATGAGTTCAACTTAGACTCTTTAAATACATTAACCCTAAATGTGAAAGGCAGTTTCGGACATACCCGCACAGCCTCCAATTTTAACAGCGAATATCTTTCCAGTACTTTACAGAAAGTGAATACTAATACCCGGACAAATACTGCTGACCTCGATAATAACATGCAGAAAGCAGATATCTTTTTTAAACATAGATTCAATAAAGCAGGCACCCGTATATTAACAGTTAATGGCAGTATCACCAATTCCAACAGCACAGATAATGGGTTTCTTTATAATGAAACAGATTATTATAGCAGTAATATCATCAACAGCACGACAGTGATTGACCAGAAGAAAACCAGCGCTGGCATTGCTACAGCGGTTCAGGGATTGGTAAGCTATACCGAACCATTATCAAAAAAGCTTTCCTTAAACCTGAACTATATTATCAGTTCCAGTAACAATGAACAGGATACCAAATCATTTGATAAAAATAATGGGGTATATGATTCCTTAAACCTTTTATACAGCAACCATTATAAATTTCAAAATACAGCAGAGCGGGGCGGTTTTCTGCTGAATTATAATTCTAAAAAATTAACTGCAAAAGGAGGGTTAGCCATTCAGGATTTATCTATGAAACAACACAATCTTTATAATGACAGCTCATTCCAGAGAAATTTTACCAACTACTTCCCTACTGCCAATATCCGATGGAAATTTTCAGAATCAGGCAGCCTTTATGTAAACTATGATGGCAGTACAAGACAGCCCTCTTTAACACAGATTCAGCCTATTGCTAACAATACAGATCCATTAAATATCATTCAGGGAAATCCCAACTTAAAACCATCCTTTGTTCACAATATCTATTTGAATTTTAACGATTATAAAGTGCTAAGCCAGCGGGGTATCTGGGGCTATGGCAATATCTCGGTTACACAAAATGCATTCAGCAGCCGTGTTATTATAGACAGCCTGGGCAGGAGAATTTCACAAACTGTAAATGTAAATGGCAATTTTAACTATTACGGCGGTTTCAGTTATTCCAGGCAAATCAAATTCATGAAACTGGATCTGGGCATCGGGCCCAGAATTGATGGTAGTCGTAATATTAACTTCATTAACGGAACTGAAAATATAACTAACAGTTTTAACCTGGGTCTGAATTTAAGGGCTAATAAATACATTGAGAAAAAACTGGATTTCTATCTGGGCTACAATCCACTGTACAGTCATTCTGTTTCTTCAATCAATACAACGGCAAAAACTAATTACTGGTCACATACTATCAGTAATAATTTTTCTTACCATTTTATAAAAAACTGGAACCTGAATTCGAATATAGATGCAAAATTCAGGCAAAAGCTGAACCCTACTGATAATAAGAATAATGCGATAGTCTGGGATGCTTCCGCAGAAAGAAAAATACTTAAAAAACAGGACCTCTGGCTGATCTTCTCTGTGAATGATATCTTAAACCAGAATATTGGATTCAACCGAAATATCAGCAGCAACTTTATTTCAGAAAACACTTATACCACCGTTCAGAGATATTTCCTGCTGAGCCTTAGATGGAAATTTTCAAAAAACAGAAAAACCAATGACGATGACAACTAAACTAATAATTTGCACTTTTTTTATAGCATTAATCCATTTAAATGTAAATTCCCAGGCTATTTTTATAAAACAGGGAAAAATAGAATTTGAGAAAAAAGAAAACCTGCATAAAATTATAGAAGGCGAAGGCTGGCTGGAAAACTTTAAAGACAAAATTCCGCAATACCGGACAACCTATTTCAATTTATATTTCAAAGATAATAAAACGGTCTTTGAAAAAGCCCGGGACTCAGAAGAAAAAATACCTTTTTTTTAGTGATGATAAAAGTGTGGATGATATCATTTATTCAGATCTGAAGCAGCAGGTTTTTTCCAAGAAGCAACATATTTTTGAAGAGACTTTCCTATTAAGTGATTCTATCAGAAAAATGGATTGGAAAATAACCAATGACACCAGGGAAATTGCAGGATTTACCTGCAGGAAAGCAGTTGGAAAGATTCTGGATTCAGTATATGTGATTGCTTTTTATACAGACCAGATTGAAGTAAGCGGAGGGCCTTTATCCTTTTGCAATTTGCCTGGAATGATATTGGGCATTGCTATTCCAAGATGTAATATGACCCTGTTTGCTACAAAACTGGAGTTGACAGACCCCAAGCCGGAAAAATTAACTGCCCCAACCGGCAAAATGAAAAAGACAGATTATAAAAGCTTACAACTGGTTTTACAAAAAGCTATCAGCGACTGGGGCAGTTATGGAAAAAAATATATTATCAATTCATTACTCTAACTATTTTTTAAGTTCCAGCACCCACATGGTTTTGGCAGGTATACTAAAACTGGAATTCAGCTGGTTGCCATTCATAACATTGCTGGCTTTTGTAAAGCCCAGGGTACGTTCGGTATAATCATTAAAATCAACTTTCTGGTCATTACTGTCGGTATTCATTACACACATTATAGTTTGAGCTGCATCGTATCTGAAATAAACATACAAGCCATTCTTAGGTACATACTGCATTAATTTCCCTTTGGTAATAGCAGAGGAATGCTTTCGGAAATTGGCCAGTGTTTTGGTGTACAGTAACATGTCTTTTTCAGCATCGGTCATACCTTCCTTAGTAAATGAGTTCTTTTTATCTCCTTTCCATCCGCCGGGAAAATCTAACCTTACCCATCCATCCTGAGGATTCTTTTCCCCTTTCATTAATACCTCAGTACCGTAATATAATTGTGGTATCCCCCTGCAGGTTAATAACCAGGCAATTCCCATTTTCAGTTTATTTACATCCTCTTTCATTTCAGAATAAAAGCGCGTAAGATCGTGATTATCCAAAAAGATCACATTATTATTGGCATTCTTATAAAGAAAATCATTACTTAAAGTGGTATACAGCTTATTAACTCCGTCTGTCCACCCGAAATTCTGTGTTAAAGCTGGAACAATCCCATAAAACAGGGTTTGAAAATCTGTTGCTCCGATCAGGTTACTTTTAAAAGGCACATCAATATTATTGGCAGTAAAATAAGCCTGGCTGGCAGTACCGTGTACCCATGTTTCACCAAACATGGTCATTTTAGGGTACTCTTTAATCAGCTCCGCATTACAACGGTTCATGAACGGAAGGTCATTATAAATATATGTATCAATCCTCCATCCATCTACACCAAATTCTTCCACACACCAGAGAGCATGCTGAATTAAATAATTGGCAAAAAAAGGATTGGATTGATTCACATCAGGCATTCTGCGTTCAAACCAACCATCACTCAATGTTTTTTTATCAATGGCGGAAGCATAGGGATCATAAGCCGGCTGATCCTTAAAATTGGTTTGGGTATAATTTGGCCATTGGTGAAACCAGTCCTTGGTAGGTGGGTCCTTGAAAAAAATATTTTCACTGCCAACATGGTTATATACGGCATCCTGAATCAGCTTCATTCCACGTTTATGTAATGAATCGCTGAGTTCCCTGTATTTAGCTTCACCACCAAAACGGGGTTCTATCTTATAATGATTGGTAAAGGAATAACCATGTTCTGTTCTGTTGGGCTGATCATTTTCAATAACCGGTGTCATCCATAATGTAGTAACCCCTAAACTTTGCAGATAATCCAAATGATTAATTATGCCTTGAAAATCACCGCCATGACGGTCATATATTTCATTCCGGTTCAATGACTGGTCTCTCATACCGGCTATCCTGTCATTTGTTGTATCACCATTACTAAACCTATCAGGCATAATTAAATAAACCAGGTCTGTAGAATTAACTCCCTGGGCATAGGTAATACCATTACCCTTTCTTCTGGGTTTTAAAAGCCAATCAACAGTATTTGTTTTATTTCCTTTTGAAAATGCAATTTTTACTGCTCCTGGCCTGGCAGCTGCTGTTATCACAATATCTATGGCCATATACTTTCCATTCTCCAGCTGGTGAACTTCTTTAACAATAATTCCCGGATAATTGATATCTACGGCTTCCCTGTTAAAACCTGTGTAGTTCCCTTTTACCAATAACTGGATCTTATTGTGTTTCATACCCGCCCACCAGTTTGTGGGGTATACTGTAGCATATTGGGCCTGTAAACTTTCAAAACAAAAAAAACACGGAGAGCACAAAAACAAATAACCTGGTTTTCATATTTTATTTTTTATCTGATACCAAGTGCTATGCCTGCTTCAATACCATTGTACTTAGCAAATGTATAGTCGGCATACACTTTTAATATAGTAAGATTCAACCGGATACCCCAGGTATTGGACAACCCACCGGCATTGTATGACAGGGAAACCGGGTTGGTTTTAGTAGTAGTAACAGTGTTATTAGGTGGCGGATTTCCTGTATTATAGGTAACGGTATAGTCTCCATTCACATTCATGGTTGAATTACCTGTTGAATAACCAATTGCTGCATATAATTCTAATAAGGAGAATTTAACAGAAGCTATACCCTGTAAAGTAAATGCACCCAGTTTATAATTAATATTGGCATTGGAACTTTGAACAGGTGAGGAAGCATCAAAATTTGGCTTAAAATCTGCATTCATAGTATTATATCCAGCCAATGCAGAAAAATGCAGGAATGGAATTCTTCTCGCAAATGGTAAATAATGGGTAAACTCAT
>Ga0364859_10404_pt1 | contig 23058 bp, 22 predicted proteins | sample ExccelAu500001D3_FD_206911 | JGI IMG/M metagenome (GOLD analysis project Ga0364859, IMG submission 206911) | Enriched cells from Trout Bog Lake Hypolimnion, Wisconsin, USA - BchlTB.Aug20.5000.01 .D3 | ecosystem: Environmental > Aquatic > Freshwater > Lake > Hypolimnion/Profundal zone | place: USA... | reverse complement strand
TATTGGTGATATGAGTTTAATTGGTCCAAGGCCATTATTACCCCAGTATTTATCTTTATATAATGAAACACAAAAGAGAAGACACCTTGTTAAACCGGGTATTACTGGTTGGGCACAGGTAAACGGCAGGAACGCAATTAGTTGGGAACAAAAGTTTGAATATGATGTTTGGTATGTAGACAATTTTAGTTTTTTTTTGGATGCTAAAATATTGTTTAAAACAGTGAGCAAAGTTATTATGTTTGTTGGCGTCAACTTGAATGAAGAGATTACAATGGAAATTTTTAAAGGAAATAATTGATATGTTATTATACGGAGCAAGTGGACATGCAAAAGTTATTTGTAGTGCTCTTGAATCAAGCGGGATTAATATTATTGGGATATTTGATGATAATCTCAATATTATTAAGTTAGATAATTATAAAGTAATTGGACTTTACAATGCATATTTATTTAGTGACGATAAAATTATAATTGCCATTGGAAATAACTCAATCAGAAAAAAAGTTGCATGTACAATTAAGCATGAATTTGGAAATGCAATCCATTCCAAGAGTATAGTTGATAACTTAACAAATATTGGTGCCGGGACTGTTATTTTGCATAATGCCCTTATTCAAAGAGGTACTGTTATTGGCAAACATTGTATAATTAATTCAAGTTCTTCAATTGATCATGATTGTAAAATTGATGATTTTGTACATATTTCGCCTGGTTCAACATTATGCGGTAATGTAGAAATTGGGGAGGGCACTCAAATTGGAGCTGGATCAACTGTAATTCAAAATTTAAAAATTGGTAAGTGGTGTACGATTGGTGCTGGGTCAGTAGTGATAAACAACGTTCCGGATTATTCTGTAGTTGTTGGAGTGCCTGGGAAAATAATTAAAAATATTAATAAATGAGTAATTCGAAAATTTGGCTTTCCTCTCCACATATGGGTGAAAATGAGTTGATAAATGTAAAAGAAGCTTTTGAAACCAATTGGATTGCCCCTTTGGGGCCTTTTGTTGATTTATTTGAGAAAAAATTAGCTGAAAAAACAAAAGTAAAGCATGTAGCTGCATTGTCTTCCGGAACTTCTGCTATCCATTTGGCTTTAATTATATTGGGAGTTGAAAAAGATGATATTGTATTGTGCCAATCCTTTACTTTTTCTGCTTCGGCCAACCCTATAGTTTACCAGGGTGCAACACCTGTATTTATAGATTCGGAAAAGGAAACATGGAATATGTGCCCACAGGCATTGGAAGATGCTATTAAAAAGTATGTGGCTATAGGGAAGAAGCCGAAAGCTATTATACCTGTTCATTTATATGGTGTGCCTGCAAAAATGTTTGAAATTATTTCAATTGCCAATAAATATGAAATACCTGTCATTGAAGATGCGGCAGAAGCATTGGGTTCAACTTATAAGGGTATACCTTGTGGGTCATTTGGTAAATTTGGAATACTAAGTTTTAATGGAAATAAAATTATTACAACTTCAGGTGGCGGGGCTTTGATTTCAAATGAAGAAGATGCAATAAATAAAGCGAGATTTTTAGCAACTCAGGCAAGAGATAAAGCTCCACATTATCAACATTCACATATTGGATATAATTATAGACTTTCTAATGTTCTGGCAGGTATTGGAGTTGGCCAATTAGATGTTCTGGATGAAAGGGTGGTAGCACGGAGAAGTAATTTCCAGTTTTATCAATCTGAATTGTCTGTTATTTCAGGAATATCTTTTTTACAGGAATCGGCAGATTCTTTTTCTAACCGTTGGCTTACATGTATTTTAGTGGATCCTTTAAAAACAAAAGGTATTACCAGTGAAGATATAAGAGTTAAACTGGAAAAAGACAATATCGAAAGCAGGCCTTTGTGGAAACCTATGCATTTGCAACCCATTTTTTCAACAGCCGATTTTTTGGGAGGGGTAATTGCTGCAGAATTATTTGAACATGGGTTATGTTTACCTTCGGGTAGTAACTTAGCTGAGGCAGATTTGGAAAGGACTGTTTCAATCATAAAGTCTTTATTTTAGTATAAAAAATATTTTAGATTAAATTGTTAATTAAAGATCCTCACCACGGAGATATTCTGTTCAACAAACTATATAATTTCTTGTAAAAGCTTTTTAAATAGTAAATAATTATGGATCAATCATCTGATGAAATAACACTAAAAGAGCTGATAATAAAATTAAAAGAAGGCTATAACTATTTGAAGTTAAAGTGGCTTGTAATAGTTTTAGCCGGCATTTTAGGCGGAGCAATTGGCATTTTATATACATGGCTTCAGAAACCGGTATATACTGCAGTTACTACTTATGCCTTAGATGACGAAAAAAGCAATGGTGGTGGATTAGGTGGAGCTTTGGGGCTGGCCAGTTCTTTAGGGTTTGATGTGGGAGGATCAGGTGCCAATGGTGCATTTGGAGCATCAAATTTGATGGAACTGCTGCATTCCAGATCTTTAATTGAAAAAACATTATTATCTGAAGTAGTTGTGGAAGGTAAGCAAATGACTTTAGCCGATTTTTACATAGATGTAAATGAGCTTCGTAAAAAATGGCCCGCTGATAAAAAAGAATTATTGCAGGTTCATTTTCCTGTGGAAGCTGACAGAGATGGTTTTACCCGCTTGCAGGATAGTGTTTTAGGCAGCATTTCTTTAAATGTGGATAAAAATCAATTGAACATTCTCCAAAAAGATAAAAAAGTATCTATTGGAACGATTGAAGTAAGATCAACCAATGAACAGTTTTCTAAACTGTTTTGTGATAACCTGATTAAAGAAGTAACAGAATTTTATGTGGCAACAAAGAGTCAAAAAGCCCGGAGCAATGTTACTATTTTGCAAAAACAGACAGATTCAATTCGTGCGGAATTAAACAATGCTATTACAGGTGTGGCAGCTGCCAATGATAATACATATAATTTAAACCCTGTTCTTAGCATTCATAAAGTACCAGCGGCGAAAAGACAGGTTGATGTGCAGGCAAATACAGCCATACTTACCCAGTTGGTAACTAATCTGGAACTGGCTAAAGTTACTTTATTAAAAGAAACGCCATTGATACAGGTAATTGATAAGCCCATACTTCCTTTAAAAAAAGAAAAAACCAGTAAATTAATTGGCTTAATAATTGGAGGCTTTTTAGGGGGGGGGGTAACAATACTGTTTTTGATCTCTAAACGGTTTTTTAAAAATATTATAGCCTGATTCCCGTTTTGTTAATGGGAAAATACGCTAAAGAAAAGAACTCTGATAAGATCAATAGGCATTCTCGTCGCCTTTTATAATGTTTACAATGGTTTGCAGAATGATCTTAAAATCCAGCCGGAAAGTCCAATGGTTAATATAATATAAGTCAAATCTTACTCTGGTTTCCATGGCACCGGGCCTGTAAGTTGCTCCCCTGGCACCATTTACCTGTGCCCATCCGGTTATTCCCGGATTTACCAAATGCCGTAAAAGATAATTATCTACGGTTTGCATAGATTCAATATTTATTGGAGTTGCATGGGGCCTGGGCCCAACAACAGACATATTTCCCTGTAAAACATTCCAGAATTGGGGTAATTCATCAAAACTGATTCTTCTTAAGTATTTACCCAGTGAAGTAACCCGGGGATCGTTCCTGACCGTAAGCGCAAAAGTGCCATTCTGATTAAACTGTGGAGCATTTACGTACATGGTACGGAATTTATACAGTATGATTTTTTGGTTATTAAGCCCCCATCTTTCCTGTTTTAAAAAAACAGGGCCCCGGGAAGTTAGTTTTATAAGCAGGGCAATTAATGGGAATAGCCATATGCCCATGAAAATAAAAAAACAGACAGAAAAAATAATATCGAATGTCCTTTTTGAAATCTGGTTAAACTTTTTTTCCAATGGCAGGTTTTTCAACTTTAAAAAAGGGATTAAGCCAATATTTTCAATTTTGGAAGTATTAGCTGCATATTGATAAAAATCGGGGATAATTCCTGTTCTTATGCTCATCTGTTCGCAAACTTCAATACATTGTTTTATTTCTTCCATTTTAGAATTTGGCAAAATAATCACATTTGAAACCAGAATAATAATGAATACGAGGCTAAGGTAATGAGTTTTTGCAAATGACGAATCTTCTGTACACCGTATGATTACGGTTTCTTTTTGCCTTCGTTCAAACAAAAACCAGAATAGTTACCTTTGCCCCATGGCTAAAATAGCTATTAAAATCATTAACCAGTCGGGCAATCCCTTACCGGCCTATGCCACTGAAGGTGCATCGGGAATGGATATCCGTGCCAATTTGAAGGAACCGCTTACTTTATCCTCCCTGGAAAGGTTTCTGGTACCCACCGGATTGTTTGTTGAGTTACCGGAAGGGTATGAAGCACAGATTAGGCCAAGAAGCGGTTTGGCCATTAAACAGGGGATAACCTGTTTAAACAGCCCCGGTACCATTGATGCAGACTACAGAGGTGAAATAAAAGTTATTTTAATAAATCTTTCCGGTGAAGCATTTACCTTACACCCCGGTGACCGGATTGCACAAATGGTGATACAGCCGGTTGTGAAAGCAGAATGGCTGGAAGTGGCTGTTATTAATGAAACTGAACGCGGGCATGGCGGTTTTGGCCATACCGGAAAAATATAAAACATGCGTTATTTATCCTTTTTTTTATTGGCCCTGATGGCGGTGGCAGGTTGTAAAACTGTTAAAAAAGTATCGGCAGTGCAACAGTCCTTTACCAAAAAAGATACCATTCCGCGTATTATAATCAGTGAAGTGCCCAAAGTAGATTCTGAAGCCATTGTGAAGAGTATTATGGGGAAAGTGATGAAGAAAAAAATTGACTTTAAAACCTTTAATGCCAAGTTAAAAGTTGATTATGAGGGGGGCGAAAACAGTATGCCTACCGTTACTGCTTATGTGAGTATTAAAAAAGACAGTATTGTATATGTTAAAATAACCCACCCCATTGCAGGCCTGCTTTTTGAAGTGCTGGTGAATAAAGACAGTGTATTTACGTTTGATATGAAACATAAGACCAAACAAAAGCGGGCGATTGCCTATTTGCAGGAAGTTGCCAAAATACCTTTTGATTTTGGAACCTTACAGGATGTTTTGGTGGGGAACCCTATTTTTCTGGACAGTAATGTGGTGTCTTATAAAACCAGTGCCAACCAGTTGCTGGTACTGATGGTGGGGGATATTTTTAAACATTCTGTAACACTGGATAATACTGATTTTAAAATATTGCACAGTAAACTGGATGATGTGGATTTTAACCGGAACCGGACCTGTGATATTACTTTTGAGAATTACCAGCAGGATAATGAATACCAGTTTGCCACTTACCGGCGGATTACTATTGCGGAGAAGTCCATCACCGATATTACCCTGGATTTTAAAGAACATTCTTTTAACGACCCGTTAAAATATACATTTACCGCACCTAAAAATTTTAAACTCAAGTAATTTAAATGCTTATTTAGCGTTATCCAATTGAACTATTTCTTATTTATGTATCCTTTCATTAAAAAAATATTCTTTTTTTCTATACTGGCCGTTTTGGCCTGCCAGCCTGTTGCTGCGCAGCAAAACCAAAGCCGGGAAGATTTACAGAAAGCACAGAAACAATTACAGAAAGAAATAGACGATTTAAATGTAACTCTGGACGGGATCAGGAAAAATAAAAAACAATCTTTAAGTCAGCTGGCCATTGTACAACGTAAAATTGCCAAAAGAGAACAGCTGGTGAATAATATTAACCATGAAGTTCACCGCATTGATGATGATATTTTTACCAAGGAAATTGAAGAGAACCACCTGAAAAAGGAACTGGATACCCTGAAACAGAAATATGCCCAGAGCCTGGTATTTGCTTATAAAAACCGCGGCAGTTACGAATACCTGAACTTTTTATTTTCAGCATCTGATTTTAATGATGCCATGAAAAGGATGATGTACCTGAAAAGTTACCGCCAGTACCGGGAAACACAGGCTCAGGCCATTGTTAAAACGGAAGATTTGCTGCAGCAAACCATTGGTACACTTAATTATAATAAAGTAGCTAAAAATAATGCCCTGAAAACACAGAGCAGTCAATTACAGGTGCTGGAACAGGATAAAAAGGAAAAGGACCAGGTGGTGAAAAGCCTGAAAGACCAGGAAAATGATGTGGTATCACAACTGAAAAAAAGAGAACGGCAGCGTCAGGATTTGAGCCGTGCCATTTCTGCAGCGATAAGGCGGGAGCAGGAAGAATACCAGCGGAAAGAGAAAGAGCGGATTGCCAAAATGAATGCAGCTGAAAAAGCAGCAGCGGCGGCTGAAAGTAAAAATGCAGCAGTAGCGGCACCCAAAAACCCGGCAGGCAGTAAAATGAAGGGCAATGAGCCGGTTACCGGTGTTGCAGGTGCAGGTTCCGGATCTTCCAGGCCTTACAGTACTTTTGAAACAACGCCTGAGGGAAAGGAAATGTCGATCAATTTTGAAAATAACAAGCACCGTTTGCCCTGGCCGGTTGCAGGCGGCTATGTTTCGCATGAATATGGCATACATATTATACCCGATACTAAATTACATGAACAGAATGACGGGATTTTTATTGCAACGCCGGTTGGAACCAATGTACGGTGCGTTGCAGACGGGGATGTGATTTCTGTAATTGATATGGGCGAAAGCCAGGCAGTACTGGTACAGCATGGTAAATATTTTACCACCTACAGTAACCTGTCCAGTGTTAATATTAATAAAGGCCAGAAAGTAAGTGCCGGCACCGTATTGGGAAAAGCTTCGGTAAACCTGGAAGGAACCGGTGAAGTTGGTTTTATGGTGAGTGATAAGAACGGTTTTACAGACCCGGTTAACTGGCTGAAACAAAGGTAGAAAAAACGATTGTTTTATGAAACAGTATATTTTATCCTTTGACCAGGGTACCACGAGCAGCCGTGCGATTATATTTGATAAAAAAGGAGCGATTATCTCCATTGCCCAGAAAGAATTTACCCAACTATTTCCCCAACCCGGATGGGTGGAACACGATGCCAATGAAATTTGGAGTACACAATTGGGTGTGGCTGCAGAAGCTATTACAAAAGCAGGATTAACCGTACAGCAAATAGCTGCTATTGGTATTACCAACCAGCGGGAAACAACCGTGGTATGGGATAAAATAACCGGAATGCCGCTCTGCAATGCAATTGTTTGGCAGGACAGGAGGACGGCGGAATTTTGTGATAGCTTAAAAAAGGAAGGGAAAGCTGGAATGATACAGCAAAAAACGGGGCTGGTTCCGGATGCTTATTTTTCGGCTACTAAACTCCGTTGGATACTGGATCATATACCCGGTGCAAGGGAAAAAGCAGAACAGGGTACGATCTGTTTTGGTACCATCGACTGCTGGTTGCTGTGGAAATTAACCAATGGAACGGTGCATGCCACTGATGTGAGCAATGCTTCCCGTACCCTTTTATTTAATATACATACTTTGAGCTGGGATGCGGATTTGCTGCAGTTATTTAATATACCGGCTTCTGTTTTACCGGAAGTAAAAAGCAGCAGTGAAATTTACGGGTATACCCAGCATGTATTAACTACGCACCCGATACCCATTGCCGGGATTGCCGGTGATCAGCAGTCTGCCTTATTTGGCCAGATGTGTACCGCTCCGGGTATGGTAAAGAATACCTATGGAACCGGTTGCTTTATGCTGATGAATACAGGTACAGTGGCGGTGCCCTCCCGGAATAATTTATTAACCACCATTGCCTGGAAAGTTAACGGAGAAACACAATATGCCCTGGAAGGCAGTGTTTTTATTGCAGGAGCAGTGGTGCAATGGTTAAGGGACGGACTGAAAATTATACGTACTGCTGCAGAAATTGAAAGCCTGGCGGCGGAGGTTACAGATAATGCCGGTGTGTATATTGTACCGGCTTTTGCTGGACTGGGGGCGCCTTACTGGAACCAGCATGCAAAGGGTACGATTGTAGGCATTACCAGGGGAACTACGGCTGCACATTTTGCCCGGGCTGCACTGGAAAGTATTGCTTACCAGACCATGGACGTACTGAAGGCTATGGAAGCGGATTCCGGTATTTCGATTAAAGAATTAAGGGTGGATGGCGGAGCTACCGCCAATAATTTACTGATGCAGTTTCAGAGTAATATGCTGCAATGCAGGGTGGTTAGGCCAAAGGTTACTGAAACCACAGCATTGGGGGCTGCTTACCTGGCCGGACTGGCGGTGGGTTACTGGAGCGGACTGGAAGATATACAGCAGCAATGGCAGATGGAACGGGCTTTTTTGCCTGTAATGCCTGCGGATGAAAGGAATACTTTATCTGATGGGTGGAAAAAAGCAATTGATGCTGCAGTGAGCTGGGCGCTCTGACGCTAATGGTTCAGTTACATTCACTTAGGTAATGATAGAGGGGATACCTGTAAAAATATTTAGGAAATAACCGGTAATTTTGGATATGAAGAGAACTGAAATGTTACTGCAATTGCAGGAAACGCCTGTTTGGGATATAGTGATTATTGGAGGGGGGGCCACCGGTTTGGGTGCTGCACTGGATGCTGCTTCGAGAGGATACAAAACTTTATTGCTGGAAAGGGCAGATTTTGCACAGGGTACCAGTAGCAGGAGTACTAAACTGGTACACGGGGGGGTAAGGTACCTGGAGCAGGGGAATATTAAATTTGTAATGGAGGCACTGAAAGAAAGGGGGTATCTATTAAAAAATGCACCGCATTTAACCAATGACCAGCCTTTTATATTACCGGTATACAGTTATTTTCAGAAATGGTATTATGGCCTGGGACTGATGTTATATGATTATTTATCAGGTAAATTAAGCCTTGGGAAAACAAAGATTTTATCGCGCAAAAAAACATTACTGGCATTACCTGCATTAAACCCTAAAAAACTTACAGGCGGGATTTTGTACTACGACGGGCAGTTTGATGATGCCAGGCTGGCAATGGATATTGCTGCAGCAGCTGCAGAACAAGGTGCAGTTGTATTGAATTATACGGAGGTTACCGGATTTATAAAGGAAAATGGAAAGATTAATGGGGTTGAATGCAGAGACCTGCTTAGCGGTAAATTGTATTCCTTAGATGCTAAAGTGGTGATTAATGCCTCCGGAGTTTTCAGTGATGCCATACAGCAATTGGATGATTCTGAACATTTGCCTATGATTGCACCCTCTCAGGGGATTCACCTGGTAGTGGATACTCAGTTTTTTCCGGGTGGTAATGCACTGATTATTCCTAAAACAGATGATGAACGGGTTTTGTTTGCCGTGCCCTGGAATGGAAAATTACTGCTGGGTACCACCGATACTTTAATGGAACATATTGAGGCAGAGCCCAGGCCTTTACCGGAAGAAATAAATTTTATCATCAGCCATTTTAACCGCTATTGCAATACTAATATTGCTGAAAAGGATGTATTGAGTGTATTTGCCGGACTTCGCCCGCTGGTTAGAAAGGGTAAAAAACAAAGCAGTTCGGAAACATCAAGGGACCATACCATTGTGGTGGCTGTTTCAAATTTAGTAACCATTACAGGAGGTAAATGGACCACATACCGTAAAATGGCTGAAGATGCCGTGAATAATGCCCTGTTTGTTGGGAAACTGGAAAAAAAGGAATGTAAAACGGAAAATCTGAGGATTAGTGAGTTGCCATTGCATATAGGGAAAAATAACCCGCTGCATATTTATGGCAATAAAGCCCAATTCATTGTTCAATTAATGCAGAAAAATCCTGAATTGGCTGAAAAAATACACCCTGATTATTCGTATATCAAAGCAGAACTGAAGTGGATTATAGACAATGAAATGCCGCAAAAACTGGAAGATATACTGGCCAGAAGGCTGCGCCTGCTTTTTCTGGATGCCCGGGCGGCTATGGATTGTTGTGAACTGGTGGCCGGTTACCTGCAGGTTGCTTTGCAGAAAGACGAGGCCTGGAAGCTGGATCAGGTAAGGGAATTTAAAATTCTTGCTCAGCAATATTTACTTGCTTAAATTTAGTGTACCAACAATAAAATTCTTGCCATGACTGCATTTTTTGGTGAATTAACCGGAACAGCTTTACTGATTATATTAGGGGATGGGGTGGTAGCGAATGTGGTTTTAAACAAAACCAAGGGAAGTAATGGTGGATTAATTGCCATTACGATGGGATGGGCTATTGCCGTATTTACCGGTGTTTTTGTTGCAGCAGCTTCCAGCGGGGCACACCTGAACCCGGCCATTACCATTGCTTTTGCGGTAATGGGTAAATTTAATTGGAATTTGGTAGCAGGTTATATACTGGCACAGATGCTGGGTGCGATGCTGGGATCTGCAATAGTATGGCTGGTTTACCGGCAGCATTTTGATGCAACGCCCGACCCTGGTTTACAACTGGCTGTCTTTTGCACCGATCCGGCTATTCCCAATACTTTTCAAAACATATTATCAGAAATTACCGGAACTTTTGTGTTGGTATTTGCCGTATTAAATTTAGCCGCACCTGCCAGTAGCCTGGGGGCCATCAATGCATTGCCTGTGGCATTAATAGTGCTGGGTATTGGCCTTGGCCTGGGAGGAACAACGGGATATGCCATTAATCCGGCCAGAGACCTGGGGCCCAGGTTGATGCATTTTATATTGCCCATTAAAGGAAAAGGCGGCAGTAACTGGCAGTACAGCTGGATACCTGTTTTAGGACCGGTAATTGGGGGACTACTGGCTGCTGGTTTATTTATGGTATTGAATTGAACAGGGGCTGTTTTGGATAACATTTTTGACGGTAAATATTTAGAAATTTAGTTGAGAAATTTGTCAGATTTTACAAGTGTACCCTTACCTTTGCCGCCAAATCGGGTAACTTAATTTTAAAGTTGAGGCCTGATTTACTCGTAATCATTTAAACATACTCAAAACCTATGGCTACAAAGGGTAAGATTAAACAGATCATTGGTGCCGTTGTGGATGTACATTTTCCTGACGAAAACACCTTGCCTGAAATTTACAATGCGTTGGAATTGAAAAGGGATAACGGCGATACGCTGGTTCTGGAAGTGCAGCAGCATTTGGGAGAAGACAGTGTTCGTTGTGTGGCGATGGACGGTACTGAAGGCTTAGTACGTGGAATGGAAGTAATTGATACCGGAAAAGCGATTGCAATGCCTACCGGAGAACTGATTAACGGACGCCTTTTTAATGTAACAGGTGATGCAATTGACGGCTTACCACAGGTTAGTAAGGAAAATGGCCGCCCGATACATGCAACCCCTCCTCCTTTTGATGAACTGAGTACCGCTTCTGAAATTTTATTTACCGGTATTAAGGTAATTGACCTGATTGAACCTTATGCAAAAGGTGGTAAAATTGGTTTGTTTGGTGGTGCGGGTGTAGGTAAAACAGTACTGATTCAGGAACTGATTAACAATATTGCCAAAGGCCATGGTGGTTTATCTGTATTTGCAGGTGTGGGTGAAAGAACCCGTGAAGGAAATGACCTGTTGCGTGAAATGATTGAAGCTGGCATCATGAATTATGGTGATGCTTTCAAACATAGCATGGAAGAAGGCGGATGGGATTTGAGCAAAGTGGATATGAACGGATTGAAAGAGTCTAAAGCTACATTCGTATTCGGCCAGATGAATGAACCTCCCGGAGCCCGTGCCCGTGTGGCATTAAGCGGTTTAACCATTGCGGAATATTTCCGTGACGGTGACGGCCAGGGAAAAGGAAAGGATATCTTATTCTTTGTGGATAATATCTTCCGTTTTACACAGGCAGGTTCTGAGGTTTCAGCTTTGCTGGGACGTATGCCATCTGCGGTGGGTTACCAGCCTACACTGGCCACTGAAATGGGATTGATGCAGGAACGTATTACTTCTACCAAAAATGGTTCTATTACTTCTGTACAGGCGGTATATGTGCCTGCAGATGATTTAACCGATCCGGCTCCTGCCACTACTTTTGCGCATCTGGATGCGACAACCGTACTGGACAGAAAGATTGCGGATCTGGGTATTTATCCGGCTGTAAACCCGCTGGAATCTACTTCCAGGATTTTAACTCCGGGTATTGTTGGTGAAGCACATTATGAAACAGCGAACCGTGTAAAATTAATTTTACAGCGTTATAAAGAACTGCAGGATATTATTGCGATACTGGGTATGGATGAACTGAGTGATGAAGATAAAATGACTGTTGCAAGGGCACGTAAAGTGCAGCGTTTCTTATCTCAGCCATTCCATGTTGCAGAAGCATTTACCGGTTTAAAAGGTGTATTTGTAGATATTAATGATACTATTAAAGCCTTTAATTCTATTATGGACGGAGAAGTGGATGAATATCCTGAAGCTGCTTTTAACCTGGTGGGAACATTGGATGATGCTATTGAAAAGGGTAAAAAATTATTGGCCCAGGCTGCAGAGGGATAAAATAATTCCTGATTTCTTTTAGAAAGTACAATTACAAACATGAAGCTTGAAATATTAACTCCGGAAAAAAAATTATTCAGTGGTGATGTCTATGGTGTTCAGTTACCGGGTATTACCGGTTTATTTGAAGTATTAGATAAACACGCCCCATTGGTAAGTGCATTGGGCAAGGGTAATCTGAAAGTTTTAAAGAGTAAAAATGAATTTCAAAACTTTACTATACAAAGTGGTTTTGTAGAAGTATTAAACAATAAGGCAACTGTATTAATTGAAGGTGCGGTAGAAGCTTAATTGTTAAAACTTAACATTTTAGATAAATAGGTCCTGCTGCAAGCGGGACCTTTTTAATTGTAAAAGTTAGTTGTGTTAGTATTTGGTTTTATGGGCAAAAAAATCTACTGCAGGCATTTATATATGCTTTACAGTAGATTAAAATGCTGATTAAATTATGCTGATCTGGTAAATTACCGTAAACGGTCGGCGCTTTTTACAATCTTTTCATCCCGGTAAATACCCCTTGCGGCCATGATCTGTAAAACCGGTATTACCAGGGGAATTAATGCGGTGAGGCTATAACTGCTTTCTTCCGGTACAAATGCTTGTTTTTGCCAGAAATACAACAGGATGGTACCTATTGATAAAAGAATGGCTGCAATGGTTAATCTTAATTGCAATTTCCTGTTTTTATAGAGGAAAATGGCAATAAGGGATGCAAAAGCTGTTGCTGTAGTAGCTACAATTAATAAAATATTATAGGTGCCGGTAGCAAAAACCATGGGTTTTGGGATGGCATCATTTATTCTGTGGCCGGTAAAGAAAGCGGTTTTCAGAGAAATGAGTCCCAGAGTTCCTGCAAGCAATAACCAAATGGTTTGTAATCTTTGTAACATAGGAATGCTGTTTAGGATGAAGTGTAATTTATCCCATTTCAGGGTATAAAACAAACTGTGTCATAAATTCATTGACAGATGCTTTCACTTTTGAGAGTACGGCCACATCATCTGCATGAGTTAATACGGTATCAATGGCATTCACCACAAATTCCATATCTGTTTCCTTCAATCCCCTGGTAGTAATGGCCGGAACACCAAAACGGATACCTGAAGTTACAAAAGCGCTCTTATCATCAAATGGAACCATGTTTTTATTGGCAGTAATATCAGTATGTGTTAATACCTGTTCTGCTTTTTTACCGGTAATCTCTTTGTTTCTCAAATCGATCAGCATTAAATGGTTATCAGTACCATTACTGATGATATTATAGCCCCGGTTTACAAAGGCAGTTGCCATGGCCTGGGCATTGATTTGTACCTGTTTGGCATATACGGTAAATTCATCTGATAAGATTTCGCCAAATGCAATCGCTTTTGCAGCAATCACATGTTCCAATGGCCCACCCTGGGTACCTGGGAAAACGGCCATATCTATCAAGTTACTCATCAGGCGGATATTACCTTTTACATCTTTTAGTCCGAATGGGTTTTCAAAATCCTTACCCATCATAATAATCCCTCCCCTTGGCCCGCGTAATGTTTTATGGGTGGTACTGGTAACAAAATGGCAATGGTTAAATGGAGAACTTAATAAACCTTTAGCTATTAAACCGGCAGGATGTGCAATATCTGCCATTACAAAAGCACCTACTTCGTCGGCAACAGCGCGTATTCTCTGATAATCAATATCACGGCTATAGGCACTGGCACCACAGATAATTAATTTAGGTTTTACAGCTTTAGCCTGTGATTCCAGCATTTCATAATCAATCAGTCCTGTTTCTTTTTTAACACCATAAAAATGAGGCTGGTAGAGTTTGCCACTGAAGTTTACAGCAGACCCATGGGTTAAATGACCACCCATGCTGAGATCCAGTCCGAGTATCGCATCACCGGGCTGTAAGATAGCCAGCATTAAAGCGGCATTTGCCTGTGCACCGCTATGGGGTTGCACATTGGCATATTCTATCTGAAAGATTTGTTTTAAACGGTCAATTGCCAGCTGTTCTGTCTGGTCTACAATTTCACAACCTGCATAATACCTTCTGCCCGGGTAACCTTCTGCATATTTATTGGTCATTACATTACCCATTGCCTGCATTACCTGAAGGGAAGTGAAATTTTCTGAAGCAATTAATTCTATTCCCCTTCTTTGTCTTTCCAGTTCCTGTTTAATCAGATCAAAAACCAAGGTATCTCTTTGCATGATTATAATTTTTCTGCGCAAAAATAACAGATTACTGGTGCAGAGAAAATATTTAACCTAAATGTTTATGCCTAAATCTTCCACATTTAGCCACTCCTGAAAAATTTCCTTATTTTCACGTCTTATTCAAGTGTATCAGGTACACATTAAAAGCTGTAATTAACGGTGAAGTAAGGTTACTTCATTCATTTACAACATAACAAGCATGATGAAAGCGATTATACCGGTGGCCGGTGCAGGAACTAAACTAAGGCCCCATACTTATACTCAACCAAAGGCGTTAATACCGATAGCGGGTAAAACTATTTTAAGTTTTATAGTAGATCAGTTACACGATGCAGGGATTCAGGAATTTATTTTTATAGTAGGGTATTTAGGGGAGAAAATTCAGGAATATGTACAGGAAACCTATCCGCACTTAACTACGCATTTTGTATACCAGAATGAAAGGCAGGGTACAGGACATGCCATTGAACTGACCAAAAGTATTGTTGGTGAAGATGAAGTTTTTGTGGTACTGGGTGATACCATTTGTGATTATGATATACGGGAAGTGGTGGAAAGCCCTTTTAATATGCTGGGTGTGAAGAAAGTGGATGATCCGAGAAATTTTGGGGTGGCTGAAATAAATGAGCAGGGGGGGATTGACCATGTGGTGGAAAAGCCTTCGATACCCAAAAGTAATATGGCATTGGTAGGATTATATAAGATTAAGGAAAGCCATCTTTTATTTGAATGCCTGCATTACTTGTTTTCTGCAAATATTACCAGTAATGGGGAATATAACCTGACAGATGCGCTGGATTGTATGATTAAAAGAGGGGTTAAATTTCAGTCGTTTAAAGTAAGAAGCTGGTTTGACTGTGGCAAAAAGGAAACCTTACTGGAAAGTAATGCCACGCTGCTTAAGAAATATGGCGGGGTTGTAGATCCGGATATTTTTACCGAAAATTCTATTATTATACCGCCTGTTAGTATAGCAAAAGGGAGTATAATTAAAAATTCTATAATCGGTCCGCATGTATCTGTTGGTGCCCAAACCACGATACAATTTTCTATAATAAGAGACAGTATTATCGGTTCTTACACCAATTTATTTGAAATAGTGGTGGACAATTCCTTAATTGGCAGTGATGCCAGTGTTAAGGGGTTAAGCCGGAGTTTAAATATAGGGGATAATACGGAAATTGATTTTGGATAATTAACAGTTTATGTTTTCCAATAGAATTACACAGCTTTTACGGATTCAATATCCGATTATACAGGCAGGAATGGTATGGGCCAGCGGATGGCGATTAGCGAGTGCGGTAAGTAATGCAGGCGGATTAGGAATTATTGGAGCCGGGAGTATGTATCCTGATGTTTTAAGGGAACATATTATTGCCTGTAAACAGGCTACCAGTGCCCCTTTTGCAGTAAACCTTCCCTTATTGTATCCTGATATTGAAAAGCATATTCAGATTATAACAGCAGAAAAAATACCTATTGTATTTACAAGTGCCGGAAACCCAAAAACTTATACCCGATATTTTAAAGAAAATGGCATTATAACCGTGCATGTGGTGAGCAGCAGTGCTTTTGCTGTAAAAGCAGAAGCTGCAGGGGTAGACGCAGTGGTAGCAGAAGGGTTTGAAGCAGGTGGACATAATGGTAGGGAAGAAACCACCACCATGGTATTGGTTCCGGCGGTTTGCAATGCAGTAAAGATTCCGGTAATTGCTGCCGGAGGAATTGCTATAGGCAGACAGATGCTGGCAGCAATGGTACTTGGGGCAGAAGGGGTACAGGTAGGGAGCAGGTTTGTTTGTACGGAAGAAGCTTCTGCCCATATCCGTTTTAAGGAAGCCGTGATACAGGCTAAAGAAGGGGATACCTTATTAAGTTTAAAGAAAATAGCTCCGACAAGATTATTGAAAAACAGTTTTTTTGAGCTGGTGAAAGCTGCAGAAGACAATGGTGCAGATAAAGATACACTTGTACATCTTTTAGGCAGGGGTAAAGCCAAAAAGGGCATGTTTGAGGGTGACCTTGAAAATGGGGAGCTGGAAATTGGACAGGTAAGTGCTTTGATACATGAAATTAAACCGGCTGCAGCTGTAGTAAAGGAAATATGGGAAACATTTGAGCTGCTAAGATCAAATGTTTCCGGAAATCTTAACTTTTTCTAACTGCCCATTTCCACATTTCTTTCCAGGTGGGCTTTTTGCCATACATCAGTATACCGGTACGGTATATTTTAGCGGCGAGCCAGGTGGTTGCTATAAAACCGGCTATCAACAATACCATACTCAAAATCAGTTCCCATAAGCTTACGCCATCCGGGATGCCATGGGCAATCCTTGCCATCATTACAATGGGTGAAGTAAGCGGGAAAAGGCTTCCGAATATTGCCAAGCCGCTATTGGGTTCATTTACCGCCTTAGTCATAATTACTATTGCAAAAATAATGGGCATGGTAATTGGCAACATCAGGCTTTGTGCATCCTGCGGATCTTCATTCACTGCACTGCCTACTGCAGCGAAAAGAGAAGAGTACAGTAAATAACCACCCAGGAAATAAAATATAAAACAACCGATTATTAAAGGGAAATTGATCTGACTGAAGCTCCTCATGATTTCTGTCATACCCCCGTTATCCTTGATAGCCTGAGCTGCCTGGATGCCTGCTGGTTGAATAGGTTGTCCGTGCATTTGGTTTAAAAGATCAGGGAAAATAAGTGGTAACAATAATTGTAACCCAAAAACCAATACAATCCAGATAATAAATTGAACCAGGCCCACTGCCCCGATACCCGTTATTTTTCCCATCATTAACTGGAATGGTTTAACACTGCTGATAATAACTTCAGCAATCCTGCTCACTTTTTCTTCCATCACACCCCGCATTACCATGGAACCATAAATGAAGAGAATTATATAAATCAGGAAACCGGAAATATAACCAACAATATAACTAACACCAGCTTTACTGTCATCGTCCGTTTTGCCTGAAACCGTAGCAAATTTTATACGGTTGGCATTATTCTGAATGCTGTCCAGTTGTGCCTTTGAAATATGCAAAGACAGTAATCTTTTTTCTTCCAGGATATCATTAAAGCTTTTCTGGATTTTTTCGCGGGTCATGATACCAATTGCCTTGCTGGACTTAAGCTGCAGGGAGTCTTTACCCATCAGTTCATAAGTAGCAGGAATAAAAATATATCCATCATATTTCTTAGTTTCAAGTGCAGTATTGAGGGTTTCAGCAGTTTGATTTTTAACCAGTTCAAAATTCATATCCTCTTTACTGTGAATAGTGCCATCCAGAATATTTGCTTCATCTGCAACAGCTATATGTAAATTATCTCCGCTTTTAACAGAAAAATAAATAATCAGTGCATAAAAGCCAAAAATGAGCAGGGGTAATAAAATAGTGGTTAATAGAAAAGTTTTCTTTTGCACCCTGCTTAAAAATTCTCTTCTGGCAACCAATAAAATCTTGTTCATATAATTTAGTTATACGTGTTTGTATTAGTGAACTGGTTGAAATTTGCGTGATACCGAAGTGGTACCTTCTACCAGTTCTATAAATATATCATTGAGGGAAGGCAGGATTTCATTAAAAGCCTCGATGGTGATATCCTGATCCAGAAAAAACCTGATCAGGTCATTGCTTCTGAATCCTTCCTTTATTTTAACTGTATAAGTATTTGCCTGTTGTTCCAGCAACTCAAAGCCATTAAACTGAATAGTTGCAGGAATTTCTTTTAAGCTTACCCTGAATTTATTTTTTTTGAACTGCTGTTTGATATCAGCCACAGTACCGTCCAGTATTTTTTTACCCAGGTTTACCAGAACAATATGATCACAGATTTCTTCTACCTGTTCCATTCTGTGTGTACTGAAAATGATGGTGCTGCCCCTTTGGGATAAACCATAAATTTCATCCTTAATCAGATTGGCATTTACGGGATCTAATCCGCTGAATGGTTCGTCCAGTATAATGAGGCGGGGTTCGTGTAAAACAGTGGTTACAAATTGTAATTTCTGACTCATTCCTTTACTCAGGTCTTCTACCTTTTTATTCCACCAGGTTTCCATTTCCAGTCTTTTAAACCAGAATTTTATTTTTTCAAGAGCTTCAGATTTACTTAGTCCCTTTAATTGTGCTAGATATAAAACCTGTTCCCCGATTTTCATTTTTTTATATAAGCCACGTTCTTCAGGCATATACCCAATTTTAACGGCATCATTCAGAGGGTCAAACCTTTTGCCATCAAAAATAACCTCCCCCTCATCCGGGAAAAAAATGCCTGTAATCATTCTTAATAAGGTAGTTTTTCCCGCACCATTTGGCCCCAGCAGCCCGAAAATGCTTCCTTTTTTAATATCAAAGCTAATATCATCTACTGCTTTTTGGGTAGCGTAGTACTTTTTTAAATGATGTAGTTCCAGAATATTACTCATGTCAGTTAAATAAATTATTTATAAAATAATTTCATAAGCGTTTAGTTTGGCAGGTATATGGTTAATATTTTTAAACATTCCTGATGCCATCTCAACCGGGTAAAATTTGAAATAGCTTTGCAGTTTACACAAAAAAGCATTTCAAATATCTTTTCTTAGGAATTTAATTAAAAAGCTGCCGGTTGTGATGGCGATGTTAATAACTTTTATAATGTTTAAATGCTTAGAGCAATCATAGACGCCACTTTTTCCCCATCCATAGCAGCACTTACAATACCACCGGCATAACCTGCACCCTCCCCGCAGGGATAGAGGTTTTTAATTTGGATATGCTGTAAGTTATCCTCGTTTCTTGGAATTCTAACAGGAGAGGAGGTTCGGCTTTCTGTTGCTACTACAACTGCCTCGTTGCTGTAATATCCGTGCATTTTTTTGCCAAATGCCTTGAATCCTTCCTGCAGGTTCCGGAAAATGAAGGCGGGAAGAACAGCTGAAAGGTCCGCCGCATGCAGTCCGGGAATATAACTGTTACCGGGTAAAGAAGCAGACACCCTGTTTTCAGAAAAATCTGTCATCCTGGCTGCCGGGGCAACAAATTTTCCACCACCTGCTTTAAAAGCATTTTGTTCAATCAGCTGCTGAAAATACATCAGGGATAGTGGGGAATCAGGTTTTGATGGATGAATGTTCCGGATAGTTTTTAAATAATGGTAAGCATCCTGCTGGCTTACACTTACCACCATTCCGCTATTGGCATAGGGATTGTTTCTTTTGGATGGGCTCCAGCCGTTTACCACCAGTTCTTCCGGATGTGTGGAAGCGGTAGCAATAATGCCACCGGGGCACATGCAAAAACTGAAAACACCCTTGCCATTCACCTGTTCTACCAGGCTATAGGAAGAAGGGGGCAGATGTATATCTCTTACCGGACAGTGGTATTGTATAGCATCGATCAGTGTTTGCGGATGTTCTACCCTTACCCCAAGCGCAAATGGTTTAGCTTCGATAATAATATTTTTCTGATGCAGCGTTTCAAAAATATCCCTGGCCGAATGCCCTGTTGCAAGTATAACTGCATCAGCATAAAATTGATCGCCTGATTGATTGATAATACCTTTAACTGTATTATTTTCAATAATCAGGTCCGTTACTTTGTTTTGGAACAACATAATTCCCCCACAATTGAGGATCTGTTCCCGGATGGCGGTGATAATATGGGGTAATTTATTGGTACCGATATGCGGATGGGCTTCATATAAAATATTTTCATCTGCACCAAACTGGAAAAATAAATTCAAAATCCGGTTGATATTGCCCCTTTTATTACTTCGGGTATAGAGTTTTCCATCGCTGTATGTACCTGCGCCTCCTTCCCCGAAACAGTAATTGCTGTCTGGGTTAATCAATCCTTCTTTATTCAGTATTGCAAGATCCCTTCTTCTGGCCCTTACATCTTTTCCTCTTTCTATCAGGATGGGTTGAATGCCCAGTTCCAGTAATTTAAGTGCTGCAAATAATCCGGCAGGCCCGGTTCCAATGATAATAACTTTTTTAGCAGAAGGAATTAATGGTTTAAATAATACCGGGTTAATAGTTCTTTTATAAAAGGGTTCGTTAATAAAGGCATTTACCTTAAGATTAACCCAAATCTGTTGCCTGCTTCGTGCATCTACTGATTGGTGTAAACGGGTATACCCTGATACAGCATTTTCCGGAATACCGGCAGCAGATGCAAGGTGTTTTTTAATAATAGATTCAGTAACAGCTTCAGCAGGTTTCAGTTTTAAAGTAAATTCCTTTTGCATGAATAAAGCAATTCTGATATTTAGAATGGCAGATCATCCACTGCATCCATTGGAGGTGCATCCGGTACAAAATTTGGAGGTGCATCATTACCGGCTTCTGCACCCAGTTTCAGGGTTTCAATTCTCCAGGCATCCAGATTGGTAATATAGTTTTCTTTTCCTTCTTTTACCCACTTGGTTCCCTTAATATTAAACATCACTTTTACATCATCGCCCAGATTAAACCTGTCCGGCATTGCAGTCTTATCCTGTACACACTGAAATTTAACATAATTGGTAATGGTTCTGCCATTAATGTCCTCTGATTTTTCTATAACAAACTCTCTTGTTTTAAAAGTTTCCGTTCTTTGAACTATATTAAATTTTGCCACCAGTTTTCCGGTAATCTCGTAACTCATGTTTTTATATTATCCGGCAAAAATAGCTTTTTCAATTTCTAATTCCGTATAAAAAATCTTTGGTGTTATATTCTATTTAGTTGTAATTTCCATTTCCAGCCGGCACTGTATGAAAAAACAATTACTACCATATATTATTCTTTATTTTTTTTATAATATATCATCCGCACAGGATATTCTGGTCAACTACAGGAATTATGCCATTGAAGCAGGCAAAATTTCAGATACTACAGTTATTAAAATGCTTTTGCCTTATAAAGACAGTTTGCAAAAACAAATGAAACAGGTATTGGGTTTTTCTTTGCAGGGTATGTTTAAAAAACAACCGGAAAGCGGATTGGGAAATTTTATAGCTGATTGTATGAAGCAGATGGCAGAAAAAAAATTTGAGCAAAAAGTAGATGCAGCAATTGTTAATTACGGAGGGTTAAGGCAATTTGTACCAAAAGGTGAGATTACTCTGGGAACGCTTGTTGATATAATGCCCTTTGATAATCAAATTGTACTACAGGAATTAAGCGGAAAACTGTTACAGGAATTATTAAATATAACAGCTGAAAAAGGAGGATGGCCGTTGAGTGGAATAGAAATGCATATTCAACATAAAAAAGCGGTTCAGGTAAGGGTTAATCATAGCCCACTGGATGAAAATAAAATGTACAGAATTGCCTGCACTGATTATTTAGCCAATGGGGGTGATGGTTGCAGGATGTTGAAAGGAATTCTTAAACAATCCGCAGGTTATTTATTCCTGGATGCATTGAAAGAATATTGCTTATTGCAAACAGAACAATACAGGCCAATTGATGGCAGAATTGAAAACCGTGTGGTTTATGACAATTAACCGAAGAGGATTTATAAAAAACGCTTTACTGACCGGAGGTTGCCTTTCAGCAGGGGGGCTATTGCCCCTGGGCTTGTTTGGGGCAGAGCGGACAGATACTTTGACCATATTACATACCAATGATTTGCATAGCAGACTGGAACCATTTCCTGCTGATGCAGGTAAATTTGCCGGAATGGGCGGCATTGCAGCCAGGGCTGCACTTATTAGTAAAATAAGGAGTGAAACTGAACAGGTATTATTGCTGGATGCGGGTGATATTTTTCAGGCAGGAGCTTTTTTTAACCTGTTTAAAGGTGAGCCGGAAATTAAAGCCATGAGCCTGTTGGGTTATGATGCTGTTACGATTGGAATTCATGATTTTGATGGCGGAATAGAAAATTTTGCAACTCAATTAAATCATGCTAACTTTCCAATCATAATATCCAATTATGATTTTGCTGGCACACCGATGGTAAATAAATATCTTCCGTTTAAAGTTTTTCAAAAAGGTAAGGTGAAAATTGGGGTTTTGGGTATTGGAATTGAATTAAAAGGGTTGATTCCTGAAAACATATCTGGTGCTATAATTTATAACGATCCTCTTGAAAAAGCGAATGAAATTGCAAATGTTTTAAAACAACAGGGCTGCGATATGATAATATGTTTATCTCATTTGGGTGATAAATATGATGATAATAAAATTAGTGATGAAATACTTGCTAAGGAATGTTATGACATAGACTTAATTATAGGGGGGCACACCCATCGTTTATTTACAGAACCAAGGGTTTATCGTAACAAAAAAGGGAATGATACTGTAGTAAATCAGGCAGGATGGGGAGGGTTACAATTAGGGAGGCTGGATTATTCATTTCCACGAACGGGGAAAAAAAATATGTTAAAGTCGCATACTGTTTTAATAGGGAAAAAAACGATGGAATAAAAAA
>Ga0364859_10399_pt1 | contig 23310 bp, 21 predicted proteins | sample ExccelAu500001D3_FD_206911 | JGI IMG/M metagenome (GOLD analysis project Ga0364859, IMG submission 206911) | Enriched cells from Trout Bog Lake Hypolimnion, Wisconsin, USA - BchlTB.Aug20.5000.01 .D3 | ecosystem: Environmental > Aquatic > Freshwater > Lake > Hypolimnion/Profundal zone | place: USA... | reverse complement strand
TGCTCATTTTAATTCCATTTTATCATTATTCTGTTTCACGTGAAACAACGTCTTATTAATATACTTATCCTCAAGACTCCGCATTTCTGATTTCTCAATCAAAGATGAATCATTAAATCCGGCAATATGCAGCATACCATGTATCACAACCCTTTTCATCTCGTCAATCAGGGATACATCATTGGTAATTGCATTTTCCCGTACCCTGTCAGTACTGATATACAATTCTGCTTCAACTTTCCCGGGCTCTTCTGCATAATTAAAAGTTATGATATCCGTATAGTAATCATGTCCCAGATACTCAACATTTAATTTCAGCAGTTCATCATCCGTCATAAATACAACATTCGTGTACTCAAGCGTTAGATTATGATCCGAAATAATCTGCTCTGATGCATAAATCAAAGCCGACGCTGTATCGGCTGAAAATTCGGGGTATGTATTAAAAAATTGTATCATAGGTGCAAAGGTACAACAAACTATAAAAGGGTAACTGTCCCCTTATATCGGTGCACAGTATAATCGAGACCCAGAACCGTGATAAAATATAAATATACTCCTTGCGGAGCAATATTGCCATTTTTCATTGTTCCATCCCATCCCTTCTTGACATTAATGGTCTGGTATATTTCTTCACCCCATTTATTATATATCACCATGCGGGACTGCAAGGTATCAGCATACGTCAAAACAGGCCTAAACACGGTATTAAAAAACTCCTGGGGCGCAAATGCATTTGGAATATATACTACAGGAGAATCTACATAACACACAGTATTGGAATAGCTTAACGCTGAAAAACCATATTTATCACTATCACCATTTTCAAATGCTTTTATCTGATAACAAATACCTGGTCGTCCATAATCCGAAAATGAATCAGGATCAGAATAAAAGAGCGTGGCCCCATTTAAATCCATGATATCCGTCACAACAGGATTCGCATCTTCCACTGTTCTCAATACAGAATATCCCAGAACGCCTCCATTCCAAAGGTCATACGCATTCCAGCTAAGATTCTTGATCCTGCCATCTTTTTTAAGTTCTAATAAAATATTATGAGGCATATTGCTCTGGCCTCCAAAATGACCACAGGTATTATAAACCTTAATCATATAGTACCATATTTTGGCAGTTGCCTCTGCAGTATTATCCTGAAAACTATAATCCCCACCCGGAATTTTAATACCCGAAACCGTAGCGATCAACACCATACTTGCAATATCCACCCCTCTATAAATTTCAAAATAACCCACCTGGGGGTTGTTATCTGTTGTCCAATCTATTTCAATATCACTCCCAATGGTTGTTACGGTTTTTATATAGACATATTTAAAGTTTTTTTGAAACCGTGTCGTTAAACTTATTCTGTTGGATGACGAAGTGATAATAACCGCAGAATTTTCAACAGCTCTGACAAAAAAATAATACTTCGTAAAATTATTAAGATTTGTAAAAATAAATGATGTTGTATTTGCTATTCCGGCATAGGTATATCCCTTTGCAGAATCAGTGGAATAATAAACATAATAATATCTGACACCACTGTGCCATCCCAGATATGGCGACCAGCTTAAAGTAACCGTAAATTTACAGGTATCCTGAGAGGCACCCAGAAAAACAGTTGTTTGAGGATTTCCCAAAGGAGAAACATTATCACAACTATCCATGGCAGCAAGCTGATAACTTAGGGAACCTTTATTTGCTTTGGCATTGGTATCTATCCCAAATAAAGCCTTTATGTGTAATATGGTGTCTATGGGAAAACTTCCTCCTTTGAATGAATTAATAATAAAACTTTTTGTGTCTGCATAAGCCTTAGGTGGGTTTGCTGACCAACCGATAACAACGGTACCATTTGGTAAAACACTCACAGAATCAGGATCTGTTACCGGAGGGGCCGTTGAATCCACAGACATCGTATCAGAAACAGAAATGCGGGTGGGATTACATTTGCTGATGTATTCAATAAAAAACGTACCCCCAAGATACTTTGCCGCATTTGCAATTGCAATATCCGTCTGGCTCTTGTTCAATGAACTATCAAGGAGGATGTACGAACCAAACCTTTGCTCACCATATACAAGTATTTTTTCAAAACCCAAACAAGTATCTGTAAAGGGGTACCATGAAACTGTAACAACACCGTTGGCAGATATACAGATTCTCCTGAGGTGAACACTACTGCCCATAGAAGCCTGAGCATGCAAAAAACCTGCAAGGAGAATAAAAAAACAAACCAAATATCTTATAACAGACCTTTTATACCTCAAAGGAGAACTTTAACTTTAACTTTGCACAATAACTAATACATAATGAAACGAAAAAATTCTGTAAATCTGTCAGAAATAAAAAAATATACGCAAGACGACAGTACAAGGCTTAATAAATATATCAGCAATTGCGGAATTTGTTCCAGAAGAGAAGCTGACCAACTCATCAGTTCCGGCAAAATTAAGGTAAATGGAAACGTTATCACAGAGTTAGGGTATAAAATTGACAGAAATGCCCAGGTAACCTATAACGATAAACCGATAAAACCCCAGAATTATGTATACATCCTGCTAAATAAACCCTCAGGTTATATCACAACCACAGACGATCCGGAAAATAGAAAAACAGTAATGGACCTCATTTCGGCGGCTACTAAAGAAAGGGTATATCCAGTAGGGCGGCTTGACCGAAATACATCAGGACTTTTATTGCTTACAAACGACGGTGATCTGACTAATTTCCTGACCCACCCTTCTAAAAAAATAAGTAAAATATATGCCGTAACGCTTGATAAACCGCTGGCAAAAAATGATTTCCAGAAAATTATCGATGGCGTAGAATTAGAGGATGGTCTGATTGAAGTGGATGAAGTTGCCTATACAGACGCAAATGATAAGAAACAGGTAGGGATACAGATACACTCCGGAAAAAACAGGGTGATAAGAAGATTATTTCAAAGCATTGGATATGAAGTAATTAAACTGGATAGAGTTGTATTCGGGTTATTAACAAAAAAGGATTTACCCCGTGGAAAATGGCGCTTTTTAACATCTCTTGAGGTTAATAAACTCAAGGGTTAACAGAGCTATTTATTTCAATGTTTACAAGCAAACATTTATGAGCAAAAAACCCACAGCCTATCCACGAATTATTTACGAGACTTTCTAAAATTTATTCCACAGGTACAATTTAAATACATCTGTTGATAAAAATTTAAAATTATATTAATCAAAACTTTACAATAAAATAACCTGTTGATTATATTTATAAAAAAGAGGACAACCAATTCCGCAACAAAAGTTTAATATTTTTATCCCCTTATCCACAAGACTAATTAAAAGACCATAAAATATTTTTTAAAATTTTAATACATTAAAACCAGTGTGAAACTCAAAGCCTCTGATTGATGTTATTCTGGTAGTAATAATAAACTTGTGAAAATATTTAGGCACTTTATTGGCTATGTAAAAATTTTTAGCTAAATTTAACGCGATGTGGATAATTATACCTAAGTTTGTTATTCATTGCCAAAATTTATATGCTTATGAGAAAAATTTACAAATTTCTTTTCCCATTAATTGCCTTTTTTGGTTTTTTTACACCATATAAAGCAAGTGCAACCCACGTTATGGGTTGCGATATAACATGGGTTTGCCTGGGTAATGATAGTTTTGAGCTTATTGTGCATGCCTTCAGGGATTGTAACGGGATTCCTTTGTCAGGCACCGGATTAACTTATTTTACGCCTGGAGACACTTGCGCTTCCAGTCCTGTTAATGCAAATCCGAAAGTTTGTTGCGGAACTGATATTACACCGGTATGTTCAAGAAGTTGCAGCAGATGTATTTCAAATCCTACATGCGTTTTTCCGTATGGAATTGAGCAATTTACCATTACTGCTACGGTATATATGCCACCACCATGCTGTAATTATACCATAGCCTGGCAGGAAAGTGCCCGTAATAGTTCTATTACTACCGGTGCGGCTAATAATAACTTTTACATGGAATCTCAACTTAACAGATGCGTTACACCCTGCTTAAGTTCTCCCTATTTTACAAATCCTCCTGTAGCCATCTTCTGTACAAACCAGTGTGTTGTTTACAACCCGGGGGTAGATGATAACAGCCGGGATGCGCAGGGAAGAGCGGATTCTCTTTCATATAGTTTTGGTTTTCCGCAATCAGCCGCAGGATCAAATATTCCTTACAACTACCCTTATACCAATGATGCGCCTCTGATATATGCCGGTACCAGTAAAACAGAAGCCTTTGTTCCACCTACCTGTTACGGATTTCACCTTGACTCGATCACCGGGGATATAGAATTTAAAGCATTAAAACCGGATATTACGGTTATGAATGTTGTTGTTACCATTTACAGACGAGACTCACTGGGGGTTGAAAGGGTTGTCGGGTATATTCAGCGGGGGCTCGAAATTATTGTTATAGATTGTCCCGCAAACCATCCACCGATAATACCGGGAATAAACGGAGGCACAACCTATTCCGAAAAAATATGTGCCGATCAACAGACTTGTTTCCAGGTTAAAGCATTTGACCTGGACTTACCGGATACAGATTATTTGTCGTGGAATAACCCGGGATCTATGAATGGAGCCTCTTTTACTGTGGTGCCGAACGGGCAGAAATGGCCAACTGCTGTATTTTGTTGGTTCCCGACTGATAAGGATGTTAGGTCTTATCCATATACATTTATCGTTACAGCAATTGACAATGCATGTCCTATTCCTGGCCGGGCTTCAAAAGCTTTCAGTATTTATGTAATTGCAGCGCCGAGTGCCGATTATTCAGCTACGGTTCAGAAGTGCGGAATGGTATATTTTCAGGCGAGTCCCGATAAATCATCATCTACAGCAATAACGAAGTATATGTGGGTCGGGCAGGGGTCTCGGGGCCATGGGCCATTATATAAAATTGGACGAACAGCCACGTATCAGTACACTTCAGGAGGAACGTATCATTATACACTTGAAGTAACCGGACCGAATGGTTGTGTCAGATCTTATGCCGATAGTGTTACTATTGCCCCTTTCCCGGGGATATTGTTGCCGAACGATACAGCGGTTTGTGCTAATAATCCAACAATATCTGTTACAGCCAAACTTATTAACACCAAAAAACCACTTAGTATCTGGTGGAATTTAAGCTCCAAAGACAGCAGTCATAATGGCGCTCAATCTATTTCCGAAACAATCACACACGATACGGCTATCAGGGTTAACTTATTTGACGAGGGATGTCCGAATTACGATTCCATCAAAATAAAAGTGATACCGTTGCCTAAACCAAATTTAGGGCCAGACCGTAGAGGTTGCTGGGGTAAAGGCGTAATGCTAAATACAGGTCTTAAACATATGCCAATAGCCAATTGGACATGGATAAACGGAAAAGACACCTCAAAAAACCTGTTTAGGGGAGATACAATAATTGTTAACGATTCCGGAATATATTCGGTAACGGTTCAGGACACACTGGGCTGCCCCGGATCAGGATCTGTAAATGTGTTTTTTAATCCACTGGTACAGGTTCGATCCATTGATACTACTGTATGTTATGGAGACTCTGTAACGCTTCATGCCGGCATAGGGGGTTCTGGTGCTTCGTATTACTGGATAGATCAGGTACACAACAGGGTGATCAGTACTTCACCCACCTATAAGTTTTTAGCCGTTGGTAAAACAGGATATGGCGTGGCGGCGCATTTTCAGGTTGTCATAAAACAGAGTCAGCACGGACTAACCTGTGCAGATACGGGCTATATAAATGTTACGGTAAATACACCTACACACCCGATTCTGGATTCATTAAAGCCAAAATGTGTGGAAGACCCTTCATTTCAATTGGGGACTACGCCTCCATGGGTAGATACCAAACATGAGAATGGTACCTGGTTATACCCAAGAAAACCATCAGCTGTGGTAAATAATTTCTTATATCCGTCAATAATGGGGCGTACAGACAATAACCATTTGCTGGGTTATGTACATTATTTGTATGTCAACCAATTCGGGTGTATAACGAATGATTCAGTCCATATTACCATTAGCAATCAACCACAGGTAACCGCAGGTCCGGATACCACAATCTGCACCGGGAATGGAAATTATCTTCTTAATAACAAGTATGTTTCTCCAACGGGTGGTTTATGGTTTGCGCTGAAAGGCACACCAAATGCTGCGCTCACATATTCTAAAAATCACGATAGCATTTTATTCAACCCAAATGCTGCCGGTGTTTCAGATACCGTTTATGGCGTCATCTATTCTTACCAGTCACCCCCTGTAAATGGCAAGTCATCCTGTAGCAACAGCGATACGGTTTATATTCGCGTAAGAACCAACCCTACAGTTACTGTGGGACCTGTTGATTCATTATGTCTGAATGCGCCATTAAAACAATTGAGTGGATTCACCCCGCAGACAGGCATCATGAAATTTGCTCCCGGAGATAATACCAAGAGCAGCGCATTGGTATTTGACAAGTTCACACAAACCTATAGTTTTCTTGCTGATTCTGCAGGACCGGGCTGGCACAAACTAAGCTATACCGCTTTCGGTGATATCCAGAGAAACTTATGTCCGACAACAAGATACGACAGTGTTTATGTGGTACCTGCACCAACAAACGTTGATTTCCATACTTCTGATTCTTCCTGGGAATATTGTATCAACCATGCGACAGTTACTCTTATTGCGACGTCTAACGGCAAGAAAATAGGCGGAGGCTCCTATGTTGCAGGCAAAGAAGTATATGCGGCAAACGGGCAGTATTATTTTAATCCTGCCACAGCAGATACAACTAATTTAAATTCCATCTTATACGTATTGCCTTATAACCATAATGCATGCCAGGTGTCGAAAACACATACGGTAAAAATTGATAAATTGCCATCTGTGACAATTAATACCAGTCCTGATCTTTGTGCTGGGCAGGGGAAATTTGAATTTACGGTTACCAAACACAATGCAACGACGATACAATGGAGTTCGGATGGATTGCCCAATTCAGGATTTACTGCAAAAAACAGCGATAGTACGGATGTATTATACAGTCCTACCAACACGCAGGACCTGAATGGTAAGTTTACAATATCCGTTAAAGTTTCGAACCATGGTGATTGCGCACCTTATACAGCCACAAAGAGTTTTATCATAAATCAACCACCGGTGGTGAAATTTACTTCTATCCGCCAGGGTTGTGAGCCATTATCCGTTCATTTCAATTCTGATTCTGTGTCGGTTAACAGTATAACCGTAGCCAACGACCCTGCGGTAGTAAAGGCTTTTGACTGGGATTTTGGAGATGGCTCTGCACATTCCAAACAGGCCAATCCTTACCATGTGTATAAGGTTACCAATGGAAAAGACACCCAGCAGTTTAATGTCACCCTTACCATAACATCTGATTCAGGATGTACACAATCTCTGGTTAAAACGGGATGGATTACTGCATTTGCAACGCCAAAACCAGTGATTGCAGCCAATCCGCAGTTCACAACCATTGCTTTACCACAGGTTCAGTTTTCGTTTGATCCCCTTAGCAGCGGCATCGATTTCGCAGATCCTAAAACGACATTCAGGTGGACCTTTGGTGATTCTTCAAAAGCGTTTTCTACGGAAAGAAATCCATCCTATACCTATGGAGACACAGGTACCTTTAAAGTTCGCGTGGCTGTAAGTTCTAAAGGCTGTGTGGGAGACACCTTTATAACGGTTTATGTGCAGCCCGAACTTATTATTTATATTCCAAACGTATTCAAGCCGGACGATAAACACGGCGGCGGCAAAACTTCCGGCCACGAACCCAATTTTTACTCTGCAGAAGAAAACAACACGTTCCAGCCGGTAATAAGTGCCTATGAAAGCTTCTCAATGAATATATATAACAGATGGGGCCAGCTGATGTATTCCACCAATGACCCGAAAAAAGGATGGGATGGATGGTATGCCGGACATAAACCAGTTCAGGACGCTTATGTATATGTGATAAAAGCTACCGGTTATTCAGGTAAAGCATATACATTTACCGGAACGGTTACACTTCTGTATTAAAGAAATTTTACATAATCCCGGAAAAGTTATTAACTTTGCAGTGGATAAGAGAGAAAAGAGGGGACAAAGTCCCCTTTTTTATTACAGTTTTGAAAGAAATAGTTGAAAATATAATAAAAGCGAAACTGGAAAAAACACAGCTTTTTCTGGTGGATATTGTTTTTCAAAGGAATAAAATTGAAATATATATTGATGGAGATGCCGGTGTGAGCCTTGAAGATTGTGCAGTACTAAACAGACATCTCCACAACGAGCTTGAAAAAATGGATATTGACGCCGGAAAATATATTGTGGAAATATCATCTCCGGGGCTTGATAGAAATATCAGGGAACCCAGGGGGTTTAAAAAGAATGTAGGTCGAAATATGCGGGTAAAAAACAAACAAAATAGGTTTTATACCGGTAAAATGACATTTGCGGGTCCCGAGGGCATTATCCTGCAAAGCAAAAAAAATGAAATTATTAAGTATTCTGAAATAGAAGAAGCTAAGGCAGTTATTTAAACAGGTAATAAAATGAACAACGAAAGATTAGTAGAATCATTTGCTGATTTTAAGGATTTTAAAAACATTGATCGTGTAACAATGATGCGTGTTCTTGAAGAAGTTTTTCGAACCACACTGCGCAAAAAATTTGGCACGGACGAAAATTTCGACATTGTAATAAACGCTGAAAAAGGTGACCTCGAAATCTGGAGGAACCGTATGATTGTGGCAGATGATGCTATTGAAGATCCGATAAGCCAGATTGCATATAGTGAGGCGATTAAAATAGAGCCGGATTTTGAAATCGGCGAAGAACTGCCCGAAGAAGTGACCATCGAATCATTTGGACGCCGGGCCATTCAGGCTGCCAAACAGAACCTTTTTAACAGGATCCTTGAACTTGAAAAGGAAGGAATTCTTCAAAAATATAAAGACAGGGAAGGCGAAGTTGTAAGCGGAGAAGTATATCAGGTATGGAAAAAAGAAATCCTGGTACTTGACGACGAAGGCAATGAACTCGTTCTTCCGAAAACAGAACAGATTCCAAGCGATCATTTCAAAAAAGGAGACAGTATCCGGGCAGTGGTTACCGAGGTTGAATATAAAAATAACAATCCGGTAATTGTAATTTCAAGAACTTCACCCCTGTTTCTGGAAAGATTGTTTGAACTGGAGGTACCCGAAATTGCAGATGGCCTTATTAATATCAAACATATTGTACGCGAGCCAGGCGAAAGGGCCAAAGTAGCTGTAGAATCTTATGACGACAGAATTGACCCTGTAGGTGCATGTGTTGGTATGAAAGGATCAAGAATTCATGGTATTGTAAGAGAACTTAGGAACGAGAATATTGATGTTATCAATTTTACCAATAACAAAAACCTGTACATATCCAGGTCGTTAAGTCCGGCAAAGATTACATCAATTACCATAGATGAGGCAGCAAAACGAGCTTCGGTATATTTAAAACCAGACCAGGTAAGCCTTGCAATCGGTAAGGGTGGGTTAAATATCAAACTTGCAGCCAAACTCACCGGTTATGAGATAGATGTTTTCAGAGAAAGCGATGAGGAAGAATATGATGTGGATCTGGAAGAATTTGCAGATGAAATAGATGGCTGGATCATTGATGAGCTCAAAAACATAGGGTGCGATACGGCAAAAAGTGTATTGCAGCTCAGCAAAGAGGAACTGGCCAGGAGAACAGAATTGGAAGAGGAAACGATAAAAGAAATAATGTCGATTCTAAAAGCGGAATTTGAACAATAAATAACGGGCAGCAATAACGCGAATATGACAGAAAGCAGTGCACCCAGGCGGTTGGCTAAGGTGGCGTTTGAATTTAACATCAGCCAGTCAACGCTTGTAGATTTTTTAAATGGCGAAGGTATTGCCATTGAGAACAAACCCACTTCAAAAGTTACTGAAGAGGCTTATTTTGCATTGCTTAAAAAGTTTTCACCTGATAAACTCACAAAAGAAAAATCAGATAAACTGAACCTGACACCTTTAATTCATAAAGAAGAAAAGAGTGCAGAAACGGCCCGTATGGTGGCAGAACCTCAAGTGCTGTCAAAACCAGAACCTCAGGCAGCGCCTGTTGTTGCGCCACAGCCCGAAACCGCAAAAGAGGCAGAGGATAAGCTGGAGGCTGAAAAGAAAACCAAAGCAGCTGAGAAAGCGAAGAAGGAGAAAGCTGAAAAACCGGAAGAGCCTGTGAATGAACCCCAGCAATTGAAAGTTGTGGGTAAAATTGACCTGGATTCTCTATCAAAAAAGAAAAAAACGGCTGCTAAAACAGAACCAGAACCGGAGCCCGAAGTACAGGCCAAAGAGCCAACAGAGCAAAATTCGGAAGCAGTAGCCGATAAAAAATCTAAAGCGAAAAACAAAGAAACAGAAATAATACCAGAGGAGACAATACTGGCTGCAACGGAGGCTGTAGATGAATTGATAGCTGCTGAGCCAGAACTGCAAACAATTATTCCTGCTGTTGAAGAAGACGACAAGAAAGGCCTTACCATATTAGGCAAAATAGATCTTGACAAATTCAAACCCAAAAAGAAACCTCTTGCTTCTACCGATGATCTTAATACCATAAAGAAGAAAAGACGGAAGAGAAAACGGATTAATGGGGTAGAAGGGGGACGGTTTGATGAGCCCTCCGGGCCTGCAAGGCCCCGTACGCCAGCTTCACCACAGGCTAAAGGCCCGGGCCCAGGCGTAGCAGCCAAGAAAGAGCTTGACGAGAAGAAGATACAGGACGAAATAAAGAAAACGCTAACCCGTCTTACACAGAAAACCAATTTCAGTGAAACCAAAACACGGATAAAGAAGAAAAAGCGTGAGGAAAAGAAACAACGTCAATATGACGAAGACAACCAGGTTGAAACCAATGTACTGCAGGTAACAGAGTTTATTACAGCCAATGAGTTTGCAAACCTGATGAATGTAGATGTTGCTCAGGTTATTACGGCCTGTTTGTCACTGGGATTAATGATATCCATCAATCAGCGGCTTGATGCAGAAACAATTACCGTTGTAGCTGATGAATTTGGATATGAAGTAGAGTTCAGGGAAGCAGAAATGGACGAACCTGCTCTCGAGCAACCCGATAACGAAGCGAATATGGTTGAGAGAGCACCTATAATCACAATTATGGGTCACGTGGACCACGGAAAAACATCTCTTCTCGATTTTATCAGGAAATCTAATGTTATTGCGGGAGAGGCCGGAGGTATTACCCAGCATATAGGAGCCTATGAAGTAACACTTGATAACGGCAAGAAGATCACATTTCTCGATACGCCCGGTCACGAAGCATTTACAGCCATGCGTGCCAGAGGTGCAAAACTTACTGATATCGCAGTTATTGTAATTGCCGCCGATGATACAGTGATGCCGCAAACAAGAGAGGCTATCAGCCATGCGCAGGCCGCTGGTGTGCCTATTATCTTTGCTTTGAACAAGATAGATAAAGAAGGCGCTAACCCTACCCGGGTGAAGGAACAGCTGGCCGAAATGAACCTTCTGGTTGAAGACTGGGGTGGTAAATATCAAAGCCAGGAAATTTCAGCAAAAAGTGGGCTCAATGTCAATTTATTGCTTGAAAAAGTATTGCTTGAATCTGAAATTCTTGAATTAAAAGCAGATCCTGACAAGCTTGCTATGGGAACCATAGTAGAAGCAACCCTTGATAGAGGCAAAGGAATTGTGGCTTCCATACTGGTAGAAAAGGGAACTTTACGCATTGGAGATCCTATGCTTGCCGGGGCGAATTTTGGCAAGGTAAAAGCCATGTTTAACGAACGTGGTGTAAAAATAGATGCTGCTGGTCCATCTACGCCGGTGCAGGTTCTTGGATTTGATGGCAAACCTACTGCAGGAGATAAGTTTTATGTTACAGAAAATGAGCAGATTGGAAAAGAATATGCCACCAAAAGAAAGCAGCTTATCCGTGAGCAGGGAATAAGGACCCGTAAGCATATCACCCTCGATGAAATTGGTCGCCGATTGGCCATTGGATCATTTAAAGAGCTCAATCTGATAATAAAAGGAGATGTGGATGGGTCTGTAGAGGCATTGTCAGATTCCTTGCAGCGCTTATCTACTGAAGAGGTTCAGGTAAATGTAATATTTAAAAGTGTAGGTCCTATAACCGAATCAGACGTATTGCTTGCTTCTGCTTCTGATGCTATTATCATTGGTTTCCAGGTAAGGCCTTCATCTTCAGCCAGAAAACTTGCTGAACAGGAACAAATTGACATAAGGCTATACTCTGTTATTTACAACGCCATTGAGGAAATAAAATCAGCAATGGAAGGGATGCTTGCTCCTACGCATGAAGAGAAGATTGTTTGCAATGTGGAAGTCCGCGATGTGTTTAAAATCACAAAAGTGGGTACCATTGCAGGATGCTATGTTCAGGAAGGAAAAATCAACAGAAACACTAAAATACGTCTTATACGCGACGGAGTCGTTGTGTTTACAGGCGAAATTGATTCTTTAAAGCGTTTTAAAGAAGATGTAAAAGAGGTAAGTACAGGCTATGAATGTGGTATTGGAATTAAAAACTTCAATGATATCAAAGAAGGCGATATTATAGAAGGTTATGAAGAAACCGAAGTAGCCAGAAAGCTGTAGAAAGCCAGCCTTTTTTTATCCTATAATTTCCAGAAAATCTGATAAAATTTACGATAGCGTAAGATCAGGCCGACTAAATAATTCAGTTTCGTGCATTTAAGGATAATTTAGAACGATTCTATCTAACCTTAAAAAATCAACGATAAGCCCAATAATTCAATGATTTTATAAACAATAGAGTGTTTCAAAATTGCTTTTGAACAGGCTGTTTATAAAAAAAATCATTGCGGATTTGGATTTGATACACTTGTTTTCGCATATTTGCCACAGTTTTTAAAAACTTATAGCAAAAAATGAAAAATTTAATCAAAACACTGTTTGTAGCTATAGTAGCTATGTCAGTAACTTTCGCGTACGCACAAGACAACACCGCTCCTGCTAAAAAAGGCGCGAAAAAAGAAAAAATGGCTGAGAAAAAAGACGCCAAAATGGACAAAAAAGCTGACAAACCAGCAAAAAAAGGTAAGAAAAAAGCAGCCGCTCCAGCAGCGAAATAGTTTTTCTTATCAGAAACAATTATTTATGAAAACCCCGGCGTTTACGTCGGGGTTTTTTATTTGATTTTGAGCAGCACTAAACTTCCTCAAGTACTGTTCTGAATGCCATAGGCAGGTTCTCGGTTCCAAACCTGTCAAGTGTTTCCTGTTGAAGCACAGGCGCATATACAGTTCTGTATATTTCAAAATCTTCGATACTGTTTGTAAAATACTGGATGCTATAGGTGGTACCGGTTTCTTCGGGAAGCCTGCTTATAATTCTGAATATTTTGTTTCCGGAAAACATTCCGGTATTCATTACCCTGGGCATATGCACGTTTACCATCCAATCCAGCCATTCATCATGCAAGGCATCTTCAACATTTATAGTTACATTGTATAATATCATAATCTAAAATAGTATTAAGTATGCGAGGTTACAAAATGTTTGGGATTAAAAGAAATCAAGCGTTTTTTAATTCGTTCTGCAATGAATGATTTAACAGCGGAACAAAACAATGCAGAAAACTCCGTATTTTTGGCTCTCTCAAATGAATACGATCCTGAAAACTGTTTCACGCACCGGAGGCAATACTATTTTGAGTGTTATTTTTTTAGCAACATTTAAAGGGATGCGCGTTGCTTTTTAATACGATTCCATTTCTGATTCTGCTTATAGTAACGTTTGCCGTTTACTATATTCCTGTTTTGAAAAAATGGCAGCTGGTGATGCTTGTAGCGGCAAGTTTTACTTTTTATGCCTATTCCTATCCAGCCTTTCTGGCTTTGCTCTTTTTGTCGGCATTTATCAATTCATTTGCCTCCTACAGGGTATATTTTGGAAAACCCGATCATCGGAAATTGTATGCTGCAGCCGGGGTAATTGCAAATCTTTCCATCCTTATTTTTTTTAAATACAGTCCTTTTATTTCAAAAATGATGTTTGATCCTAAGGGTGATTTCGGATCTTTTCTTTTGAGCATCCCATTGCCGATAGGCATTTCATTTTTCACTTTTCATGGCATTAGTCTGCTTGTAGATGTGTATCAAAAAAGAGATCTGGAAATATACTCTGAGGTCATGCAAAAAAGTTTCTGGCAGCACAGTCTGAAAACTTCGCTATATATTGCTTTTTTTCCACAGCTGGTGGCTGGCCCCATTACCAAGTCTTATGCATTTATGCCCCAGATCAAAACCAAGTATTTCAAAGATATAAACTGGGAATCTGCGTTTAAAAACCTTGTATTGGGTTATTTTATGAAAATGGTGATTGCTGATAATATCAAGGATCAGACTTTCTGGATAAGTTTCCCCTATTTTCAGGCCTATTCCACAGCTACTCTCCTGGCACTGGTTTATGGTTATTCTATGCAGATATTTTCTGATTTTGCTGGGTACTCTATGATTGCGATGGGGCTGGCTGAATTGTTTGGCTACCATTTGCCTGTTAATTTTAAATTCCCCTATATATCCAGAACATTTTCAGAATTCTGGACACGCTGGCATATTTCATTGTCGAGCTGGCTGCGCGAATATTTATATTTCCCGCTGGGTGGCAACAGGAAAGGAAACCTGAGAACCTATCTCAACCTGATGATCGTTATGTTTCTGGGCGGACTCTGGCATGGTGCCGCATGGAGCTATGCGGTTTGGGGCTCTTTTCATGGGCTGGCGCTAGCAGCTGAAAGGTTTTTGGGGGTTTATATCAAACCCAGGGAAACAGCTTTGGTAAAAGGCCTGCAAATGCTTTCTGTTTTTGTATTTGTAACTTTTGCCTGGCTATTGTTTAAGCTTCCCAATTTTGACGATGCCATGCTTTATATGAAAGCCGTTTTTCATAATACCCATACCGGAAAGACAGATATTACCATTATTTTTTATATCCTGCTCTATTCGATACCTGTGGTATTGTTTCATTTTTTCCATCTGGCAGAAAACAGCATCGAAAAAAAACTGGGCAATTTGAAACCGGTATTTTATGCTGTGCTGGTGTTTTTTATCATTGTAAATAGTGGCCGCAGCGGCAGCTTTATATATTTCCAGTTTTAAAAAGTGATAAAAAAAACCATCATATTATCAATTGCTATCTTCATTGCTTACAATGTATTGCTGCTATGGAAACATCCCGGTACAGGTCCTGGTCAACACCAATGGCAAAAAAACAGGATCCTGATTGAAGACTATGTGGATCATCGTCAGGGTGCGCCGGTTGTTATTGTAGGTACATCACTCAGTGCGCGTCTGTATCCATCGCTGCTGCCTTCAGGATATTTCAACCTGGCCCTTGCCGGAGAAAGTATTTTTGAAGGGCTGGAAATCGTGAAAAAGAGCGTGAAAAAGCCTGAATATATCCTGATTGAAACCAATATTTTTTACAAGAAACCCGATAAGGATCTGTTGGAAGGAGTTTTTAACCCGATGATGCTGTGGATACGGAAATATATTCCATCATTCCGTGAGGAAAACCAGCCAGCAAATCTGCTGCCTCCTTTGCTGGGAAGCGCCAGCAAAAGCGAAGCTGTAAATACGAAAGCCCCGGATTCAACTATACTCAATACGCTTCTCAAACAAAAAATGGTGGATTACCAACAGGTTCCTGATAGCAATGTCATGGCTCAGAACCTTGAACAGCTAAAAGATTATGTCCGTGATTTTCAGGCGGAAGGCATAAAAGTGATTCTTTACGAAATTCCTGTTCATTGCAAATTATACCAGACGCCCCGATATCTGGTACCGAGACAAAAATTGATGACCGCCTTTCCGGAAAAGGATTATCGCTGGCTTGCCATGCCCGATTGTGGTGCTTACCAGTATGGAGATGGGGAACATCTGGCTTTTGAGAGCTCGGTTAAATTTGTGGACTGGTTTAAAAAAGCCCTGGAAAAATCTGGAGTAAAAAATTGATAATTAGCAATTTAATAAACGAATTCGGTTTTACAATTATTATTGAAATGCCGGCAATATTACATAATCGTAAGGTTTCTGTTTTCGTTATTTCCCTCGCCGGGAATTCAATATCTTTGACCCTATGATACGGCTCAGAAAATCGGTTATTTATTTTCTGACACTTTTAGTGTCAATACCTGTATTTGTTCATGCCCAGTCTGATTCCGTATCTCACAACCTCGACTATTATACCGATGCAGCTGTAAAAAACAGCCCCCTGCTCAAGGATTACGCAAACCAGATCCTCGCAAACCGGCTTGACAGCCTCACTATAAGGGCACAAAACAGGCCCCAGGTAAATGCAAATGTCAATGCATTGTACGAGCCCGATTACGGCAGTTTCGGGTATGACCAACCTATAACCAATGGCGGCAACTATGCGGCACAGATCGCTGCCACACAGAATATCCTGAACAGTAAAATTCTCAAACCCCAATACCGGCAGGTCAATATCCAGGGCCAGTCCATCACCAACACTTCCAAACTCAGTGAGCACGACCTGAGGCACAATATCATTTCGCAATACATAACAGTATGGTCTGATAAAAGCCAGCTGGAGAATGCCTATAAAGTGCGGAAATTGCTGATGGAAGAAGAAAAGGTGTTGAAACCTTTGGTTGAGAATGGCATTTTGAAGCAGTCTTCCTATCTGTCTTTTAATATCGAAAAACAAACGGATGAACTGAACCTGAGACAATTGCAAATTCAATTTGCCATAGACCTGATGACACTCAATGTTCTTTGCGGACTGAATGACACTACGACAAAAGTGAAATTAGATCCCCCGGCCTTAACCAGAAATGCTGTGAAGTATAACTATTTTAATTCTCAGAATTTTTTACAATACCGTATCGACAGTCTTCAGATCACCAACCAAAAAGATATCCTGGATGCCAGGTACAAACCGCATCTTGCCTGGAATGCTGATGCCGGATTTTTATCATCAACCCCACTTTTTTTTATGCATCCGGGTTTCAGCATCGGGATCAGCCTGGTAGCTCCGATATTTGATGGCCATCAACGCAACATAGAATATGAACGTTATGGTATCCAGGAAAGATCCCGGCTTAATTATATCAGTTTCAATCGCAACCAGTATGATATGCAATTCGTTACATTGAGCAATCAGCTCACAGCAATAAGAGAATTAACCGAAAACCTGAAGTCACAATTAAGGCTGAGCGACAACCTGATCGAAATGAATAAAATAGAACTCAACCGGGGCGATATATCTATAACAGATTTTATCGTGAACCTGCGGAGCGATATTGATATTCGCAGCAGCCTGAGTCAGAACCAGGTAAAAGAGTGGCAGATCCTCAACGATCTGAATTATTACAATTGGTGAAAATCAATGTAATAATGCGCAAATTAGTTAATGTGCTGAAGTACTAATATGATAATGTGCTGATGTGATAATGTGCTAATTGGCTGACGCAAGAATGTATCTCGAAGCAATCAGCACATCAACACATTAACACATCAACACATTAACTCATCAGCATATTAGCACATTATCTCATTGATTACTTCAACCCCGCAGCCCAGTCGAAAACCTTTTTTAGGTTTCCACTTACCTGGTTTGGATTTACCGTGCTTTTACGGATGCTTTTTTCCTGGTCTGCAATTTTCAGAAACAATCCATCCAAAGCTTTGTTGGTTGTGTACTTCACAAGATCTGTCTGCACCGGTTTTATAAAAGGGATACGGTTGTATTTGGTTGTAATAAGTGCCCAGCCTTTGGTAGCGCCAATTTTATCAAGCGATGCTTTTATCTCCGGTGAAAATGCCGAAAACAAGGCTGCAGATGTTTTGTTTTTAAAATAGGTAGTAGCGGCATTGTCCGGCCCGAGCAGGATATTTTTGGCATCATTCAGGGTCATGCCTTTAATAGCGCTTACAAATATGGGTGTAGCCTTCACAGCGGCATCCTCAGCGCCCCGGTTCATGCTTTCGACAAACTTGTCAACCTGTGGCCCAAACCCAAGCTGGCGAAGCTTATTGGCTACATTGGTGGCTTCCTCCGGGAAAGGTATTTTAACAAGGGGATCATTCAGATATCCACCCGGCTTGCTGAGCCCGCTGGCAGCATTGGCAGCTCCCACCTGCAAGGCCTCTTTCAAGGCATTGGTCATGTCTTCTTCAGATGGAATAAGGCCTTTCTGTACGAGCAGCGCTTTTGCTTCAGATAAAGTTATTTCCTGCTTTTCTGTCTTCGTTTTATCAAAAGCACGTGCCGAACTGAACAACACAATAGCCGCGATAGATATACTTAATAGTATTTTATTCATGTTTTTACCTTTCTGTTTTTGATGTGCAAATTAAAGATATTTTCTGCATCTGTGTTATGAATGGCAATTCCAATGCCAGAGAGGGCAGGGAAGATGGATCTGACAATGAATCAACCGAAATAAATTGCTTTTGCGAATTACCGGAGATCGGCTTTGCCTGAATAAACCTGATAATCACATTGTAGTTTTATGAAATAAAATCTTTTGCTGAAACTGCTTAAGTTCTCATCAGTCCCGGTATTCCGTATAAATCCGGGATGATGCCCTGCTTAACTCTTGGTGCATAATTCATATACAGCAATTATGGATTTTTTTATTTTGATAGCCCGGGCCTATAAAAGAAATAGGCCCCTCTTAAGATAAAGAAGGGCCATGAGAATAGGTTTATATACAATTATAAGTTCAATCACACACGGAACAAAGTTCTGACGATCATGGCTGAAAATTTCTGAATAAAATCAGGTTTCTATATGATTGATATCAAGTGTCATAGTGCCGTTTATCACGATTTGCTTCTTCAATCCATATATGCACTGTTGTTGGAAATACCAACATTACCCGTGTTAGTTGTATGGTAGCAATTGTTGGTATCTGATCATGATTGGCAGGTAGGATTTCCTATAGGGTATGGGAAACAGAAAAATAAAACAGGCTTTTCAGCAAATCTTATTTAATTTGTAATTAAAATAGTTCCATGAAAAAATTATTCCTGTTTATTTTTATCGGCGTATTGAGTTCCTGTAATAACAAGAATACCACCGTAAAACCAAATAATAATACAGTGAATAACAATGATACATCGTATAACGTTATAGCGCAGTTAAACAACTATGCCGCTACCAATTTTGTAAACGAAAAATGGAAAGCCAATGCGACAGCAACCATCAGCAATGGCCACCTGGAACTGGATGCTGTGGGATTAAACAATGAAAAGCTCACCTTCAATATCTATGATTTTAAACCCGGCTTTTACGAATTCGGAGGATCTCAGTTCGTTTCGCTCAATACCAATAACAAAGCTGTTTTTAAGCCCAATGGTACTACCGATATTTTCAATGAAGACTATGAATCCATACCGCACGATACTTTTATTATTTCGGGCCTGGATACCGTGAATAAAACAGTGTCTGGAAATTTTGAGCTCCTGGCCCAGAATGCTTACAGCAATATCTATAAGTTTAGTGGCAGTTTTACCAAAGTGAAATATACCGGACAGGTACCGGTACTGGTGCAGTCATTTGTTTGTAAGGTAAATAATGTGAGCCGATTAAGTGATCTGAGCCTGACAGCAGGCCCCAACTCCAATAATACCGCTTTTGATATCTACAGCGATGGCAAAGACCAGAGCGAACTGCACCTGAGTATGCCATTACTTACAGATATCGGGACGTATAATATTACGGAACAGGGCCCCTATACTTCCTATTTCATCAGGGCGCCTTCCAGTTCTACCTTCAATATGGAGTACTATGGCATTTCAGGCAACCTCACCATTACACTACATACCATACACTGCATCCAGGGCACATATAAAACAGTAGTAGCCGGCCTGGACGATGCTTCCTATACAAAGACCATCCAGGGCAGCTTTACTGTATTGAATTGAATGAGAATTTAAGGATAATGGCCCCTGATTTCTAATTTTTCTGCCTGTTGCCGGGCATTCCTTTACCCTCGCTGATAAGAGCCTTCAGGCTTTCTCTGATATAGAAATTCCAGCCATTTACACATCCGTCATAGCACTCGATACCCGGTGCCAGGCCGATATGCTCAAAATCTATTTCGGTGCCTGCATGGGTGGTTTTCAGGTTCCATACCAGGGTAGTATCTTTCCATTCTTTGAGGTCTTTCACAAATGGCAGATGGCAGTCGGTTACATACCATACAATTTTTTGTTCCGGGAGCATTTCAATAACTTTAAAATGCACCCAGGTATCGCCGGGGCGGTAGATAAATTCATCCCCGGTATGATTGGCGGGTCCTTCAATATTTCCCCACCAGGCATCGGGATTGCAGATGCTGTCAAAAGCGGTTTTCAAGCTGGCATCTACAACAATGCCTGTTTTGTAATTTTCAATAATTGTTTCCATAATTAAGAGGTTTTTTAAGAATTTTCAGGTACAAAACTAAAACAACCTGCAGGCTGTAAATTGTATAAATCGGAACTGTCAGGTTTTGAAGAAGGTTTTGCCGAAATCATTGATGGCCCTGGTGAGCCGTGCCGGCGGCATACCCGCAAATTTTTTGAAATCTCTGATGAAATGCGATTGGTCATGATAGGTATCATAGAATTCCTTTTCCGAAAACAGCCTGAACGGATTGGTATTTAAGGATTTATATATATCATAAAACCTGATGATGCCTGCAAAGTTTTTGGGACTGATGCCCAGCCTTTCCTTAAATTTCATATGCAGCCAGCGACAGGTATAGCCGGTTTCTTTTTCAAGCTCCTGCATGGTTATCTGTCCTTTGGATGTTTCGATCCTCTCAATGCAATGACGGAAAACGGTGTCTTCTTCGGGAGCCATATGAAGCAAAAGAAAATGCTGCAGCAGATCTGCTTTTATTGCTCCCGATGCAGCCAGCGACAAGTGCTGCTCCAGGTCGCTTGCTTCAGTACCCATGATAGCCCCCAGCGGTAGAATGGTATTGACAATGGCAGAAAAACGGACAGGAAAAAAACGGTAAGCCTGTGCGGGATTTAATTCTATTCCTATTGTCCCCGAGGGATTTTGTTTTTGATCATTCACGATCCTGGGCACCTCTGTGATACCGATCAGGAATATTTTATTTCCGCCGGAATGAATTTCAAAAATACCGGTACGGGTTATGACATCATTATAGGGTATAATGAGTTTGATCCGACCATTGGGAACGATCATTTTCAGGTCATCCTCAGTGATCTTACCATCACTTTTATACAGCCATATCTTTTCTATGGATCCTTTCAGCGCATCTATGATCGGGAAAGTTTGGAGCTGCATAGCGGTCAAATATAATCATTAATCATTGTCCGCATCATTTGATTTCAGAAGGTTTCCTTTACCAATACCAATACCAACAAAAGAAGTGTTGCTGTCTTGTTGCCATTGCTGGCAGCAGCACTTTGGTCTGTGATGACCAAGACCAGCGAAAGGAAACAAAACCGGAATGAAGGCTTAATGGCAGTCCTGCGGCGTTAATTCTATCCTGGATATATCAAAGCCCAGTGATTTGGCTTTGGCCGTCAGACGCCCGTATATGGCCTCATCCATTTGCTTGGTGCGGCACAGGATCCACAAATAGTTTCGGGAAGGATCTCCTACCAGCGCATACTGGTAATCGGCATCCAGATCCATGATATAATAATTGCCGGCAAAGGGCCAGAAAAACTGTACTTTAAGCCTTGCGGGATAGGCAGGATCGGGTATCCAGGCTTTGCCTTTCGATTCCTGTATTTTTCCCGGATCTGATATTTTGTGGCCTTTATTCAGCACGCCTATTTTGCCGTCGGCCCGTAGGGAATAGGTAGCCGTAATGCAGGTAAGTCCTTTTTCAAAAGAATTGGGAAATTTGGCAATCTCGTACCAGGTACCTGCATATTTATTAATATCTACAGCAGCTACTGTAGGCAGCTCGTTTTTTTTCATGGTGTTTGATGTATCGATCTGGCAGGATAACAGGAAAAGGCAAAATAAGGTTCTGACTGTAAATAGCATATAATCAATTTATTCTGAATTCGAAATTAAGGCTTATTACAGTACTTATGCCTGATTTTCATCACGTTTGTAAAATCTATTCGGGATCCCGGGTTTGTTTATTCATACCAACACTGGAAACAAAAGGACTAACACTTCTTTTGTTGGCAGCTGGCTGGCAAAGCGGGCATTGAATTTTCTGAGGGAACAATGACCGGTATTTTTCAACCGATGTTCTTTTTTACCAGGCCCATCAGTTTATCATTCACACCTTTCAGTTCACGCAGCCCTTCTGCTTCGCCTTTGCTTTTGGCTTTATATATTTCAATATATTTGATATAAATGGGTGATATCCTTAAAAGATAAAGATCACTGAGCCGGGCATTCAGCGGCTTTTTCTGGTAGTCTTTCAGGTTCGATTTTTCAATACTCTCCATGATAAATACAAAAGAGTACATGATAGAATGAAAACGGAAATACATAGGGTTGGTAATAAAACTTGTATGAACAGTATTGTCAAATTGCTCAGCGATCCAGGCATCAATGCCTGACAATGAATTGTTTTTCACTTCATAATGAAAGTCTCCAATATCGGCAATCAGATAGTCGATCAGTTTTAATATGATACTGATATCAGAACTGCGTCCCTGTATGTTATTCGATTCTGTTTGGGCTGATATGGCCCTGTAAAACATAATGGCCGCAAACAGGCTCATGAAAGGCGAAAGAATGGCTCCGAAACTGATGAGAAAATCATTCCCTGTCCTGATATCTGCATAATAATACCTTGAAAATAAAAACAGAATAAAGCTCATTAATAAACATATAGCTCCCCAGCCTATGCTCCATAATATTGAATTCCTTTTCATACGATGCAAAATTAAAAATTCTCTCAAAAATTGAATTTTATCCTGATGCAGTTTAAGCCTTATATAACCTGCATAACATTTTATAACACATATAACAGTACGCATGTTATGTTATAAATGTTAAACATCAGAACTGTTATTATACTCATTTTTTTTACTGAAAGCAGCATTAGTTTAGTTATTACAGTTCCATTGGGCAATATGGATATCTCAGGAATAAAATAAGTATATAAATCCAGCTTATTGATTGACAAAAAAACAGTTTGATAAGGATTATTAAACGGTCCTTCCATTAATAAATACTTAATATATTATATATTATATATATTATATAGAGTAAGTTAAGATTAGAATC